>ERZ781272.425-NODE-425-length-31496-cov-5.231131_pt1 | contig 31496 bp, 34 predicted proteins | sample MGYA00375850_ERZ781272 | MGnify/ENA primary metagenome ERZ781272 (study PRJEB29790, sample SAMN06051246) | human gut metagenome | host: Homo sapiens | place: USA: Cincinnati, Ohio | collected 2013-06-21 | study: EMG produced TPA metagenomics assembly of the Gut...
TCTGTTACCGGAAGATTGTGGAGCAGAAGCAGTGTGTCTCTCTCAAAACACTGGCTGTCACAGGAAAGGATCTGATAGCCGTGGGATTTCAGCCGGGAAGAGAGATTGGAGAAACGCTTCATGCTTTTTTGGAGCATGTACTGGAGTATCCGCAGGACAATCAAAAAGAGGTGCTGCTTGCAAAGCTGCCGCCCGGACAAAAGAATGAAACCTGACAGTATTCCATATCGTTCTATATGCAAACAGGATTTCTATGATACAAAAAAGCCCGTCGGGCAGGATTCTTTTTTTCGTACCCCTTACATAAGATAGAAGGTACAAAAATAAGAGGGGGATACGCGATTGTATGATTACGGACTCAGCACTCTGGAGCAGTATGGATTGACTGCAAGAACGGCCTCGCGCACAAGAGGAGCGCTTCTCTGTCAGACTGAAAAGGGTCTTATGATTTTGAAGGAATTCCACGGTTCGGAAAAAAAGCTGAAAATACAGCAGGAATTGCTTCTTACCATACAGCAGAATGGCTTTCATGCGGACAGCTTTCTGGAAAATCAGGAGGGGAATCTGGTAAGCCGTGATAAAGACAACATTCCGTTTACTCTGCAGCATTGGTATGAGGGCAGAGAATGCGATACCAGGTCCAGGGAGGATGTTTTAAAGGGAATCAGGACCCTGGCAGGCTTACATAAGGTGATGAAGCTGCCGCTGGTAGAGGATTATATGGAAAAATCTTTAGAAGACGAATATCTGCGCCATAATCAGGAGCTGCGTAAAATCCGGAAATTCATCCGTAAAAAGGGACCGGTGAACCTTTTTGAAAAGGATTATCTTGCCAGTGTGGAATGGTTCCTGGAAAAAGGTGAGGAAGCTCTGCAGATGCTGGAGGAATCCTCTTATGGCAGGCTTCGCAGTGAGGCTATGGAAAAAGGCATGATTTGCCATGGAGAGTACAATCAGCATAACGTTCTGATTATGAAAACCGGAACAGCAGTGACGAATTTCGGTCACTGGGGCTTTGATGTGCAGATGGCAGACTTATATCGGTTTATGCGCAAAATTCTGGAGAAATATAACTGGGATTTGGGGCTTGCCAGGGAAATGCTTCGTGCGTATCATGGGGAACGGAGGATTTCACGGGAAGAATGGATGAATCTTCGTATCCGCTTTAGTTATCCGGAAAAATACTGGAAGCTTGCAAATTACTACTATACGCATAATAAAGCATGGATTTCCGAAAAAAATGTAGAGAAAATGAAGGTTTTTATTAAACAGAAGGAAATCTGGGAGCGGTTCACGTCAGAATGCTTTGCGGGTTATCCATTTTAACTTTCTGCAAAAGCTGATTTCCCTTTATTTTTTTCGGAAACTGTTATATAATAAGAAAAAAATAGTGTACAGGGAGGTACTTTTGAATGGATTACAGAGAGGTTTACAGCCAGTGGCTTGAGAATCCATATTTTGACGAAGAAGCCAAAGCAGAATTAAAGGCAATTGAGAATGACGAGAATGAGATAAAAGAACGTTTTTATATGGATCTTGAATTTGGCACAGCGGGATTGCGCGGAATCATCGGCGCAGGAACCAACCGCATGAATATTTATGTGGTAAGACGTGCAACCCAGGGCCTTGCAAACTATATTGCTAAGGTTGGCAAGCAGGCCCAGGGTGTGGCAATTGCTTACGATTCCCGTCATATGTCTCCGGAATTTGCGCAGGAGGCCGCACTCTGCCTGGCTGCAAACGGAATCAAGGCGTTTATCTTTGAATCCTTAAGACCCACTCCGGAGCTTTCCTTTGCAGTACGCCATTTAGGATGTGCCGCAGGTATCAATATCACAGCCAGCCACAATCCGCCGGAATACAATGGATATAAGGTATACTGGGAGGATGGTGCACAGATTACCCCGCCTCACGATACCGGAATCATGGACGAGGTAAAAGCGATTTCCGATTGGAATACGGTAAAGACCATGGATAAGGCCGCAGCAGAGGAAGCCGGACTTTTCGAGGTGATCGGACAGGCAATTGATGACGCTTATATGGCAGAACTGAAAAAACAGGTTATTCATATGGACGCCATTGAAGCGGAGGGCAAAAATCTGAAGATTGTTTATACACCTCTTCATGGAACCGGAAATATTCCGGCAAGAAGAATCCTGAAAGAGCTGGGCTTCGAAAATGTACATGTTGTAAAAGAACAGGAATTGCCGGATGGAGATTTCCCGACTGTAAGCTATCCGAATCCGGAAGCAGCAGAGGCATTTGAGCTCGGCTTAAAGCTTGCAAAAGAAATCAATGCAGACCTGGTTCTGGCAACAGACCCGGATGCGGACCGTCTTGGGGTACGTGTGAAGGACAAGAACGGCGAGTATCATGATCTGACCGGAAATATGTCCGGATGCCTTCTTGCAAATTATGAGATTGGCCAGAGAAAGGCTGTAAACGGAAGCCTGCCGGAAGATGGCGCTCTGATCAAGACAATCGTAACCAGCAATCTGGCAGATGCCATCGCAAAGGGTTACGGTGTGGAGCTGATTGAAGTGCTCACAGGCTTTAAGTTTATCGGACAGCAGATTCTCGGATTTGAAAATAAAGGAAAAGGTACTTACCTTTTTGGATTTGAAGAGAGCTATGGCTGCCTGATCGGGACCTATGCAAGAGATAAGGACGCGATTGTGGCAACTATGGCCTTGTGTGAGGCGGCCGCTTATTATAAAACACAGGGCAAGACTCTTTGGGATGCAATGATCGAAATGTATGAAGAGTTCGGATACTATAAGGATGATATCAAGTCTGTCACTCTGAAAGGAATCGAAGGTCTGCAGAAGATTCAGGAGATCATGGATACTCTGCGTAACCAGCCGCCGGCAGAGTTTGCAGGTCATAAGGTTGTATCTGCGCGTGATTACAGGAAGGATACCATCACAGATATTGCAACCGGCGAAGTAAGGCCCACCGGACTTCCTGGCTCCAACGTTCTGTATTATGATCTGACAGATGATGCATGGGTATGTGTAAGACCATCCGGAACAGAACCCAAAGTTAAATTCTATTATGGCGTTAAGGGAACCTCTTTGGAGGATGCTGACCAGAAATCCGCAGTTATGGGCCAGGCAGTTCTTGACATGGTAAATTCCATGATGTAAGCCATGATAAAGAGTGGGAAGGTCTTCGATGAATTTGTTGGAATAGTCAGGGAGCTGCGAAAAAAATGTCCATGGGACAGCGTACAGACCCACGAAAGCCTGAAGACTTATCTGGAGGATGAGACAAGGGAGGCGCTTGAGGGGATTGATATCCTGAACCGTGAGGGAAGCAGTGACAATCTGTGTGAAGAGCTGGGAGATGTTCTTTTTCAGGTGGTCCTTCACAGTATTATTGCGGAGGAGGAAGGGCTATTCACTGTGGAAGATGTTGTTACCGGGATTTCCGCCAAGATGCAATACCGTCATCCGAAAATTTTTTCACCTGACGATGAAGAAGCTGTGAAGCTTTCCTGGGATGAATTAAAAAAGAAGGAAAAGGAGCAGCGTGGAAAATGACGCAGGGAGTTGTAAATTTGTCCGAATCTTCGGAGAAAACCTTGACAACTTGCAGGAAAAGGTATATATATAGTAAACAGAGCACCGTTGCCGCTTCAGGCGGGTGTCGTGAATAAGAAAGAGATCATTAGAGGAGGAAACACCATGAATAAGACGGAATTAGTAGCAGCAATGGCGAAAGAAACAAATTTATCAAAGAAAGATGTAGAAGCGGTTCTGAAATCTTTCGTTGATGTTGTATCTGCTGAGTTGAAAAAAGGTGGAAAAATTCAGTTAGTTGGTTTTGGTACATTCGAAGTCAGTGAGAGAGCTGCAAGAGAAGGCAGAAATCCTCAGACTGGCGAAACTATGAAGATCAGCGCTTCAAGAGCTCCGAAATTTAAGGCCGGCAAAGCTTTAAAAGATATGGTTAACGACAAATAATAAATAGGCGATAACCTGGGGGAACGATGAGTTCCCCCTTTTTTTGGAGGAATATTATGCGTTTGGACAAATATTTAAAGGTGTCCCGCCTGATTAAGCGCCGGACAGTTGCAAACGAAGCCTGTGATGCAGGCCGGGTGCTGGTGAACGACAAGCCTGCAAAAGCGTCTGTGCAGGTCAGGACCGGGGATACCATCGAAATCCGGTTCGGCAGCAGGAATGTAAAGGTTGAGGTACTGGAAGTAAAGGAGACTGTCAGAAAAGAGGAAGCAGAAAGCATGTATCGTTATCTTTGATGTCTATTTGTCTTTCGATTCACATAGATTAACAGTGGAAGGAATCACCGGGAGGCTGGCTTTGGAAGAAAAGAAAACAATACGCTCTCACAGATTGATGCTGGAAAACCGTCAGGGAGGTACGATTACCGGCGTCCTTGACGTACATTCTTTTGACGAAGCAGAGATCATGCTTCTGACAGAGGCAGGAAAACTGATGATAAAAGGGGAACAGCTTCATGTAAAACGGCTGAACCTGGAAAATGGAGAAGTGGATATAGAAGGAAAAGTGAACAGCCTGACCTATACGTCGAAAACCATGGAAAAAAAGGAAGAGTCCCTTCTGAAACGGATGTTTCGGTGATATATGAGCAGCTATATTCATTATGAAACGCTTCTTTTTTTTCAGTCCGTACTCATGGGTGCTGTTCTTCTTCTGTGTTACGGCTTGCTGGGTGCCTTTCGGAAGGCCGTTCCGCATTGTCCCGCTGCAATAGCCTGTGAGGATCTGCTGTACTGGATAGCAACGGGTTTTGCGGTGTTTGCAGGTGTTTACCGTTCGAATCAGGGAATTTTGAGGAATTTCCTGTTTTTAGGAGTGATGCTGGGGGTATGGATTTGCCATGCGACCATATATCCGGTATTTGAGAGAATCTGGTCATACATATTTCAGATTCCAGTATTTTTTGTAAAATTTTCAACAAAGAGGTTGCTATTTCTGGTCAGAAGATGTAAAATTTTTGTGTGTAAATTCGTAAATCCCCACAAACGACGGAAAAGACTTCGGATTATGCGGACAAAGAGGAGCAGGCAGATTGAAAAAGTCGAAAAAAAAGACGAACAAAATAAGAATAGCGAATAATTACCTCGGTATGGCTGCCATCGCTGTCATTGTACTGCTGCTGCTCGGAGGTCTGATGATGCAGAGCAGGAGTCTGGAACGGCGTTTGGCAGTTTATGATGCTAAGGCTGCTTCACTGGAGCAGTCGATTGAGGATGAGAAGGAACGCACGGAAGACATCGATAAGCTGAAAGCGTATATGCAGACCGATGATTATGCAGGCGAGGTTGCACGAGAGAAGCTTGGTCTTGTGAAAGACAATGAGATTGTGTTTGAAGAAGAGAAGTAATGCAGATTTTGGCGAAAACTTTTTGTAAGAGTTCGCCTTTGTTTGACAGACATTTTATCAGATATCCCTTATAATACCCACTTAATGAGGACATTAAGGGGAGGGGAGAATATGCAGGAATGGATAATTGCCATGCTCGTGATCAGTGTACTGCTGATTCTGCGGGACATGGCAAAAACTATTTTGGCGGTCAGACCGTCAAAAACAGAGGAGCTGCTTCCTTTGTGTGAGAGTCATCCGCAGAAGGAAAAGGTGCAGCGCTATGCGGCGTCTTTTCAGAAATTGGCAGATACTTTTTATGGAATGCCTTATCGGAAGGATTATCTGAGCAGCGGACAGATAGAGCATATCCTGGAGGAGACGAACAGTCAGGTATGCAGCAAATGCTACCAAAGAGAAATCTGCTGGGGCGAGCGTGCACAAATGCTGTATCAGGGCGGTGAAGCCATGATACGGGCCATGGAAGAGGGAAATGAAGAGTCTTTAAGCAAAATCCGAAGTGATTGGATTGGTGTCTGCGGAAGATCCGTGCAGTATTTTGAGACCGTAAAAGAACGTTTCCAGAAGGAAAAGCAGAATCTGATATGGGGAAACCGTATGATAGAAAGCCGTTTGGCGGTTGCGCAGCAGTTGACGGAAATTTCCAAAATTATGGCCATGGTAGCAGAGGACTTGTATGATATTGCACAGGCAGACCCGAAATTCCAGGAGGATTTACAGAAGCTCCTAAAAAAACGGCATATTCTTCTCAAGCAGGTATGGGTTATGGACAAGGTGGAGGGAAGACGGCAGGTATTTCTGACTATGAGAGCCCGGAGTGGTCAGTGCATCTCCATGTCTGAGGTTGCGCAGATGCTGTCGGAAATCTGCGGCTGCGCCATGGCGCCTGCAGATGGAAGCCGCTGCATCGTGAATGGAGAATACCATACGGTTCATTTTGTGGAGGATGTGAGCTATCAGGTTTTATACGGAGTGGCAAAGCTTACCCGGGAGGAAGAGAAGGTGTCGGGGGATAATTATATCTGCCGTCAGGAGGAAGAAGGACGTTTTGTAATGTGTCTTTCCGATGGGATGGGGTCCGGTATGGAAGCCTGCAAGGAAAGTGAAATTGTTGTGGAGCTTCTGGAGCAGTTTTTGGAGTCCGGGTTTTCCCAGGAAACGGCGGCAAGAATGGTGAATTCCGCACTGGTTTTAAAGGGAAGAGAAGGCATGTTTTCTACTGTGGATATCTGTGCGGTAGATTTATATACGGGAATCTGTAATTTTTTAAAAGCGGGTGCATCATCTACCTTTATTAAAAGAGACCATTGGGTGGAGTCAATCACCTCCGAGAGCCTTGCGGCCGGACTGATGCAGCAGCTTGATTTTGATACGGCGTCCAGGAAGCTGTATCATGGGGATTATTTGATCATGATGACGGACGGAGTGCTGGATGCCCTTCCTCTGGAGCGGGAGGAGGAAACGATGAAGGAAATCATCATGGATATTCAGGAGGATACCCCGAAAGAGATCAGCAGAGGGATTCTGGAGCGTGTACTTGGTTACAGTGATTACCGGGCTAAGGATGATATGACTGTGCTGGTAGCGGGAGTATGGAAAAAATAGCGGCATGGAAAGGAATCGTAAATGGATACATATGCAAAGGTATGTGGATTTGTCAGAGAGTATCGGATGATAGAGCCGGAGGATGTGGTGCTGGCCGCTGTGTCCGGCGGCGGCGATTCTATGGCAATGCTTCATATGCTGGAGAAACTCAGGAGGGAAATTGAGTTTGAGCTGAGGGCAGTACATGTACACCACGGCATCCGCACAGAGGAAGCGGAGAGAGATCTGAGGCTGGTGGAGGATTATTGCAGGGAGAGAGAAATCGCATGCAGGGTGTACCGGTACGATGTGCCCGGACTGGCCGGACAGTGGAAAATGGGACATGAGGAAACAGGAAGGTGTGTGAGACGGGAAGTATTTGAGAAGGAAGGGAAGGCTTCGGAGCAGGAAGGGAAAAGAATGAGGATTGCCCTGGCACATAATTTGAATGATCAGGCGGAAACGATGCTGCATCATCTTGCGAGAGGTACGGGGATTCGTGGACTTGCCGGAATTCGTGCAGTATCCGGAAATATCATTCGTCCTGTTTTATGTTTAGAGAGGAAAGAAATTGACCATTATTTAGTAGAAGAGGGAATTTTTTATATACAGGACAGTACAAACCTGAAGGATGATTATACGAGAAACCGCATCCGCCATCATATTCTGCCGCTTTTGGAACAAGAGGTGAATGTGAAGACGGTAGTGCACATGGCGAATGCCGCTCAGACGCTTAAAAGGGCGGAGGATTATCTGGTGCAGCAGAGCAGGCTCTTGCTGGAGAACTGTGTTAAGGAGGAAGGGTATCTTTTTGGGCAGGCTTTTTTTGAGGCCCCGGATATTTTGCAGGAGTATGCAGTGCTGGAAGCGCTGGAAGCTCTTGCCGGTAAACGCAGGGACATTTCGGCTGTGCATGTGCGGCAGGTGCGGGAGCTCTATAAGAAGCAGACAGGAAGCAGAATTGTACTTCCGTATCGGATTACGGCAGGAAGAGAATATGAGGGAGTCCTTTTGAAAAGGGATGCGGATGAAAAAAGAGATCAGGCAGGGGAGGAGACGGAATGGCAGCTATTGGTGCCGGGCAGACTGGAGTGTGCGCTGGGAGCCTTCGAGACAGAGAATTTTTTTTATCAGGGCGAGAAGATTTCCGAAAAAAAGTATACGAAATGGTTTGATTATGATAAAATAGAAAATGATTTGACTGTCAGAACCAGAAGAGCAGGCGATTTTTTGGTGGTGAACCGGGAAGGAAACCACAAAAAGCTGACCAGATGCATGATTGATGAGAAGATTCCGAGAGAAGACAGAAATGTGCTGCCGTTGGTCGTGTGCGGCAGGGAGGTGCTCTGGATGGTAGGCGGAAGAATGAATGAGAGATACAAAGTCACCCCGGAAACCAGGAGGGTGTTAGTATTAAAATACCAAGGAGGAAATCGAAATGAGCGAAAAAGTCAGGGTTTTACTCAATGAAGAGGAAGTAGATGCAAGAATCAGGCAGATTGCAGCACAGATCAGTAAGGATTATGCAGGCAGGGAAGTGCATTTGATCTGTGTGCTCAAGGGCGGTGTGTTTTTTACCTGTGAGCTGGCAAAAAGGATTACCGTGCCTGTATCCCTGGATTTTATGTCCGTTTCCAGCTATGGAGATGACACAAAGTCCACCGGTGTTGTAAGAATCGTGAAGGATTTGGATCAGCCGTTAGTGGGAAAAGATGTTTTGATTGTGGAGGATATCATTGATTCCGGCAGAACACTGAGTTATCTGATCGAGATTTTGAAGGGGCGTAATCCGAACAGTGTAAGACTTTGTACCCTGCTGGATAAACCTGAGCGGAGAGTGAGGGATGTGAAGGTGGATTATTGCTGCTTTGAGATCCCGGATGAATTTGTAGTTGGATATGGGCTGGATTATGCCCAGAAATACAGGAATCTTCCATTTGTTGGTGTTGTACAGTTGGAAGAGGAATGAAAGGAGATTTTGTTAAGTGAGTAGACAGCCAAGTAGAATTGGCCTGTATCTGGTATTGATCGTCATGTTGATTGCAGGCTACCTGTATCTGAACGAGCAGGTGGCATCACAGAGCAATTATACTATGGAGGAATTGGAGCAGGCAGCAGAAGATGGAGAGATTTTGTCCGCGAGAATTTACCAGAACAGGGAGGTTCCTACCGGTTCGATTGCAGCAGAAGTGGCAAATGTGGGACAGAAACGGGTATATGTAACGGATGTTAAGGAAGCGGAAAAAATGCTGAAGAGCTACGGGGTGCACCCTCAGGTAGAGAATGTTCCACAGGAGAATGTTTTTCTTACGGCTTTGCTTCCGGTGATATTAACCGGAGGATTGGTTCTGTTTCTCTTCTTTATGATGAACCGTCAGATGTCCGGGGGCGGCAGCAATGCCAAAATGATGAATTTCGGAAAGAGCCGTGCCAGAATGATGATGCCGGATGATAAAAAGGTGACGTTCCGGAATGTTGCGGGGCTCCAGGAAGAAAAGGAAGACCTGGTGGAGGTCGTGGATTTTCTGAAAGCGCCTCAGAAATATACCAATGTAGGAGCCAGAATCCCGAAGGGCGTATTGCTGGTGGGACCTCCGGGAACCGGAAAGACACTTCTTGCAAAGGCAGTGGCAGGAGAGGCGGGGGTTCCGTTCTTTTCGATCTCCGGTTCAGATTTTGTGGAAATGTTTGTTGGTGTGGGTGCATCCCGTGTCCGTGACCTGTTTGAGGATGGCAAACGTCATGCGCCGTGTATTATCTTTATCGATGAGATTGATGCTGTAGCGAGACAGCGAGGCACCGGCATGGGCGGCGGCCATGACGAGCGGGAGCAGACGCTGAATCAGCTTCTTGTGGAAATGGATGGTTTCGGTGTAAATGAGGGCATCATTGTGATGGCTGCTACGAACAGAGTGGATATCCTGGATCCTGCGATTTTAAGGCCGGGCCGCTTTGACAGAAAGGTTGCTGTGGGAAGACCGGATGTGAAGGGGAGAGAAGAGATTCTGCGTGTGCACGCCAAGGATAAGCCGCTGGGTGAGGATGTGGATTTGCGTCAGATTGCGCAGACTACGGCAGGATTTACAGGAGCGGATCTTGAGAATCTTCTGAATGAGGCAGCAATTGTGGCCGCTAAGGAAGGCCGTTCTTATCTGGTGCAGCAGGATATCAAGAATTCATTTATTAAAGTTGGAATTGGTGCTGAGAAGAAAAGCAAGGTGATTTCGGAGAAGGAAAAACGGATCACAGCTTATCATGAAGCAGGACATGCGATCCTGTTCCATGTGCTGCCGGATATGGAGCCTGTTTATACGGTTTCCATTATTCCGACAGGGATGGGTGCGGCTGGATATACGATGCCGCTTCCGGAAAATGACCAGATGTTTAATACCAAAGGCAAGATGCTGCAGGATATCATAACCCTGCTGGGCGGACGTGTGGCAGAAGAAATTATCTTCAAGGATATTACCACAGGTGCTTCCAATGATATTAAGCGTGCGACCAGTACGGCGAGAGCTATGGTCATGCAGTACGGCATGTCTGAGCAGATCGGTCTGATTGCGTACGGCAATGATGATGATGAAGTGTTTATAGGAAGAGACCTGGCACATACCAGGAGCTACAGTGAAGAGGTGGCCAAGGAGATTGACCAGGAAATTCATCGGATCATTGAGGAATGCCATGACCGTGCAAGGAAAATTATTCTGCAGCATCAGGATGTGCTTCATAAATGTGCAAATCTGCTTTTGGAGAAGGAAAAAGTGCATCGGGAAGAATTTGAGGCACTTTTTACAACGGATAATCCGAGTATAGAAATAGAAGGTATATAAAATAACCAAAAAAGTGTGCCGAATTTTGTGAAGTTTGTGCACACTTTTCTATTGCCTCATGCTATTATATATATCGTAAAAACCCCCCAATACATTATATAGTTTTTGCTACACCCCATAAGAAGAAATACCTTCTCCAAAAAAGACAGCTTATTCCGCTGTCTTTTTTACTTTATATAAATGATGCATAGAGTTTGCATAAAAAGCCTGCAGATTTGCACTATTGATGTTTTGGTATTTGCACTATTGATGTTTTAGTTGTAACTTCGCCAAAATTAAGATAAAATAAACATATGATATACAAAGGGGAATAATTATGGAACGGGAAAGGGTAGACATAACCAAAAAAATGCAATATATCCTGAATATGCGCGCGGTACTAAATAAGGATGCATTGTTCAGCGATGGGACTGAGTATTACAGAAGTCCCGCAGAGCCAAAGCCCGGAGAAGTGGTGATTATACGTTTCCGAACACAGAGAAATAACGTGGATGCTGTATATCTGGTTTCCGGGAATAGAAAACAGAAGATGAAAATTTACAAAACCGACAAGTGCTTTGATTATTATGCGGCAAAGATTGTGATGACGGAAGAGGTATTCCGTTATCATTTTGAGATTCAGTATGGCTGGGTGACGTGCTACTATAACTATCAGGGCGTAGGTATGGAGGCGCCGGACAGGGCGGAATTTGAAATTTATCCGGGCTATCGGACACCGGATTGGGCGAAGGGTGCAGTCATGTACCAGATTTATGTGGATCGGTTTTATAACGGTGATGCCGGCAATGATGTAGAAACAGGAGAATATTTTTATATTGGTGATACCAGCGTGAAAGTGCATGATTGGTCGAAGATTCCGGCAGTGATGGGCGTCCGTGAGTTTTACGGCGGAGATTTGCAGGGCGTCATGGATAAGCTGGATTATCTGCAGGATTTGGGGGTTGAGGTGATATACCTGAATCCGATTTTTGTTTCACCGAGTAATCATAAATATGATTGTCAGGATTATGATTATGTTGATCCTCATTATGGCAAAATCGTAGAGGACTGTGATGGACTGCTTCCGCCCGGAGGCAGGGAAAACGCACATGCATCCAAATATGTGAAGCGTGTGACGGACAAAAGAAATCTGGAAGCCAGCAATCAGTTGTTTGCGGAGCTTGTAGAGGAAATACATAAGAGGGGCATGAGAATTATTCTCGATGGCGTATTTAACCATTGCGGTTCTTTTAATAAATGGATGGACAGAGAACGTATTTATGAAGGTCAGGAGGGATACAGTGCCGGGGCCTATGTATCGGCGGCAAGTCCGTATCGTTCCTTCTTCAGCTTTAATGATGAAAGCAGGTGGCCGTATAATCCCACATATGATGGCTGGTGGACACATGATACGCTGCCGAAGCTGAACTATGAGGGCTCAAAAGAGCTGTATGATTATGTTCTGGAGATTGCGAAGAAATGGGTGTCCGCTCCGTATAACGTGGATGGCTGGAGATTGGATGTGGCTGCAGATCTGGGACACAGCAATGAGTTTAACCATAAGTTCTGGAAGGATTTCCGCAGGAGTGTGAAGGAAGCCAATCCAAATGCGATCATTTTGGCTGAGCATTACGGGAATCCGGAAGGTTGGCTGCAGGGGGATGAGTGGGATACGGTCATGAACTATGATGCCTTCATGGAGCCGGTTACCTGGTTTCTGACCGGTATGGAGAAGCACAGTGACGAATACAGAGAGGATTTGTATGGGAACAGCGACGCCTTTATCGGTGCGATGAAAACGCATATGCGTTCTCTGCACATGTCAGCGCTGTATACGGCAATGAACGAGCTTTCTAATCATGATCATTCCAGATTCCTGACCAGAACAAACGGAAGGGTAGGCCGTATTTCCTATGCGGGAGCGGAGGCTGCATCTGAAAATGTGAATATGGCAGTGATGCGTGAGGCAGTCGCTATACAGATGACATGGCCGGGAGCACCTACCATCTATTACGGAGATGAGGCCGGCGTATGTGGTTTCACAGACCCGGATAACCGTAGGACTTATCCATGGGGATATGAGGACCACAGTCTGATCGATTTTCATAAGAAGATGATTGCCATTCACAAAAAGTACCGTATTCTGCGGACGGGTTCCCTGAAATTCCTGTGGAATGATTACCAGGGGCTCTGTTACGGCAGATTTTCACATACAGAACAGATGCTGGTCATTATCAATAACCGTGATGAAGCGCGGGAAACTGATATTGAAGCCTGGATAACAGGTATGACACGTTTGAAGGATTCCAGGCTGACCAGAATCATGCTTACCCATTGTGAGGGATTTACGGATGAGGAAGAGGAAGTGATTGCGCATGCGGGTGTGCTCCGTGTTTCCATGCCGCCGCGCAGTGCAACGATTCTGCACCATAAGGACTGAGTGTCTGATTGGATAATTTTAACGCAGGGACATGGCGTGTAGTGTTGGACTGCGCCATCTGTTCAGGTTATTTTCTGACGCTCCCTAAGCGTATGAGAAAATGGTCCGGTGGATTGTCCTTGGGCTTGAGGATTTATGATAAGGAGAAAAAGATGCTGGGTACATATATTAAAAATGTAAGGAAGACAGTGCCGTTGGTACATAATATCACAAACTATGTAACGGTAAATGATGTGGCGAATGTTCTGCTGGCCTGCGGAGGCAGCCCGATCATGTCTGATGAGCCGGAGGATGTGGAGGATATCACAGCTATCTGTAAAGGGTTGAATATCAATATCGGTACTTTGAATCAGAGGAGTATTGAGGGGATGTTCCGGGCGGGAAGAAAGGCCAATGAGCTGGGACATGTGGTTCTTCTGGATCCGGTTGGGGCAGGTGCAGGCGCCCTTCGTACAGGTACGGCAATAAGGCTTCTGGAGGAGCTTCGGTTTGATGTAATTCGCGGGAATATTTCCGAAATTAAGACACTTGCCCGGGGAAGCGGCACAACGAAGGGCGTAGATGCTGATGTGGCAGATGCGGTAACAGAAGAGAATCTGGATGAAGCAGTGGCTTTTGTCAAAGAATTTGCCAAAAAAAGCGGCAGTATCGTGGCGGTCACGGGGGCGATTGATTTGGTGAGTGATGGGGAGAAATGCTTCGTTATCCGCAATGGCCGACCGGAAATGGGAAAAGTTACAGGAACCGGCTGCCAGCTTTCCGGCATGATAACTGCATTTCTGGCGGCAAATCCGGACAATAAGACAGAGGCCGCCGCTGCAGCAGTATGTGCTATGGGACTTGCAGGTGAAATCGGCTGGAGCCGTATGCAGGAGGGGGATGGAAATTCCACTTATCGTAACCGGATCATCGATGCTATTTACAATATGGATGAAGAATGCCTGGACGGAGGTGCGAAATATGAAGTTCGATAAAAGGGGCCTGCTGCTGTATGCAGTCACGGACAGAAGCTGGCTGAATGGAGAAACCCTGTATGAACAGGTGGAAAAGGTATTGAAGGGCGGCGCCACGTTTATCCAGCTTCGGGAAAAGGAACTGGACGAGGAGCATTTTCGGGAGGAAGCGAAGGAGATCAAGGAGCTTTGCAGAAAATACCAGGTTCCCTTTGTAATCAATGACAATGTGGAAATTGCGCTTACCATGGATGCAGACGGCGTTCATGTGGGGCAGAGTGATATGGAAGCGGGAGATGTCCGGGCGAAGCTGGGACCGGATAAGATCATTGGTGTTTCCGTTCAGACAGTGGAGCAGGCGCTTTTGGCAGAAAAAAGAGGGGCAGATTATCTTGGAGTAGGCGCCGTGTTTCACACAGGCTCCAAAGCGGATGCCAGGGATGTCAGCCATGAAACACTGAGGGAAATCTGTAAAGCTGTCGGGATTCCGGTTATTGCTATCGGAGGAATCGGCAGGGAAAATGTCCTGGAGCTGTCCGGCAGCGGCATCTGCGGGATTGCGGTAATCAGCGCATTGTTTGCACAGCCGGATATCCAGGCAGCGGCAGAAGAGCTGAGGCATTTGACGGAGGAAATAATAAGAAAATGAGTAAGGCCGCTGTTTTTGATGTGGACGGTACACTTTTGGATTCTATGCCTGTTTGGGAGAATTTGGGTGTGCGTTATCTGAAAAGGTTAGGAATAGAACCGGAGGTTGAGCTGGGGAAAATTCTGTTTCCCATGACTATAGAGGAAGGGGCGGAATATATCAAAAAACGGTATGGATTATCTATGGAATGCCGGGAGATCATAGATGAAATACTGGAAATTGTGCGGGATTTTTATTTTTATGAGGTATCCCTGAAGAAAGGTGCAGAGGAAGTCCTGAAAGAATTCGAGGAGAGAGGAATCCCCATGGCAGTTGCAACTTCAGGAGAAAGGCTGCTTGTGGAAGCCGCGTTTGAAAGACTTGGGATTCGGCGGTACTTTCAGGTGATCCTGACCTGTACGGAGGTGGGAGCCGGGAAAAGGAGTCCTTTGATCTATCGGAAGGCTGCCGCCGCTCTTGGCGCCGCACCGGAGGAAACCTGGGTATTTGAGGATGCGCTATACGCCATAAAAACTGCCAAAGCAGCAGGGTTCCGTACGGTTGGTGTATACGACCCCTCCAATCGGAAGGTGTGGAAGGAAATCTGCATGGAGGCAGATGTATGTGCAAAAACATTTGTAGAATGCCCGGGGTTATGGATAGATACCGGGAGGGAGACGAATAAATGAAAACAGCATTAACAATTGCAGGGAGTGACTGCAGCGGCGGTGCGGGTATACAGGCGGATATAAAGACCATGCTTGCAAACGGTGTTTATGCAATGAGTGCAGTGACTGCTCTGACGGCGCAGAATACGAAGGGTGTGACCGGAATTATGGAGGTGACTCCGGAGTTTCTGAAGGAGCAATTGGATAATATTTTTACGGATATTTATCCGGATGCGGTAAAGATCGGAATGGTATCCTCCGCACTGTTGATCGGTGCGATTGCCGAGAAGCTTCAGGAATATGGGGCAGGAAATATTGTGGTGGATCCGATCATGGCGGCAACCAGCGGAGCCAGATTGACAGAGGAAGATGCAGCTGCCGCATTAAAAGAGAGGCTGCTTCCTCTGGCGTGTGTACTGACACCGAATATTCCGGAGGCAGAGCTGCTTTCCCGAATGGTGATTCGGACAGAGGCGGATATGCTTGCGGCTGCGAAGAGCATCCATGAGACTTATGGCTGCGCGGTATTGTGCAAAGGAGGACATGCGATAAGCGATGCCAATGATCTGCTGTATCATGATGGTGTTTATCGGTGGTTCCGGGGAAAAAGGATTGAGAATCCGAATACACACGGAACAGGCTGTACGCTTTCCAGCGCCATTGCCTCTAATCTGGCGAAGGGGCTTGATCTGGAGGATGCCATAGAGCGGGCAAAGGATTATATTTCCGGTGCTCTGGGTGCCATGCTGAATCTTGGACAGGGAAGCGGTCCTATGGATCACGGATTTGATTTAACAAGTACTTATATCACAAAAGAAGGCTGAGAGCAGTGTCCGTACTGCTCTTTTTTTCGTCCGCGTACTTGATTTCTGAGCCGGTTGTGCTACGGAGAACAGATACCAAATTTCTGCGTTGTTATTTGTTTGCAAAATTTGCTTCAAATAAGGATAGATGAAATTATTCAGGAGAATCAAAATGGAAAAAATATTAAGACAAGATAGATACAATATCAAATGTGTCAGCAGATTTAAAACTCAGAGCTGGATTAGTGATTTCGGGAATCATAGCGTGATTATGAGTATAAACATTTAGAAATGATTTCTTTGCTGGCTGCTATTCTACTGTTGGTTGAATTTTAGGCGAGAAAATCACTTGTTTGGTTATCGAAATATTGATGTGAATAATATTAGTATATAGAGTATGTGTTATGAATAGGAGGTAGTAATGCATAATAGCAATAGTATAGGGAATTTGATTGCGAAAAAGCGGAAAGTGTTAGGATTAACACAGAAACAGCTTGCAGAAAATTAGATATTTCTTTTCAGGCAACTTCGAAGTGGGAAAATGGTACTGCTATGCCAGGTGCAGATATTCTTATGAAATTGTCAAGAGAATTAGAGGTGAACGTAGAAGATATATTAAGCGGCCGAGAGAAAACTAGTGTTTCATATAGCAAAGCAGGAGTTGACATTTCATATACTGATTCAATCAAAAATGAAATAGAAAAGTATGTTTCTGTTGGGGATGATAGGGTATTAAATATACTGGGTGCCTTTGCTTCACTTTATGATTTTAAATTTAACGATATAAAACATCCGGTACTGGTATTGAAAGCAGAAGAGCCAGGATCAAAACAGAAATTGGCAATTGAATATGGTTATACGTAGTCAATTTGCCATGATATGATAAATCATTTAGTTAATGATATCATTGTAATGAATGCGATGCTTTAGCGGTGTTAGATACAATTGTATGTGGAAAGGCGGAAAAAGATACAATTAATTGAAGAAGATATTGTGTTGGCAGTTGCATCTAATGGTTTACATACAAACGGATATTCGTTAGTAAGAATGTTGATGGATATGTTTCCGAATATAGTGAGTGCAGATGTAGACGGTGAGAAATTTATTGACTTAATTATGAAGCCACATACCGCATACTATCCTGTTATAAAAGATGTATTGAATTCTGAATGGATTACAGGAATGGCACATATTACAGGTGGTGGTATTAAAGGTAATTTAAAGAGAATCATTCCTGATGGATTATGTGCTGAAATTGATTTATCTATGTTGAATATTTTACCAGTTTTTAAATTTAAGAGACATTGGTAAGATTCATGATGAGGAAATGTTGTCAACGTTAATCCCAGATGAAGGCGGATAATCTTTTTCTTGAACTCTGGCTAGTACTGTTTTAGCATAATGCTGCCCTCTTTTCTATGCAATATTGATTATATCTTATTAGGAACAACTGATGGACGCATCCGTAGCGATCATAGAAATACACATATGGTACCGGCAAAGGAGCTGGGTTTGTAAAGGATTTTCGATTGGGTGCTAAGGCTAACAAGATGCGGAAGAAGGTAATAGAGGCGTTTGGCGTGAATTTTTATAGTAAGCTCTATATGGAAGAAAAGCTGACGAATGACAGTATTCAGCGCATTTTTCAGAACAGAGAAGAGATGAATCTGGTATGTTTGCTGGAAGGAAGTATGGCGGGTAAGGCAGGCGGGATCACGGAGGAAATAGAGAAGGTATAGACGGAATGACGAAGATGCGAAAAGCTCAGGTCTTAGCAAATAAAAAAACCGGAGGACAGCTCCGGGTTAAATAATGGATGGAGAAGGATTCGAACCTTCGAAGGCGGTGCCAACAGATTTACAGTCTGCCCCCTTTGGCCACTCGGGAATCCATCCATAAACCGTGTATCATTATATTAAATTTTGGGGGGAATTGCAAGCCCCTTTTTTACAAAAAAAGAATGCATGTTTAGGCAGAAGTGATAAAAAACTCTAATTTTTTGGCAAAGTAGTAGACGAAATGGCAGGAATCTGGTAAACTATGAGGTATCCGGATATAGATTAGAGTTCATATCCCAAGAAAGTTTAGGAGGAATTTATCATGTTAGTAAGTGCAGCAGAAATGTTGAAAAAAGCAAAAGCAGGTCACTATGCAGTAGGTCAGTTTAATATCAACAATCTTGAGTGGACAAAGGCTATCCTGTTGACAGCACAGGAAAACAATTCTCCGGTTATCCTTGGTGTTTCTGAGGGCGCAGGAAAATATATGTGTGGTTATAAGACGGTTGTTGGTATGGTGAACGGAATGCTGGAAGAATTGAATATCACTGTTCCGGTTGCTCTGCATCTGGATCACGGCAGCTACGAAGGATGTCTGAAATGTGTAGAAGCAGGATTCTCTTCGATCATGTTTGATGGTTCTCATTACCCAATCGAAGAAAACGTTGCTAAAACGAAAGAACTGGTTAAAATCTGTGCAGAGCACGGAATGTCTCTGGAAGCAGAGGTTGGTTCTATCGGCGGCGAAGAGGATGGCGTTGTTGGTATGGGCGAATGTGCAGACCCGCAGGAATGCAAGATGGTTGCAGATCTTGGAATCGATTTCCTGGCAGCAGGTATCGGCAACATCCATGGCAAATATCCGGAAAACTGGGCAGGCTTAAGCTTTGAGACTCTGGACGCTATTCAGCAGTTGACAGGCGATATGCCGTTAGTGCTTCACGGCGGCACAGGAATCCCGGCAGACATGATTAAAAAAGCTATTGATCTCGGCGTTTCCAAGATCAATGTAAATACAGAATGCCAGTTATCTTTTGCAGCAGCTACCCGTGAGTATGTAGAAGCCGGCAAGGACCAGCAGGGCAAAGGCTTTGACCCGCGTAAGCTTCTGGCTCCGGGATTTGAAGCTATCAAAGCTACTGTAAAAGAAAAAATGGAACTGTTCGGTTCTGTAGGCAAAGCCTGACCGAACCTGAAACAAGTAAAGGATATGAGAGGATGGTACTTTGTGTACCGTCCTTTTTTGTTTCAGGGAAAGTAATTCATATCGCTCCGAACAGAATCCGGTTTCCTGTGAAAAAAATGCGTGTAAGTATCAATTTTCCACAGACAGATATAAAAAATTGAAAAATTAACATGTTTCTTGATTTTTTAATATGGATGAAATTCCTCTCCAAAACTAAAATAAAGATACCCAAAAACGAAATCCCAATAGATAAGGAGAGGATTAAAAATGAAAATGAAAAAAGTGACCGCATTAAGCCTTGCTGCAGTGATGGCAGCATCCATGGTTCCGGCAGTTCCTGCAATGGCAGCAGAGGGTGAAGGCTCTGTATACTATCTGCAGTTTAAGCCGGAAGCAGCAGACCAGTGGACTGCACTGGCTGAAAAGTACACAGAAGAGACAGGTGTTGAAGTAAACGTAGTAACAGCGGCATCCGGTACATATGAATCCACCTTAAAGGCGGAAATGGCCAAGGATGAGGTTCCTACCTTATTCCATGTAAACGGTCCGGTTGGCTTGGCTACATGGAAAGACTACTGCAGAGAACTATCCGATACAGACATCTACAAGGAACTGAAAAGCGAGGATTTTGCACTGAAAGACGGCGATGATGTGCTTGGTGCTGCATTTGCAGTAGAAACCTACGGAATCATTTATAACAAAGCACTTCTGAATGATTATATCGCAATGGACGGCGCAGTGATTTCTGATATTTCCGAGATCAATAACTTCGAAACGCTGAAAGCAGTTGCAGACGACATTCAGGCAAAGAAGGATGACCTTGGGGTAGAGGGTGCGTTTACCTCAGCCGGTATGGATTCCTCTTCTGACTGGAGATTCAAGACTCATCTGGCAAACCTGCCGATCTACTATGAATATCAGGCAGATGGCATCGGCTCTACAGATGCGATCAAAGGAACCTACCTTGAGAATTACAAAAACATCTGGGACCTGTATCTGACAGATTCTACCTGCGAACCGTCTCTTCTTTCCAGCAAGACCGGAGAGGATGCAGCCGCTGAATTCGCACTCGGCGAAGCAGTATTTTATCAGAACGGAACCTGGGCATACGGCGATATTCAGGACAACGAGGTTGCTGACGAGGATCTTGGAATGCTTCCTATCTATATCGGTGCAGAGGGCGAAGAAAATCAGGGTCTGTGCACAGGTACAGAAAACTACTGGTGCATTAACAAGAATGCTCCGGAAGAGGACATTCAGGCCACCATTGATTTCCTGAAATGGGTCATCACAAGCGAAGAAGGGAAGACAGCCCTGACTCAGGAAATGGGATTTGTTACAACCTTTAATACGATCGGTGATGAATATCTGCCGGAGAACCCGTTGGTTGTCTGCGCGGAGGAGGACATCGCAGCAGGACATATTCCTGTGGCATGGTGCTTCCCGACAATGCCTTCCGAAGAGTGGAAGAATGGCGTTGGTTCCGCACTTCTGGAATATGCACAGGGTACAGGCGAATGGGATGCTGTTGAGACTGCATTCGTTGACGGCTGGGCAACAGAGATCGCAGCTACCAAATAAGACAGACGAAGTGGAAACTTAAAACAGAGGGTGAGCGATGTTTGCTCATCCTCTGCTTGTTACCGGATTTCAGCGGAAACCGGTAAATTGGTTTGAGGAAAGAGGGACTTTATGAATAACATAAAAACAATGAGAAAATATTCTCCCATTTTTTTGGCGCCTACCCTGATCGCTTTTACGATCGGATTTATTGCTCCTTTTATTCTTGGTATTTATTTGTCGTTTTGCGAGTTTACCACAGTTGTGGACGCCAAATGGGTAGGATTTAAGAATTATCTGAAAATATGGGGAGATGCATCATTTGTGCATTCACTGTGGTATACGGCGCTGTTTACCATCGTAACCGTAATTCTGATCAATGTTCTGGGCTTTGCCATTGCCCTGCTTCTGACAAAAAAGATACGGGGAACCAATGTATTCCGTACGGTATTTTTTATGCCGAACCTGATCGGCGGCATTATCCTCGGCTATATCTGGAACCTTCTGTTAAACGGCATTCTGCTTCAGTTCAACCGGACACTGACATTTTCCGGTACCTATGGTTTTTGGGGACTGGTTATTCTGATGTGCTGGCAGCAGATCGGTTATATGATGATCATCTATATTTCCGGTATCAATAATATTCCGGGAGAACTGGTAGAAGCAGCGAAGATCGATGGTGCAACCTCCGGGCAGGTTTTGAGATATGTGACCATTCCTATGGTAATGCCGTCCATTACAATCTGCACCTTCCTGACACTGACAAATTCCTTTAAGCTGTTTGACCAAAACCTGGCGTTGACAGCAGGGGAACCATCCAAAATGTCAGAAATGCTTGCTTTGAATATTTATAATACGTTTTATACCAGAAATGGCTGGGAAGGTGTTGGCCAGGCAAAGGCAGTCGTATTCTTTATCCTGGTAGCTCTCATCGCGCTTATTCAGCAGAAATTGACCAGTTCTAAGGAGGTGCAGCAGTAATGAAAGAAAGAGGTGCGAGATCATCCGGATTATTGACAGTTGTTTTTACGCTTATTTCTCTGCTGTGGGTATTTCCGATCATATTGATCATTATTAATTCCTTTAAGAAAAAGGCGTACATTACCAGAAAACCGTTTGCGATCCCTGCGGATAAGATGTTTGTGGGAATTGAAAACTATATCAATGGTATAGAAAAAACAGGATTTTTTGATGCATTTTTGACTTCCCTGTTCATTACTGTATGTTCGGTGGCTGCAATTATTCTGTTTTGCTCCATGACCGCATGGTACATCATGCGTGTAAAGGATGCCTTTACAAAAACCGTTTATTATTTATGTCTGTTTTCAATGATTGTGCCGTTTCAGATGGTTATGTATACGCTTTCAAAAACCGCAAATATGCTGCATTTAGGAAATCCGGTGGGGATTATCGTCGTATATCTGGGCTTCGGAGCGGGCTTATCCGTGTTTATGTTTACGGGCTTTGTAAAGTCGATTCCGCTGGAAATCGAGGAAGCGGCAATGATCGATGGGTGTAATCCGCTGCAGACCTATTTTCAGGTCGTGCTTCCGATTATGAAACCGACCTGCATTACAGTGACGATTCTTCAGGCAATGTGGGTTTGGAATGACTATCTTCTGCCGTGCCTGGTATTGGATCAGAAAAAATACAGAACTATTCCTATGGCGGTTCAGTATCTGAAGGGCGGCTATGGTTCCGTAGATATGGGTGCAATGATGGGTGTCCTGGTGCTTGCCATTATTCCGATCATTGTCTTCTATCTGGCCTGCCAGAAATATATTATTGAAGGCGTGGTTGCCGGAGCTGTCAAAGGCTGATGCAGCAGAGAGAAATTTTAGTCCTTGTGAAGATCATATCTTCACAAGGACTTTGCAGCATGTTAAAATAATTTATCGGGGGAGGGATAAAAACAGGGTGCACGATATTAAGATATTAGTAGTCGATGATGAAAAGATAGAACGGGAAGGCGTGAAATACTTACTGTCTCTGGAGGCTGGGGAAAGAGAAATTTTTGAGGCTGCCAATGGAAAGCAGGCTTTACAGATTTTGCGTACGCAGTCCATCGATCTGCTGCTGACAGATATCAAAATGCCGCATATGGATGGACTGGAGCTGAGCAAAAGGGCCAAAGAAGAGAATGAGCAGCTTCAGGTTGTGATTTTCAGCGGATATAATGATTTTACCTTTGCGCAGGAGGCTATCCGTTATGGCGTGACAGACTATGTGCTGAAACCGGTGGATCCGGACGGCTTCCATGAGATCATTCAAAAAGCGGAGCGAAAGATATCCAGAATAAAGGAAAAGGAAGACCAGGAGATGAAGGAGAAGAATTTTTTGCAGCAGTATTTCCTGCAGAATTATCTGTATTCTGGCAAAAGAGAAATTCTGGAAAGAGCAGGAGAGCTGATCGATCTGGAGAAATGGAACGGCTGGCATTGTGCGATTCTGATTGAATCAGACAAGGCGTTTTTTGATTCTGCGGAAGAAAAGCTGCCCGAGGAAATTCAGAAGGAGCTGCGGAGAGTCTTTTTTTATCTGAATCTGAATGCGCGTCAGTCCTTGCTTCTGTTTCAGGATGTGTACTGTGATTATCAGTTGGTGGCAAATCATATTTATACATTTTTGAAGCGTAAATATACGGTACGGTTTTACCTTGCGGTAAGCAGAAAATTCGAAGGCTTTGAATGTCTGCCGGAAATTTTGGGACAGCTTGAACAGCAGATGGAGGAACAGTTCTATCATCCGGAAAAACATATTTTTTCCAGTGAAGAGGATAACTTAAGGCTTGTGGGTCAGGAAGTACAGGATGCTCAGTTGATGCAGATGATTTCCGAGGATATTTCCCGAAAGGACGTAGCCCAGTTGTGGAAGCATTTTGCCCATTTGAAGGAAAAGTATCAGCAGCAGACGCAGTTTTCAGCAATGTATATTAAATTTGTATTTTCCAATGTCATCCAGGAACTGTACCAGGAGAATCAGTTTTCCGGGGAACGGCATCTGGAGCAGGAAATTGACAGACTGTATTCCTGCAGAGACATTGTACAGATATTAGATGTAACGGAAGAAAACATCAGGAATTATGAGGAATTTCTCAACCGTTCGATGAGTGAGGCAAGAGATGAGGTTGCTGCTGTAAAGAACTATATTTATCAGCATTATGATGAAGACCTCAATTTGGAAATGCTGGCTGAGAAGGTATATCTCTCATCCGGATATCTCAGTTTTATTTTTAAAAAGGAAACAGGCATGAATCTGAATCGTTTCATCCGTGTTTTCCGCATGGAAAAGGCGAAGGAGCTTTTGTGCGGGACCAATATGAAGGTTGCGCAGGTAAGTGAAAAGGTTGGCTTCGCAAATGTATCTTATTTTTGCAGGAGCTTCCGGGAATATTACGGGAGCAGCCCGGAATCCTATCGGAAAGGAACAGGGGAGGATGAATAAACTTCTGCTGACGTTTAAGAATATGAAGTACCGTCATAAGCTGACAATCCTTTTAGTGGTTGCCAGCTTAGTTCCTATGACGGTGCTTGTATTATACAGCCATGGCCGAATGAGCAGTATGATACGCGAAAACGAGATGGAGGATATGACTTCTATATTGGAGCAGACAAGAGAAGGAATTGACAGCCAGATCGAGGTGTTCTCCAGTCTGCTGAATTATCTGACGTATTCTCCGGATATTGCGGAGATTATTGAAGTTGAAAATATGGATAATTATACAGCCTACGAAAAATATACGGAAGTCGCAGATCCGCTTTTGTCTGTTCCTAAGTCTTATCATGATTCGATTCATCAGATACAGCTTTTTGCAGAGAGCATCAGGGTGGAGCATGAATATACGCTGGTTCCGCTGAAGAAAATGGAAGAAGAGTGGTGGTACAGCAGCCTGGATGATGAAGCCCGCATTCAGTGGCTGGTTAATAAGGAACGAAAAGAGGTAGTTGCTGTACGTAAAATTTATGAAGGACAAAAGCCGGAGGCTGCTCTGTGTATTACCCTGGACTATGATAAGCTTTTTCAGCCCTTTGCCAATATCATTGCTGAGGAAAGCGGAGGAATGATCGTGGATGCAAAGGGGCAGATTTTATACCATCGGGATAATCTGGAAACTCATCTGAAAAACGTGCAGCTTTCCGGGGGGACGGATGCCAATGCTCTGCTGGAACAGATGCAGGAGGATTGTGCATTTGTAAACAGCAGAAGCAAAGAGAGTGAGTGGGATTTTTATCTGTACAGGTCAAGGGAAGCGATATCAGGCTCCGTATCCCGGTTATTGCTTGAAGAAATTCCGCTGATTCTGGTCTGCGCAGGAATTATTCTGCTGTTGGGATTGTCTTTTTCCAGGCTGTTTACCAGGAAAATCGAGCAGTTGACCGAAAATATGGATCAGGTCAATCACGGAAGCCGGGAAGTTACCGTGTACAGTGATTCCAAAGATGAGGTTGGTGTATTGATCCGCAGCTTTCGCCGCATGATGGCGGAAACAGATCGTTTGATACATGAAGTTTATGAGAACAGAATAGCCCGGAAGGAGTTTGAATTAAAGGCTCTGCAGGCACAGATAAATCCTCATTTTCTCTATAATTCGCTGTCCATTATTAACTGGATGGCAATTCGCAGCAAGCAAAAGGATATCAGTAAGGTAACACTTGCGCTGTCTACTTTTTACAGAACGGCTCTCAGTAAGGGAGAAGATATGGTGACTGTAGAAAGCTGCATCAAAAATATTGAGGCATATCTGGAAATTCAGTTGGTTATGCACGATCATGAATTTCAGGTGGAATGGGAAATCGATCCGGAGATTAAAGGAGAAAAAGTTCCCAAGCTCCTTTTGCAGCCGGTGGTGGAAAATGCACTGGAGCATGGGCTTGACGAAAAAGAAGAAGGCGAAAAGATTCTGAAGCTGCTTTTTATTCAGGAGTCCGGGGATGTTCTGCTTGCTGTGGAGGATAACGGCATGGGAATGGAGCAGGAGAAAGCGGAGACTCTTGTAACCTATCAGGCGGAAGGCTATGGGCTGAAAAATGTCAATGACAGGATATGCCTTCTCTATGGAGAAGAATATGCCATCCGTATATTCAGCCGGGTAGGTGAGGGAACGCGTGTGGAGATGAGATTTCCGAAAGAGGATGGAAGAAATGAAAAATAAATACAGGATACTTGCCGGGCTGAGTATTTCCTTTTTATTGTGCGGCTGCACAGGCAGGATAACATCAGAGAAGGAGCCGGTGGTACAGCATGAGGACTCTGCTCAGGCCAATGAGAATGCTGCAGATTGGGAGGAGGCACGGACAACGCCATATGGAAAATATCCGGAGCTTGTTACTTATACTCTTGGGCAGATGAATGGCGCGAATAATTCCAATCTTCCGCAGGGAGAAACCTACGAGGACAATGCTTATACAAGATATCTGCGGGAAATGCTGAATATTCAGAATAAAAGCGTATATCTGGAAAGTGAAGACCGTTATGATGATTATGTCAATATTCTCGTAAAAGACCGGACACTTCCGGATGTTTTGGTGGTTTCCGACCGGGACACCCTGAAGGAGCTCATAGAAAACGATCTGACAGAGGATTTGACGGATGTTTTTGAAACGTGTACGACAGAGCGGATCAGAGAAATGTATGAAAGCTATGGAGGGGAACTTCTGGAATCCTGTATGAGTAACGGAAGGCTTATGGCAGTGCCGGAAACGGTCATAGACCATGGTCCTTGTCTGATGTGGCTTCGGAAGGATTGGATGGATCAGTTGGGGCTGGAAGAACCCGGAACTCTTGAGGAAGCCTTTGAAATTGTGGAAGCGTTTGTAAGAAACCGGCTGGGAACTGAAGAGGGAGAAGAGCCTGTTGGGCTGGTCTGTGATACGGCTTTGGTGGGAACTACCAGCTCCAGCTATTCTGTAGACCCTGTATTTGACAGCTTTGGCGCAAGTCCGCAGAGGTGGGTGAATCAGGAGGGGCAGATTGTTTATGGTTCGCTGACAGAAGAAACCAGGGATGCGCTCGCTTATTTGCGGGAGCTTTACAGCAAGAAGATTTTGGATTCCGATTTTGCTCTGCGCGCCCAGAATAATCTCAGGGATTTGGTAGTGGAGGGAAAATGCGGCGCCTTCTTTGGGCTCTGGTGGACACCCAATAATCCCTTGATGGATTGCTATGAGCTGGATCCGGCGTCTGATTGGCAGCCGTATTATTTCCCGGTTCAAACTTCCAAAAACGCCTATGCGTCTTTTCGGGATAATAAATATGTGGTGGTCCGCAAGGGGTATGAGCATCCGGAAATTGTGATGAAGATCATCAGCGTGCTGTTTGATTATACACGGTACGAGGCTGAGGATGCGCAGGAGGTCAATCGCTATTTTGCGTTGAATGTAGACCCTACGGCAAGGCCCCTTGTCATTAATGTGGATTATAATGAAGCAACCTATAAGGTTACAGAGGATATCCGGAAGGTTATGGCAGGTGAGCTTGAAGAGGAAGCGCTCAGCCAAATAGAAAAATCTTATTTTGAGGCGTGCCGGAATTATCTTCAGAGTTCTTCCTATTCAGTCGAGGATTGGGCTGCATACAAATCCAGGATTTCCGCGGTGGGGCTGCTTGTGGATGGAGATTATGAGCCGCCCATCCGGCAGTATTTGGATGATTCGGATGGAGAAGTGCCACAGTCCCTGCAGACATTGGAAAAAAACGCTTTTATACGGATTATTATGGGTGAGCAGCCCTTGGACTATTTTGATGAATTTGTAGAAGAATGGTATCAACAGGGCGGAGAAGAATTGACAAAAAGGATTCGGGCAGCTTATTGAGCAGAAGATATGGACAGCTTTTCAATTGTAATGGTTGAAGAGCTGTTTTTACGTTTGAAATTATAGTAAATAGAATTATCGAAACAATTAAAATCTCCTGGACGTCATATTGATTCACCGGTTTTGCCGATACGATTTCGCTCATTATAGAGCGACAGCATTGGGGGTATGAGCATTGCCTGTTTTTCTAATCTCCATGCACCTTCTCAAATTTAACATTTCATAATGTGTGCCGTGATAATCGTATAGCTGTATGAGTTAATAGTGATTTTCATATTGTCAACCTCACAATACCAGTTTTTACCTTGCTTATAGATATTACAGTTTTTCTTCAAAATCTTATTTTTGCAATATTCAACCACATCGGCGGTATCTATTTTCAAGTTTTTTTTAATTCTGTCAATTCCCATTACAGTTGTATGAATTTTGTCAATATTATCAATTAGTGCTTTTCTATCTTCCATTATTTTGTTTTCCCTCAAATTTCCGTTTATTTTTGTTGAAATTATATTGCACAGTTCTCAGAGCCACAACTTGCTTTCGTTTCTTTCCTCTGTTCTGGCGTCTGTGCCCTTCATCAGCCTGGATTTTTGCATAACCCGCACCGATTTTTGTTGATTTGCAATGGAGAGTGGCCGTTTTCTTGCCTGTATAGCATGATAATATATGTCATTGCAACTGTAAAGAGAACATCTGATATTAAAGTAGAATTTATTGTCGGAGCAATATTCTTTATTTCATTGTTTTTGTGGTTGAGTGGCTTTGAAGCAGGGTTATTTTGCGACTGAGAAGTTGGAGGAATAACCTACCTGTGAAACTGTTGCTACATGGAAAAAATGCCAGACCATGCAACAGCGGTTTTCTTATTTCCGTTTCTTTCGTTGGCTGTCATTGTCTTTCGGCAGTTTAGAAAAAGCGCTTTCTGGAGATTGTGGTTGGCTGCCTGACTTTATCAATCAAGGAGGTAGCCTGCATGAAATATATCAATGCAAATGCAATTCTCCCTGATGTGCTGACCGGGGAACTGTAAAAGTATGTTCAGGCAGGGTATGTCTTTATTTCTGCAAAAGGCGGACAGGTACCGCAGCATAGGGGCGTGGTTTGGTATGCGGAATTTTGGTAACGAATTTAAAAGAATTGGTCGGATTTTGAAAGAAATGAGCGGATATTGCAAGTTAGCATATCCGCTTTTTCTGCTATAATTATAATGACGTTATAATATCGTGAATCGCCCGCTATGTTTTAAATGTGTACGGACGGAATGCGGCTGTTGCACCGGAGGAGAGGATAATGAAAGTTTGATAAAGCTCTGGAATACGATTTCAATTATCAGAATTGCCGGTTCTACCGGGACCTTTGTACAGAACAAATATAGAACATACCTGCTGGTTTCCGGAAGAGGACTATGATAAACGGTGGAAGTGTGCAGGATGTAAAAGTGCACAAAAACCATGGATGAATTTTGACATAGGTTATGCGTTTAACCTTTGCTTTTTCCTGCAGTCTGTTTTACTATTACTATAACTGCTATAATACGAACCTGGAGGAATGGTAAGATGGAAGACAGAAAATTAGTAATCCCTGGAGATATTAAGGCTGCCCTAACGGATGTTGGTGTTCGGAATGGCCAGACGATTATGGTACACACATCACTGAGCAGCCTTGGCTGTGTGTGTGGTGGTGCACAGGCAGTCATTGAGGCGTTGTTGGATTGTGTTGGAAATGAGGGTACAGTTATGATGCCGACACAATCCTGGAAAAACCTGGACCCCACGGCAGGGGTCTATTGGCGGGAACCGGAGGAGTGGTGGCCTGCGATACGTGAATATATACCTGCGTATGACAAGCGGATTACGCCGACAAATACAATGGGAGCCGTATCAGAAATGTTCCGGCAGTGGCCGGGGACACTCAGGAGCGATCACCCTGCAAGGTCAGTGGCGGCATGGGGGGCATTATGCACAGTATCTGACAGAAAATCATGATTTATCCGATATTTTTGGTGACAGTTCGCCTGTTGGCAGACTGTATGAACTCGACGGATATGTATTGCTGATTGGCGTGGGCTATGACAAAAACACTTCCCTTCATCTGGCGAATGTAAGGGCGGAATATCCCGGTAAACATATGGTTACTCTGAACAGCGCCATAAAGGTCAATGGACAGCGGGTATGGAAATCCTATGAAACATTGGCTGTAGACGGGGAGGATTTTCCCGCAATCGGGGAGGCGTTTGAGCGGACAGGGCAGGTGCGTCATGCTTCGTTGGGTAATGGCATTCTTTCCATGATGAGCCAGAGGGCATTGGTAGATTTCGCTGTGGAATGGATAGGGGAAAACCGAAAGTGACGGAAGATGGCAGGGTATCTGCTTGCGGGTGTGAATTAGTAATTATAGAAAGGTATTTGGTACTGTGCTGAAATCGTTCACACACCGGTACAAATACATATCACGGTTTACAAGGAGGAATACATATGAGCGAAAACATTCCTGACACTTTATCTGTAAACGGGAAAGAATTTAAAATTATAGAACTGTTAGGAAAAGGCAAAGGCGGTTATTCGTATCTGGCAGGTGACGGGCATACAGAATGTGTTTTGAAGCAGATACATCATGAACCATGCAGTTATTATCAATTTGGTGATAAAATACAATCAGAAATAAATGATTATAACAGACTAAGTAAAATTGGCATTAGGATTCCCAAAATGATAGATGTTGATGTAGCCAATGAGCGAATCCTTAAAGAATATATCGCAGGTGACACAATATTAGATTTAGTAAAATCCGGCCGTATGAAAAGCGGGTACATTGCTCAGGTGAGGGAGATGTGCAGACTTCTTTATCCAAACAATACCAATATTGATTACTTTCCTGCGAATTTCATAGTGCAGGATGAATTATTGTATTACATAGACTTTGAATGCAATGATTATATGGAAGAATGGAATTTTGAAAACTGGGGTATCAAATATTGGTCAAAAACAGAAGAATTTCTGAAATATGTGGGAGAACATTCTTAATAACAGGAGCCGTGCCGGATGATAAAGGAAACATACCGGCTGTGCGTATGGTACTTCCATAACTGCAGAGCCATTGACTATATGACACCACAACAGAAGGAGGATGAGGAATTAAAAAAATCAGAATAACCTTTCAACTTTTTTTGTCCAAAGTATTGACAAAGGTCCAAGTGAATATTGGACTGTGAATAGCAACAAAAAGCAGAAAAAGTCAGAAAAAATATGAAAAAGTAGTAGTTAGAAAAAAACTACAAAAAGTAGTTGACATCCGTATCTGGTTGTGGTAAATTAATCTGGCTGTCGCAAGGAATTGATTCTGAAAATGCGACGACTTAAAAATATTTCAGAAAAAATAAAAAAATGTTGACAAGTGACTGAATATATGGTAAGCTGATTCAGCCGTCGACAAGAGGCGACAACATCCGATAACCACACATCGGAAAATATCAAAAAAACTTGAAAAAAGTTCTTGACAGATCTTGGAAGGTGTGGTAAAGTGTAAAAGCTGTCGCAAGACAGGAACCTTGATAACTAAACAGTGAAACACATACGATTCTCGAAAATTCTTTACACACAAAGCACCTGATGAGGCTGAGCCGAATCCGGTGCGCGTGCAGTCCGAAGGAGCTTAACGAAAACAAGCAGCAGCGAAGTTTGCGTTTGGTGAACCGGACTTCATTAGAGCGAAGAAGAATCTTCAAAAACAGTAAAACGAGAGATAGCTGGCAGTTATCTTGAGTGGAAACAACCTCTTGAGCCTTTGGCTCAACCGGTGATGAGCAAGGAAGCTGATGCGGGCATCGCTGAATTGCATACACACTTTATCAGAGAGTTTGATCCTGGCTCAGGATGAACGCTGGCGGCGTGCTTAACACATGCAAG
>ERZ781272.427-NODE-427-length-31366-cov-5.043499_pt1 | contig 31366 bp, 27 predicted proteins | sample MGYA00375850_ERZ781272 | MGnify/ENA primary metagenome ERZ781272 (study PRJEB29790, sample SAMN06051246) | human gut metagenome | host: Homo sapiens | place: USA: Cincinnati, Ohio | collected 2013-06-21 | study: EMG produced TPA metagenomics assembly of the Gut...
AATTCATAAATCAGTTTGATTACTTTTATTTCGTCCGGCTTTTCGGATACTTCATCCAAAACCTTTAAGACATCCCCGGCTATGAACCGGCAGTTTGTAAGCCCGTTTAAGGCCGAATTCTCCTTTGCTGCCTCTACAGCCTCCACTACAATTTCCACACCGATAACTTCCTTTGCCACTGCTGCCAGCAACTGGGCAATGGTGCCGGTTCCGCTGTAAAGATCAAACACTTCCATGTCTTTTGTATCGCCTATATAATTGCGGACAATGGTATACAAAACTTCTGCAGCCAGAGTATTTGGCTGAAAGAAGGAAAAGGTACTTATTTTGAACCGCAGCCCAAGCAGAGTTTCATAGAAATAATCCTGCCCGTAGAGTATTCTGGTTTCATCGCTGCGTACCACATCCGCAGGAGAATCGTTGATCATATGCATGATTCCAACAATCTTTCCCTCCAGCCGCAAATCCAGCAATGCCTGCTTCAAGGGCTCCATATCATGTTCTTCCTGGCTTGTGGTGATCACATGTACCAGAATTTCCCCTGTGGTAACACCTCTGCGTAGAAGCAGATGACGCAGATATCCGGTATGCTGCATTTTTTTATAAAAGGAAAGTCCTCTGTCCCGGAAATGTTCCCAGACACAGGTAAGAATTTTCGTCATATCTTCATGAACCAGTTTGCAGTCCCCTGTATTCAGAATGTCATATGTGCTGCCCTTTTTGTGCAGCCCAAGGGAAAGGGGCCCATCCTTATATTCATCCCCAAAAGAAAATTCCATTTTATTACGGTAACCAAATTCCAGAGGACTTCCATGAATCCCCTCCCACTGAAAGGCAGCATTGCCCAGTTCATCAGACTGTCCCCCTGCCGTCAATGCCTGCTCCCTCGCCACCACCGCCCCCCTGCCGCTCTTTCATTTTCAGTTGCTCTTCATAGGGCATGGTCTGATACATACATCCTCCGCATGCCGGAAAAGAGCTGCATACAGGCTCCCGCATCTCTAACGGGGACTTTTCCAGGACCCCCAGCAGTCTGCCTTCTGCGCATCCGGAACGTTTTTTATTGATCACAAAACGGACTTTCTGTCCCGGAATGCCGTTTTTGACAATTACCCTCTGTCCGTCTATAAACACGCATCCCCTGTTTGGGAAATCCACTTTTTCTATAATGCCTTCATATACCTCACCTTTTTTCATAATGCCTCCGTCAAAAATAGCCCCGGTGGATGCCGGAGCTATTCTCTCTAAAATACAATATTCAATCCGGGAAGGAATTTTCTCCGCTCCCGCATCGAAAATTCCTTTATTCTTCTTCCTCGTCCTCAAAGTAGTCGTCAAAATCATCATCGAAATCATCTTCAAAGTCTTCCAGATAATCCGGAGCAAAGAAGCGGTATACCGCAAATGCGATACCTGCAACTGCTGCTACAGCACCAATAATTGCCAGCGCCCAGAGGACTGTATTTTTTTGTTTTTCTTCTTCTTTTTTCTTCAATGCAGCCAGTAATTCTTCAATTTTGTTCATATTCATAACGTGCACCATCCTCTCAATTTTCTTGCCGGCAAGATGTACTGTACTCTTTTCCAGCTCTGCCGCTCATTATGACAGCTTATAAGCTGCCACTGCCAACTCCAAATAAATCGTGTGTTGACTGATCAGGGAAAAATGAATACTCTCCTCCTTCATACTCATTTATCTGCTGATAAATCATATTATACCACTAACCTCCTGATTTTACCATAACTTATATGAAATTTTAAATTTTCTTGAGCTTTGCAAAACCAGCAAACATCTTCTTCACACCTGCCTTGTCAAAATCAACGGTTACTTCGTAATCTCTGCCGCCTTCCACAATTTTCTTTACAATTCCCACTCCGAATTTCACATGACGTACCGTGTCACCTACTACATAATCCAGGGAATCTGATTTGGAAACAGTAAAATTCTTGGGCTGGTAATTTCTGGTCTGGAATGCCATTTTCATTTGTGCGTATCTGCCCTTGGGAGAAATAGCCTCCGTTAGCTTCGACTTCTTCTCTTCAATCGCGTTCCCAAGCTCCACCAGCTCACGGGGAATTTCACGTACAAACCGGGATACCCGGTTATATTGCGTCTCACCTCTCATCATACGCTGTCTGGCACTGGTCAGGGTCAAATCCTTCATGGCTCTTGTAATTCCTACATAGCAGAGCCGTCTCTCTTCCTCTATATCTGAAATATCCCCGGAGAAAATACTCATGCTGCCCGGAAATATTCCATCCTCCATACCGGCCAGATACACATTCGGGAATTCCAATCCCTTAGCGCTATGTAATGTCATCAAAAGAACATAATCCTGATCCGGGTCTACCGTATCAATATCCGCAATCAGCGCAATCTCTTCCAGAAATCCTGATAAGTCTGCCGGCTGATTCATCTCTTCCATAGCTTCCGCATAGGAAACAGTTTTGGAAATCAATTCATCGATATTCTCAATCCTTGCCCTGGCTTCATCCGTATCTTCCGCCTCCAGTTCCTTCACATATCCGGTCAGATCAATAATCTCTTCCAGAAGCTCCTGCACCGTATATGCCTCTGCCTTGCTTTTCAAAGACTGGATAAGAGTCACAAACCCATCAACCCTGGATAAGCTTCTTCCAATAGAAGGTATCTCCTCAGCTACACGCAGAGCCTCATAAAAGCTGATATCCATTTGATCTGCGTAATCCTGCACCTTTGCCAGCGTTGCGGCGCCAATTCCCCTTTTCGGTACATTGATGATTCTGCGCACCGCCAGATCATCCCTCGCATTATCCACGGTCTTCAGATAGCAGAGCAAATCCTTGATCTCTTTGCGCGCATAGAAATTTACGCCGCCGACAATCTTATAAGGAATATTGGCCAGCAGACATTTTTCTTCAAATAGACGTGACTGTGCATTGGTACGGTAAAGAATCGCACAATCACGATAATGACAGCGCCCCTCCCTGCGGGCTTTGGAAATCTCGCCCACCACATACTCAGCCTCTTCATAGCCATTCAGAAACTGGCGGAAATGGATTTTTTCTCCTTCTTCATTCTCCGTCCAAAGGGTCTTGGGCTTTCGCTCTGTATTATTGGCAATCACTCCATTGGCTGCATCCAAGATATTCTGCGTGGAACGGTAATTCTGCTCCAGCCGGATCACCCCCGCATCCGGAAAAACACGCTCAAACCCCAGAATGTTCCCAATGTTTGCTCCGCGAAATTTGTAAATGGACTGGTCGTCATCACCCACTACACAGAGATTCTCATATTTGGAGGCAAGAAGACTTACAAACTTAAACTGTGCCGTATTCGTATCCTGATATTCATCCACCATAATATAACGGAAGCGCTCCTGGTAATATTCCAGCACCTCTGTGCAGCTCTGAAAAAGCTCCACAGTTTTTACGATCAGATCATCAAAATCCAGTGCATTATTTTTGTGGAGAGATGCCTGATATTCCCGGTAAACTTCTGCTACCTTCTTCCGGTTATAATCCCCGCCCGCATTCATTTCCATTTCATCCGGTGAGATCAGCTCATCCTTCGCATGGGAAATCCCGGCAAGAAGTGAACGTTCCTTATAAACCTTCGAGTCAATGTTCATCCGCTTACAGATGTCCTTCATCAGAGTCTTCTGATCGTCCGCATCATAAATGGTAAAATTGTTATCATAGCCGATTCTGTCAATATGCCTGCGCAGAATTCTCACACAGGTGGAATGGAACGTAGAAACCCATACGCTCTCTGAGCCGAAGCCCACAATCTTATCTACACGCTCCCGCATCTCCTGTGCGGCCTTATTTGTAAACGTAATCGCAAGAATATTCCAGGGATTGACTCCCCGGTCACTGATCAGGTAAGCAATCCTATGGGTCAGTACCCTGGTCTTCCCGGACCCTGCCCCAGCCAGGACCAAAAGAGGCCCTTCCGTATGGTACACCGCTTCCTGCTGTCTGCTGTTCAATGTGTCATATATATTCATGTTCCTTCTCCCGTGACAATCCGATTTGTTCCGCCATAAACATCATTTACGGCATTTTTGCAGGAACATTCCTGCAAACACATGTTTCCGCTCCATTATAGCACGAACCGCAGCCTTTCTACAACTCCCAGGTAATAAAAAAGACTCTGCAGAAATATGCAGAATCCCTTTTTCGCTTATTTTTTCTGTTACTCTTCTTCCATAACAAAATGGAAATTCCAGCTCTGATATTCTTCGGAAGCCTCCGGCATACGCAAGCCCGCTGACATCAGCGCACCGCCCAGATATCGTTTGCCGTCCAATATATAAAACCTGTCCGGACGAAGACCGCGAAGCTTCACATAAATCGGTGCTTCATTGGCATAAATCTTAGTTGCAACAGCACTCATCAGTGCCTCACTGCCATCCTCCTTTGCAAACTCCCAGACCGTGTAAACCTCATCTACAAACGGATTTGTCAACCGGTGATATTTTCCCTCCTGAATCAGGTTATAATAACCCTGAAACGTTTGAATCTGTTCACGAATCTGAGCCTTTTCCCCCTCTGTAAGCTTCATCGGGTCCAGCTCATAGCCAAAGGTTCCCGCCATGGCTACAGTAGCTCTGGTTTCCAATGGCGTTATGCGCCCGGTCTGATGATTCGGGCAGGCAGATACATGGGAGCCCACCGTACTGACAGGATATACAAAAGATGTCCCATACTGTATTTTCAGGCGTTCAATCGCGTCCGTATCATCACTGCACCAGATCTGCGGGGAATAATACAGCATTCCTGCGTCAAAACGTCCCCCGCCGCCGCTGCAGCCTTCGATCAGCATATCCGGATACCGTCTGCCGAGTTTTTCCAGGAAATCATACAATCCCAGTACATAACGGTGCGAAACCTCTCCCTGCCTGTGTGCCGGCAAAGCTGCGCAGTAAACATCACTAATACTGCGGTTAAAATCCCATTTCAAATATTCTACCTTCGCATTGTCTAATACTGCGCACATTTGGTTGAAGATATGATCCCGTACCTCTTTTCTGGAAAAATCCAGGACAAGCTGATATCTTCCGCGCATAGGCTGTCTGCCCGGAATGATAAATGCCCAATCCGGATGCTCCCTGTAAAGGTCGCTGTCCTCAGAAATACATTCCGGCTCAAACCAAATCCCGAATTTTAATCCGTAGCTGTGAATCTTATCCGAAAGCTCTGCTAATGTACAGCCAAGCTTCTGCTCATTCACATACCAATCACCCAGCCCGCTTTCATCGGAATCCCTTTTTCCGAACCAGCCGTCATCCATAACAAACAATTCCACCCCAAGCCCCGCCGCTTCTTTTGCCATTTCAACCAGCTTTTCACCGTTGAAATTAAAATAGGTACCTTCCCAGTTGTTCATAAGAACGGGACGCCTTGCCTTTTTGAATTTACCTCTGCACAGGTTATTTCTGTAAGCGTAATGATAGGTTTGGGACATTTTTTCGAAGCCGGCCTCACTGTAAACCATAGCCACCTCAGGAGTCCAGAAATCCTCCCCGGGCATCAGTTCAAACTCAAAGTTATCCGGGTGAATCCCCATAAGTACTCTCGTCTGGTTAAACTGATCATATTCCGCCTCTGCCAGAAAATTTCCGCTGTATAAAAAAGAAAAGCCATAACAGTTTCCCAGGGTTTCGGTGGCACTGCGGTCAGCCAGAATCATAAACGGATTATAGTGATGGCTGGAGGTACCGCGTACGCTTCCTACGGACTGTACGCCATGATGGATATGCGCTCTGGAAAGCTTCCGCTCCATCTCATGCTTACCGTAAAAGGTCAAAAAATCGTATGTTCCATACAACTGATCCAAACACATAGATAAGGCGCGCTCCAGATAAATCGGATTCTCCGCCCGGTTCTCAATACGCACAGCTCTGGTGATCACGTCCAGATCTTCCATAACACCATAATAAAGATGCACAAAAACTCCGCTCACATCATCCTTTAAAGTGATCACCAGCGTATCCGCCTGATTTTCTTCCTGTGCGTAAATCGCAGGCATTCCCGGAATCGAATATTTTCCCTCCAGAATCTGATGCTCCACATAACGCAGCTCCAGTGCTCTTGCTCCCATATGATAGCGGATTTTCAGGGCGCTTACTCTATAATCGCCGCTTCCGAAGCAAGAATATTCCTGCGGAAGCGTTTCCAGGGAATAGGTTCTGTCTGTGCCGGCCTGATAAGGATTTCCGGCAAATCCGCGGTCCTTGCAGGTGATTAAATAAGAATAATCAAAATTTTCCGTTCTTTTTCCATAATGAGTATGCAGCAGCACGCCAAGGTTGTCCACCTTCATCTGGTACATGCTGTTTTTGGTATACAACGTAAATAAGGATTTTTGATCATCCGGTAGTATTGACATAAGCAGCCTCCTCATAACTTTGCATTTTATAATATTACAAAACCTCTTATACTTATACGAAAATCCCGTGGTGCATGTGCACGGAAACATATTTGATGTATTTTTTCCATGCACTGCACAGCGGGAAATTCCGGTATTAAACCATTACTTTTCTTTTATACACATACATATACGGCCAATGATTGTTTATTTAACAGCACCGTTTACAACACCGTTCAAAATCTGTTTCTGGCATACCAGATAGAAGATCAGAATCGGAATCAATGCCAACAGATAAGATGCAAACGCAAGGTTATAGTTGGTACCGAACTGAGTCTGGAAGTTTAGCTGTGCCAGAGGCAGGGTGTTCTTAGCTGTACCGGACATAATTACCAGCGGAGTCATTACGTCGTTCCATACACTCAGTGCAGTAAGAACTGCAACCGTTGCATGCATCGGCTTCATATTCGGAAAAATAATGCTCCAATAGGTTCTCCAGGTGCTTGCGCCGTCAACCCTCGCAGCCTCTTCCAAAGCAACCGGAATGTTGGTCAGATATCCCGAATACAGCATCAGGTTCATCGGCATATAGAATACAACATACAGAACGATAACACCAACCCAGTTGCCGATTCCCATCTGAGCGGTCTGTTTTACCAGCGGCATCATCAGAATAGCGAACGGTACGAACATACCGCTTACAATATACAAATAGGAAAAGCTGTAAAATTTACTCTTTGCTTTGTTTCTTCCGATCGCATAACCTGCCAGGGAATGAATGATAATCGCAAGGATTACGGTTGCAATCGTAATCAGTAAGCTGTTTCCCAGGGAATTCCAGAAATCAGTTACTTCCATGGCCTCTCTGAAGTTGCTGAGTCCCCAGGAAGACGGAAATGCCAGCGCTCCGGCAATATCGTTGGTCATTTCTGTCGGCTTTTTGAATGCTATGATCACTGCCATATACAGCGGGAAGAATACAGTCAGACAACCGATAATCAACAATATCGTAATCGGCCAATTTGGTTTTTCTACACTGCTTGTCTTTTTCATTATAACTGTTCCTCCTTTTTACCTAAGACTGTCAGTTGGAATACAGAGATTACCACAATTACAACAAAGAAGAGGACTGCGTTGGCACTCTGGAAACCGAACTGTCCACCGTCCATACCATTCTTATAAATCAAGTAGGAAATGGACTCGGTACTCTGCGCAGGACCACCGTTGGTCAATGCCACGATCTGGTCGAATGCCATCAGGAAATTCTTCATGCAAAGCACCATGTTGATACTGAAGAACGGCATAATCAACGGGAATGTCAGACTCTTGAATTTTGTCCAGCCTGTCGCTCCATCAATGGAACCTGCTTCGTATACATCTTCCGGAACTGTCTGCAGACCGGAAATATAAATAATGGTATTCATAGCAATGGACTGCCATGCTGCTACTACCACGATTGCAAACCATGCCCACTTCGTGCTGGAAAGCCAACTGCTGCTTAAGAAGCCAATGCCGGCCGCTTTTCCTGCTGCAGGAAGGATATATGTAAAAATAAATCCGAAAATGTAACCAATAACCAATCCGCCCAGGATATTCGGAATAAAGTAAATCCCGCGGAGCGCACTTTTGAATTTAATCCTGCTGTTCAATGCAAGCGCCATAATCAGGCTGAGCACGTTTACAATAATTGTACCCACAAGTGCGAATTTAAAGGTAAACAAATAGGATTTCCCAACACGGGCGTCCTGGAACAGGTCGATATAGTTTCTTAAACCTACCCAGTCATAACTTCCGTAGCCCTTGAAGTTTGTAAAGCTGTACATAAAGCCTTTGATCAACGGCAAGGTGTTAAAGACAAAGAACAATACCAATACCGGTATGGTAATCATCATAAATGTGCGTTTTCTATCGTTTTTCATGACCTTTCCCCTCCTTTAGTTCGAGCCGTGCTCTGCTTCATATTCCTGGACTTTACGGATCAAGTCACGGTTATAACGAATCCACTGTACATCGAAATTCTCAAGGAATGCATCCGTGTCACCCTCCATCAGATAAGTCTGAATCAAGGCGTCAACGCTCATTTCCGAAGGATAATAATGATCCTGATAATCCACCATCCTGCCTTCGTCGATGTATTCTTTCATACCGTCAAGCATAGAAGGAAGTGTAAAATCGCCTTTCTTACACGGAACCGCATTCTGGTCATTCAGATAAATCTGAACAGATTCATCCTCCAGAAGGAAATTCAATACTTCATATGCCGCCTCTTTGTTCTCACAGTCCTTCATAACCGAGAACTGCAAATCCACACCGGAGTTCAGAAGCTGTCCGTCTGCATCATCATTTGCCGGAAATACGAAGGAATCAATATCCATATCCGGGTTAACAGACAGAATCTGCGGGACCGCATAGCTTCCGATACAGTACATCGCAGACTCTCCCCTTGCAAAAGCAGTACATGCATCATTGTAAGAATATGCATATGGGTCAGCCTGCGCATAAGGCAGGAGCTGTATAATTTTCTCGGATAATTCTCTGTATTCCTCTGCAAAGGTCGTCTCGCCCTTGTTTACCCGCTGGCAGACATCTGCGGGGGCCAGGTCACAGGCCATTGCATTCCACGGCGCCAGACAGGTCCAGGTATCTTTAAATCCGAAATACAGCGGCTGCTGTCCGGATGCCTGAATTGTATCCAGCAATGTAATAAATTCATCCCAGGTTGTAGGAATTTCCCAGTTATTTTCTTCGAACATTTCGCGGTTATACAGAATACCTGCTGCATTTGCCGCATACGGAACCGCATAGATACCTTCCATAGGTACGAATTCCAAATTCTTGTCAATATCCAGATATGCCTGCTTAATGCCGGATAAGCCTTCAAAATCGGAAATATCCGCCAGCATGTCAGAATCTACGAAGTTGGAGAAGCTGACATCACCGCCAATACCAATGATATCCGGCACATCCTCTTTAATAAAGCGCGTCTTCAGAACCGTCATGGCATCTTTCGGAGATGAAATCTTCAATTCAATGTCATCATGAGATTCATTAAATTTTTTCTCCATTTCCTCGAAAGCCTTCACTGCCTCGGGTTTGTAGTGAACCATTTCAATCTGAACCCTGCCATTGTCTGATTCTTTTTTGCAACCGCCAAGGAGCAGGCCTGTTGCTGCCAGCACAACTGCTGAACCCAATGCAACTCTCTTCTTGTTAATCATTATAGTTCTCCTTTCCTTGTCCCAGATTTCTCTACCATGGTTTTGAGGATTCCCGGATACGTCTACCCGGGTGATACCGCCTGAGAAGCTTGTATGCTGATAAACATTTTAACATTCCCTTTATACAGCGTAAATGTTCCCATTAAGTCACTTTTATACCTAAATGCTATTTTTTAAGAATAGTGTTGAAGTATGTGCTCATTTTGATATATAATAAAAAAAAATCCCTTAATTTCATTGGTTTTTCACAGTATTTTTTTTATTTTTTTGTATATTTTCACCAATCTTTTCATTAAATGGAGGTACAAATATGCCAAATCTCTTGTTTCATATGTTTTCTGATGAGCGTTTCATGGATCTGACTCTGTATCAATACGGATATGAAAAATGCAAGCCCCTGCATTCTTACGGCCCCTTTGTCCGAAATCATTTTCTGTTTCATTATGTTATCTCCGGCAAGGGAACTCTCCTGACAGACGATACGGACAATTCGTCTGTAGAACGCCATATTGGGCCAGGCATGGGCTTTCTCATAGAACCCAAACGAATCAATACCTATTTTGCCGACCGCAATGATCCCTGGGAATATACCTGGGTAGAGTTCGGCGGCCTTCGTGCAATGGAAATCCTGGAAAGTGCCGGTCTTTCCTCCGAATCGCCTGTTTTTGTTCCCAAAACCGCGCAGGCCGGCAATCTTCTGAAGGATGAGCTTCTTTACCTGGCCAACCACGCGCAGGAATCCTCTCTTCACCAGATTGGCCATCTCTATCTGATCATGGACGCCCTGATCAGCGGTTCCTCCGGCAAACGTGCCGTTCAGGGAGGCAGGCTGGCGGAATTTTATACCAAAGAAGCTACGACCTTTATTGCCCAGAATTACGCCCTTCCTCTGACTGTAGAGGATATGGCGAATCGCTGCAATCTGGACAGAAGCTATTTCGGAAAAATTTTCAAGGAAACCATGGGACAATCGCCCCAGGAATTTCTCATTCGCTACCGCATGGCAAAGGCTGCTGAGCTTCTGAAACTGACTGACCTGCCTATTGGGAAAATCAGTGCACAGGTTGGATATCCCAACCAGCTTCATTTTTCCAGGGCATTCAAAAATGTATATTCTGTCTCTCCAAGAGCGTACAGACAAAATCATAAAATAATCTAAAAAACATTTACAAGTAGTATTTAAAACTATATAATAAGGAGCAGAGGTGATGACAGAATGACAATTGATACAAAAAACATGATCAACAGCATTATGGATAGCATTTCCAGAATTGACTATATTAAACCCGAAGATCTGCCGAACATTGATTTATATATGGATCAGGTGACGACCTTTATGGAATCACAGCTTGCTTCCACCAAGCGCTATCCGGACGATAAGATTCTGACCAAAACAATGATCAATAACTATGCCAAGAACAATCTTCTTCCTTCGCCGGAGAAAAAACGCTATTCGAAGGAACATTTGCTTTTATTGATTTTTATTTATTATTTTAAAAATATTCTTTCTATCAGTGATATCCAGACTCTCTTAAGTCCTATCACAGAAAAATATTTTAAGTCTGCAGGAGAAAAAGATCTGACTTATATTTACAACGAAGTCTTCAGTATGGAAAAAAGTCAGATAGAATATCTGAAAAAAGACCTTCTGAAACGATATCATGCTGCGGAGGACACCTTCTCAGAGGCCAATGAGGAGGATCAGGATTTCCTGAAGAAATTCTCTTTTATCTGTCTGCTCAGCTTTGACGTATATGTCAAAAAAATGCTGATCGAGCAGCTCATTGATGAAATGCGTCCGGAAGACGATGGAAAAAAACACCGAAAAGAAAAAACGAAAAAATAAATGATTGCTTTCTTTTCTGAAATATGATAAGCTCTCTCTATTGACAAGACAGTTGTAAATACAAGTATCCATAGGGGGAGCTTACTATTATGGAAAAATTAAAAAAGGCACTGAATCATATTTTTATTGACGGCTTAAGCGGCATGGCCCTTGGACTGTTCTCCACGCTGATCGTCGGAACCATCATCCAGCAGATCGGAAGCCTTATACCCGGTTACATAGGAGAAACGCTCTTCGTTCTCGGTAAGGTTGCCGCAGCCATGACAAGCGCAGGCATCGGAATTGGTGTTGCCTGCAAGTTTAAGGAAAGTCCTCTGGTCACCTTTTCTTCCGCAACTGCCGGAATGGCAGGAGGCTTCGCAGGCAAGCTTCTGGCAGGGAGTGTTCTGGCAGACGGCGCCATGGTCTTTTCCGGTCCCGGCGAACCGCTGGGCGCCTTCATCGCTGCTCTGGTGGGCATTGAGCTGGGACATCTTGTTTCCGGGAAGACAAAAATTGATATCCTTGTGACCCCTCTCGTTACGATTCTCGGCGGCTCCGCCGTCGGACTGGTCCTCGGGCCTCCGATTTCTGCCTTTATGACAGGGCTTGGAAGCATCATTAACTGGGGAACCGAACAGCAGCCATTCCTAATGGGCATCATTGTCTCCGTCCTAATGGGCATGATTCTGACTCTGCCTATCAGCTCTGCTGCTCTCGGGATTATCCTGAATCTCTCAGGGCTCGCCGCAGGCGCCGCAGTCATTGGATGCTGCTGCAATATGGTCGGCTTTGCCGTAGCCAGCTACCGTGAAAACAAAATCGGCGGCCTGATTGCACAGGGTGTCGGCACCTCCATGCTGCAGGTACCAAATATTGTCCGAAAACCCATCATATGGATTCCCGCCATTGTCTCCAGTGCCATTGTCGGCCCCATCGGCACCATGCTGCTGAATATGCAGTGCAATGCCACAGGCTCAGGTATGGGCTCGGCAGGCTTCGTCGGACAGATCATGACATGGCAGACTATGACCGCCTATGATGCGCCTATGGTCGTTCTGGTCAAAATCCTGCTGCTGCAGTTCATCCTTCCGGCGGTCATTACACTGGCTGTTTCTGAGTTCATGCGCAAAAAGAACTGGATCAAATTCGGAGATATGGCATTGGATATGTAAAATAAGCCTGTTTTATTTTGGCAGCAAAAAAGAGGACATTGGCTCAAAAGCCGGTGTCCTCCTTTTACGATTGCTTATACTCTTTTGTCCTTTACTCCTTCTCAGAGTTTTCGCGCATCCTTGCAAATACCATCTCGTACCCATCATTTCCATAGTTCAGAGAACGGTTCACACGGCTGATCGTGGCAGTGGAAGCTCCGGTCTTTTCTGAAATATCCAGATATGTGCGCTTGTCCATTAACATTTTGGCAACTTCAAACCGCTGTGACAGCGAAAGAAGCTCATTAATCGTGCATACATCCTCAAAAAATGTATAACACTCTTCTTTATCTTTCAGGCATAGGATCGCCTCAAACAGATGATCAACCGCCTCAGTCCTTATTTTCTTACTCATATCCTGCTCCTTTGATTCAATCATATTACCTAACATTCATATTTTAACACGCTAATATGTGATAAGCAAGTAATTTTTGTAAAAAGCCGCAGAACGGTTTCAACACCAACCGATATTTATTTTCATTGCATTTTTCCTTTCTTTTCGTTATACTATTCTTTAGTTAATTACAAGACATGATGTCTGCCGTATTTTTTTACAAGGGAAAAGGAGCTGTAGAATTATGAACCGTCTCTTTAATATGGACAACAAATTTTTTGCCTTTATGGGAAAGGTAGCAGATCTGTGTATTTTAAATTTGCTCTGTCTCATCTGCTGCATCCCCATAGTAACTGCAGGGGCTTCCATGACTGCCCTTTATTATGTGACTATGAAAATGGTACGGAACGAAGAATCGTACCTTTTCCGGAGCTTTTTCAAATCCTTTAAGCAGAATTTTAAGCAGGCAACCATCATTCATATCATCATGCTGGCTTCAGCTATTATCCTGTATATGGACTTAAGTATCGTAAGAAACATGGACGGAACGATATCTAAGGTACTGAGCTTCGTGTTTGCCGCTTTCGCCTTTATATATGGGATCATTCTGCTGTATATTTATCCGGTGCTGGCAAAATTTTATAATACTATTAAAAATACATTCAGCAATGCCTTTTTGATGTCTGTCCGGCACCTGCCCTACACCTTTCTCATGGTAGTGATCAGTCTCTGCCCCCTGGCAATCCTGTTTGTTCCGGTTTTCCAGGTGCAGTCCACACTGCTTATGCTCTTTATTCTCATAGGATTCGCAGGCATTGCTTACTGTAATTCTGCATTTTTTTGCAGAATTTTTGACAACTACATCCCTGAAGAAACGCCGGAGCTTCCGGAGGATTCCGCAAATGAAATGGAATGAAAAACCATATCATTCCCTTGATTATATGCTCCGGGAACGCTTCGGCGAAAAGGTATACAAGGTCACATTAAATGGAGGAATGACCTGCCCCAACAGAGATGGCAAAATCGGCAGGCGGGGCTGCATCTTCTGCAGTGTGGGCGGAAGCGGCGATTTTGCCGCAGATGCCTCTCTCTCCATTACAGAGCAGATTGACAGCCAGACTGCCATTTTGTCGTCTAAAAGACCCATCCGTAAATATATTGCCTATTTTCAGGCATATACAAATACCTATGCCCCTGTAGAATACCTCAGAAGTATTTTTGCAGAAGCGATGCTGCATCCGGACATTGTGGCACTCTCTATCGGTACACGGCCGGACTGTCTGGATGACGCTGTACTTACCCTGCTGGATGAACTGAACCGCATCAAACCGGTTTGGATAGAACTGGGTCTGCAAACGATTCACGAAAAAACAGCACAATACATCCGAAGGGGCTATCCGCTGTCCTGTTTTGAGCGGGCCGTCACAGAGCTTCGAAGCAGAGAGATCGAAACCATCGTGCATACCATTCTCGGTCTGCCGGGAGAAACAAAAGAAAATATCCTGGAAACCATACAGTATTTAAACACAAAAGATATCCAGGGAATTAAGCTTCAGCTCCTCCATGTGCTCAAAGGCACTGATTTGGCTGCGGACTATGAAAAGCAGAAATTCCACATTTATGAGCGGAAGGAATATCTGGATATACTGATAGACTGTCTTGAACATCTGGACCCTTCCATTGTCGTCCACCGCATGACAGGAGACGGTCCCAAAGACTTACTGCTTGCCCCGCTCTGGTCAGGCAGCAAGCGTGAAGTTCTGAACCTCCTGCATCATCAGATGAAGGAACGCGGAAGCTTCCAGGGAAAGGCACTTACGCCTCCGGTGTAATGGCCCGGAATGCAAGAAAGGAGGTAACTATGGCAACACCATTTACCATTTACAAATTAATTGTTTTGTATATGCTTCAGCATGCGGAAGCAGCTTTAACTAACTCACAGATTTCGGAATTCATACTGGAAAAGGAATATACCAATTATTTTCATCTTCAGCAGGCGGTTTCCGAGCTTGTGGAAGCAGATTTGCTGGAAAAACAGACGAGTTCCAATACTTCCTATTACCGTATCACCGAAGAGGGAGGCCGGACGCTCTCCTACTTCGAAAAAGAGCTTTCCACTGACATTAAAAATGAAATCAGAGAATACCTTAAGGCCCAGGGCTGTCAGGAAGCAGAGCGTATTATGACCCCCGCAGATTATTATGGGACCTCCCAGGGAGGCTATGCCGTACGCTGCCGGTTAATTGAAAAAAACACCTCTCTGATTGATCTGAACATAGCTGCACCAAATTTAGAAGCAGCAAAATCCATGTGCCGTAACTGGCAGAAAAAATGCCAGAATATTTATGCAGAAATAATGGAGGAGCTGATTTAGCTCCTCCGTTATTTCTTTTGAAATGGCGATTATTTAGCAATAAAAGACTTCCTTTTACTTACTACATCAAAAATAACTGCTGCCAGAAGTACCGCACCCTTTACTACCTTCTGCATATTTTGGTCAGTTCCCATGATACTCATACCCTGGTTGATGATCCCCATAAGGACAGCTCCCACAATCACTCCCGGTACCGTACCGGTTCCGCCGTATGCAGAGGCGCCGCCGATGAAGCAGGAACCAATGGCATCCATTTCATAGTTGTTTCCGTAAGTAGGCTGAGCGGAGGTCATACGTGCAACCGTCAAAAGGCCTGCCAGCGCTGCCAAAAATCCCATATTGGCATATGCAATAAAATACACCCTGTTTGTATTGATACCGGACAGCCTGGTAGCCTTTTCGTTGCCTCCCACTGCATAAAAATAACGTCCGACAGTGGTTTTGCTGGTGATATATCCATAAACCAATACAACCGCCAGTACCCATACCAGAGAAGTCGGGATTCCTTTATACCATGCCAGCTTCAAGGTAATAAACAACACAACTGCAACAATGACAACCATCTTTCCGTACATCGCAGCGGCGCTGCCTGTCTCATACCCGTTTTTCTTACGGTTCATATATCCCCGCAACGTAATCGCTATATAAACAATACAGCAGATAACGCCAACGGCCAGAGCCACTCTGTTTATCCCTTCGCCGCCCAGAAAGTCCGGGATATAGCAGTTTGCACCACCGCCGAATAATTTAATAAAAAATTCAGATTTAATCGGCAGCGTCTGTCCGTTTAATACCACGTTGGACAGACCGCGGAACATCAGCATTCCTGCCAGAGTTACAATAAACGGCGGAATACGGACATATGCAATCCAAAATGCCTGCCATGCCCCGATCAATGCGCCCAGTACAAGAGCAAGAATAATAGCCGCGCCATCCGGCAGTCCCATTTTTTCCATGAAGATTCCGCCTGCGGCACCCACAAAGCACACGACTGAGCCAACAGAAAGGTCAATGTTGCCTCCTGTCAGGATGCACAGCAGCATACCTGTTGCCAGTACAAAAACATATGCGTTCTGTGAAATCAGGTTCGTAATATTCTGAGGAAACAGAATTTTCCCCTGTGTTCCCCAGGTAAAAAACAGGGTAACCAGCAGCAGCACAAAAATCATTGTATATTTTTGAATTCCAGATTTTAATTTTGACTTATCCATCTCTTACTCTCCTTTGCTTGACTTTAGAATGCAAGCCATGACTTTTTCCTGGGAAGCTTCCTCTGCACTTAATTCTCCCACTATGCGCCCCTCATTCATGACATATATACGGTCGGACATTCCCAATACCTCGGGAAGCTCGGAAGAAATCATAATGACTGATTTCCCTGCGGCCACCAAATCGTTGATGATCAGGTAAATCTCATACTTTGCACCTACGTCGATTCCCCGTGTGGGCTCATCCAAAATCAGCACATCCGGGTCCGCAAACATCCATTTTGCCAGCAATACCTTCTGCTGGTTGCCCCCGCTTAAGTTGCCTACATTCTGCTCTACAGAAGGACACTTGGTTCTCAGCTTTTCCTTATATTCCACAGCAACCTCATATTCCTTATCTTTGTCAATCACGATTCCGTTGCTGACGCCATTAAGATTGGCAAGCGTTGTGTTTGTTTTAATAGGATTGTCCAAAATCAGCCCGTCACCCTTACGGTCCTCCGTCACGTAAGCCAGTTTGTGCTCAATGGCTTCTCTGGAAGAATGCAGATGCACCTCCTTCCCATTCAGAAGCAGTGTCCCGCTGATATTGGTACCGTAGCTCTTCCCGAAAATGCTCATGGCCAGCTCTGTCCGTCCTGCGCCCATCAGACCGGAAATCCCTACAACCTCGCCTTTACGCACCTTGAGGGATACATTGTCTACCACCTTCCTCTCAGAATACAACGGATGGTAAACAGTCCAATCCCTTACCTCCATATTGACGTCCCCAATGCTTACATCCCGGCGCTTCGGAAAACGGTCCGCAATTTCACGTCCAACCATTCCTTTGATAATCCGGTCCTCGGAAAAATCGTCCACGCCCTTGATTAAGGTTTCTATGGTGGAGCCATCACGGATAACCGTGATTTTATCTGCCACATAAGCAACCTCGTTTAATTTGTGGGTAATGATAATACAGGTCAGACCTTCACTCTTTAATTTCAGCATCAAATCCAACAGAGCCCTGGAATCTGATTCATTCAAAGAGGAGGTAGGCTCATCCAGAATCAGCAGTTTTGCGTTCTTTGCCAGCGCCTTGGCAATTTCTACAAGCTGCTGCTTCCCAACACCGATATCCTTAATCAGTGTTCTGGCAGAATCTGACAGACCTACCTGCTTTGTATATTTCTCTGCCAGCCCATAGGTTTCATCCCAGTTGATGGCAGCCCTTTTTCCACGTTCATTTCCCAGGAACATATTTTCACCGATGGTCATATACGGTATCAGAGCCAGCTCCTGGTGGATAATTACAATCCCCTTTTCTTCACTGTCCTTGATGTCATGAAAGCTGCATACTTCTCCATTATAAATAATATCGCCCTCATAGGTTCCATGAGGATATACACCGGAAAGCACATTCATAAGTGTCGACTTTCCGGCTCCGTTTTCTCCAACCAGGGCATGGATCTCACCTGCCTCTACCTGGAGATTTACATTATCAAGTGCTTTTACACCAGGGAATGTTTTGGTGATATTCTTCATTTCCAACAGTATCTTTGCCAAAATTTCTCCCTCCCTAACTTCTAAAATCCGATTCAGGAAATAACAGGCGGGCGCGCAGGCCCGCCTGGATACAACTATTTACTTGGGTACAAAACTGATTATCTGATTACTGCAGCTGATCTTCCGTATAGTATCCGGAATCAACAAGCATTTCTTTGTAATTGTCTGCTGTTACGGCAACCGGCTCACAAAGGTAAGACGGAATTACACCGGTTCCGTTGTCATAAGTCTCCGAATCGTTTACCGGGGCTTCTCCGCCCTGCATGATAGCATCAACCATTTCAACAACCTTGGAAGCCAGAGTACGTGTATCCTTGAATACGGACATTGCCTGTTTCCCATCAATAATATTCGGCATATTTGCAATATCACAGTCCTGGCCTGTGATAATCGGGTATTCACCTGTGTAGTTTGCCGCCAGGGCATTTGCAACACCGAGAGCGGTTGAATCATTGGATGCCAGAACAGCATCGAGGTTCGTTCCGTCTGCATAATAAGAAGATAAAATATTTTCAAACCTTGCCTGTGCGGTTTCTGTTGCCCAGTTTGCAGTAGCTACTTCTTCCTTCGTCACCTGTCCGGACGGAACTACCAGCTTTCCTTCGTCAATGTACGGCTGAAGAACATCCATTGCACCGCCAAAGAAGAAGTTTACATTGTTATCACCAGGATCACCGGTAACAAGCTCAATATTAAAAGGCCCATCCTGGTTTTCTAAATCCAGTGCTTCTACAAGATATTCACCCTGGGTCTTACCAACCAGATAATTATCAAATGTAGCATAATAGGAAACAGCATCCGTGTTCATGATCAGACGGTCATAGGCAATAACCGGAATGTCAGCCTCTTTTGCTTCTGCAAGAACAGTACCAAGAGAATCACCCTCGATAGAAGCGATCACAAGAAGCTGATCACCGTTTGCAATCATATTCTGAACCTGGGATACCTGCTGAGCAACCTCATTGCCAGCGAACTGAAGATCAACCTCATATCCTTTTTCTTCCAGTTCTTTTTTCATGTTCTCGCCGTCCTGGTTCCATCTCTGCAAATCCTGGGTCGGCATTGCAACACCGATTACGCCCTTGCTCTCATCAGCTTTGACAGCTAAAGCAGGCACTACAACCATGCCTGCCACCATGGATGCACACAACATGGAGACAATTAATTTTCTTTTCATGTAAAATCCTCCTTTTTTATGCCGCCTGGCATTTCTTTTTTGTAAAAACAGTGTAGCATGAAGGATACTGGACTTCGTTGGCAATCAGCCGGACATTTTTCGCAAAAAGAAAAATGCCCTGTAAAAAACAGGACATTTTTGCTGCAAAAATTTCCTATTGACTTTTTTCCGGAACGTTCAGATATACATCCTCAGAGGAATGAAAACCTCCATCTATGATAACCTCATCCATATTCTCACTGGTCACGGAAATCGGAGTCAGCAGGCAGGAAGGAATTTCTCCGATCCCATCATGAATGGTGGTATTGATTTTCTCCAGCTTTTCTTCCCGGGCCATTTGCACTGCATACTCTGCTGCCGTCTCTGCCAGTTTTTCCACCGATTTAAATACCGTCATGGTCTGGCTTCCCTCCACGATTCTCTGGCAGGCAGCCAGATCCCCATCCTGACCCACCACTGTGACTTCTCCCGCTTTACGGTTTTCCGCAAGAACCCGGATGACCTGTGTGGCAATATCATCATTTCCGCACATAATTCCTTTTACATCAGGATATTTCTTCAGAGCCTCCCTCACATAATCTGCCGCCTTTTCTGCAAGCCAGCCTTCACATTGTGCCTCATATACCACATTCAGATTGCTGCCTTTCAGCTCTTTTTCAAACCCTTCCCTGACCAACAGCACATTATGATCCTCCTCCGGTCCCTGAATCATGTAGATATCGCCGCCATTTGGGATCGCCGCCTTCATCCCCTGTGCCATCAGTGTGCCTACAGCCCTGTTATCAAAGGACACGTATAAGTCGCATCCTGCCTTTTGCACCAGTCGGTCATAGGAAATAATCTTAATTCCCATATCCTGCGCCTTATGTATGACATCGGAAAGGGCATTGCAGTCTGCTGCAATCACTACAAGGACGTCTATCCCTTTGTCCATCAGGTATTCAATCTGGGATATCTGCTCCTGAACATCACCGTTGGCATTCTGCACGTTTACGGAAGCGCCCATGGTTTTTGCTGTTGAAACGAATGCATCTCTGTCCCTGATCCAGCGCTCAATGACGTAGGAATCAAAACTCATTCCAATTCTGACAGACTCCTCTTCCTCATTTGCCGCCTGTGTTTCTTCCGATTCTGCCGGCAGCCCGCCGCCGCATCCTCCCAGCAGCATACAAAGAAAAACTGCCAACATACATAACAACCGTTTCAATCCTATCCCAACCTTTCTCTGTATTCACTGGGTGTCACGCCTTCGTATTTTTTGAAAATCCTGCTGAAATAATTCGGATCACTGTATCCTGACATTGCACAGATTTCCTTGATACTGTACATTCTGTTCTTCAAAAGCTGCCTCGCATTTTTGATTCTTGTACTGGTAAGATATTCAATGAAATTCTCGCCTTCCTCCTGTTTAAAAAGCTTACTGAAATAATATGGGCTGATATCCACCATGCGGGATACATCATCCAGAGAAATATCCTTTTGGAAGTTTTCGTCAATATAAGCTTTTGCCTTAGCGATGACAGATTCTGACTCTTTTTCTCTGGTCTTCGCCATCCCGTTACATACCAGCTCTGTTTTTTCCAGGAACCATCCCCGCAGGGCCTCGTAATCTTTACATCCCCGGATTTCCTTCAGATAGCTTCCCCGGTAACGGAGCCCGTATTTCACACCGCCCCCCAAAAAGGCTTTATATTCCACACGCATAATCAATTCCAGAACCTTGATTTCTATATCATCCCGGTATTCCCTGTAATTCTCCAGCATCCAGTCAAAAAACACATTCGCCGCTGCTGCGGACCCTGCATAATCTGCCTCAAGAGTCCTTTGGGTATAGCGGGTTTCCAGGTCCAGCGGATATTCTCCATCGCACTGCTCTGTGACACTTGGAATATCGTTAATATGCACCACATGACTCCTGCCCTCCCTGAGAGCGCGCAGCGCTTCCGAATAGGATTCCTTCACACGTTCCAATGAACACACCTTGCCGATGCCGGCCCTGAATTTACTGTCGATACGGTTTTCCAGCTTATGAATCATATTTCTCGCTCTTGTCAGTATTTCCACACGCTCTTTATATTCTACAGCATCTGTCCTATGAGGAATCAGAAGAACCACACGGTTACTCATAACCGGTCCTGCCAGACAATCAAAAAAGTCCTTGACGATTTCCCTTAATTCCGGATAAAACCTGCCGGCCCTTACACTTGCCCCCACTTCATTGGTCAGAACGCCGTCTTCCATGCCGTCCCCAAATTCCACGACCACCATAAAAGCATAATCATCCTGAATATCCAGAAGCTCCCGGTAGTGATCCTGGTACGCATGGAAATCGTCCTGCAGCAGCAGATTGTGGATATACCCCGCTTCAATCATTGGCACTACTGTTTCCAGCTTCTCCCGTATTTCCAGGTCATCACTGCGTTTCCTACGTTCCTCATCCACCAGGTGCATGGCTTTCAGGCATATGTCTAAAATCGTTTTTTTATTGACTGGCTTCGTAAGATAAGCCAGCACCCCCAAATCAATGGATTCCTTGGCGTAATAAAATTTGTCGTAAGCTGTAATCACAATAAAAATCGTATTCTCGTTGAATTTCCTGATTTCTCTCATGGCCTGTATGCCGCTTAAGCCAGGCATCTGAATATCCATAAAAGCAATATCCGGCCTAAAGCTCCCTGCCAGCTCCACGACAGCCCTTCCTGTTTTTGCACAGGCAATTTCACACACACTGCCGAAATTACGCTCGATGATATTTTTTAAAGCCTCCCTCATGATTCCTTCATCATCCGCTAATAAAATCCGATACATCTTCTTCCCTTCCAAAAACTCTTATCTGCACTCGCCCTGCTCTGCCGGAATAAAGGGAATGGTAATCACAACCTCTGTCCCCTGATTTTCCCCGGCGCTAAAGATTTCCAGCAGATTTTCCTGCTTATAATACAGTTCCAGTCTGCTGATTACGTTATTCAGTCCAATTCCGGTAGAAGTTCCTTCCTGTATTTCACCCTTTCTAATCTGCTCAATACGCTCTCCGGTAATCCCCGCCCCATTGTCCCTGACGCTGATGCGGATATTTTTGTCTTCTTTTTCAATGTGAAGGGAAATGCAGCCTTCCCATTCAATATTGTGGATTCCATGAGTAACTGCATTTTCCACGATCGGCTGCAGCATCATACTTGGGACCTTACAATCCAGCACGGCTTCATCTACTTCCTTGGTAAAATGAATTTCTCCCGAAAACCGCACATTTAAAATATATATGTAGTTTTCCACCGCATCCACTTCTTCCCATAGGGCTGCCGCTTCATTGTTTTTCTTTACATTGTACCGAAAAAAGTCTGCCATGCGCTCTACAAAAACGCTTGTTTTTTCCGCATCCTCCAGCATGGCAAGCTGTGCTCCCGCGTTCAGACAATTAAACAGAAAATGAGGGTTAATCTGCGACTGGAGATACTTTAGCTGCGCCTCATTTAAATACTTTTCCATAAGCAGCTCACGCTCCAGCATCCTCTGCTCCTTCTCCATATTTTTCTTCGTAAGCGTAATGTACTCCTCCAGGCTGGACACCATAGTATTAAAGGTTCTGGTCACAACACCGATTTCATCCTGGGCATCTGTAGCGGGCATTTTTACGTTAAAATTTCCCTGTCCTACCAATTTTGCCGTCACAGCAAGATTGGTAAGAGGCGCCACGACTCCCTTTGTCATAAAATAAAGCATCAGAGAGCAGACTCCCATCATGACCACCAGAATCACCGTACTGACAATCTCCAGATACTGAATAAGACTCTGGAGAGCACGGTAGCTGGAAGAATTGTTCTTGAACTGCTGACCGTTCAGATTATAAATATAGGAGTTTAAATACTGGTACAATTCCAGGGATTCCGCGTATGAATTTTTATATTTCTCCACATTTCTTCCACGTTTGGCTGTTACAGTCTCTGCAGTTTTGTCCAGATACGTTTCCGACATTTTCCGGATATTTTTCTCCAGAAGCTTTACCGGATTCTCCATAACCTGCTCATTCAAACCTTCCAGCATTCCTCTGTACAGGCCCTCACTCCGGTAATAGCTTTCCAGTGAATCGGATGTCTTCACTGTCAGATAACTGTACATATCTGTCTGAACCGCTTCCAGGTATTCCGCAAGCTCCGTCAGGTTCACGTTGCTCATATAAACCACATCCAGACTCTGCATAGCTTTCGTCATCTGCCAGTACATCAGCATATTGGTACAAAACAAAATCAGTGCCACCAGGCCGACCTGCACAAGAACCTTTGATACCAGAGGAATATTTTTCCAATGCCAGCTTTTATTCTGATTCTGCATAACTAATTCCCCTGCCACTGTTTACAATTATCTCTGGTAATAAGATTCAAATCCACCGTGTAATAAGAATTCGAGCGTCCTACCTCCCAGTATTCCGTCAGGGCTTCTATGCTGTAGATGCCAATCTGTGCCGGATCCATGCTTAAGGTAACCGGAATCAATCCCTTGCTGACTGCATCTGTAATGGTTTTTGAGGTATAAGACCCTACAATGTCCACCTCACCGACTACATTGTAATCAATCATCGCCTGGTAGGCACACTCTGTCGTAACCTCATCCAGACATACCAGAATTTCCGGCGGCCCTTCCTGAGACTGGAAAACAATACGTATGGCTTCCTCTGTATCAAACTGGCTTCTGGCCATCAGGTTTTGGGCCTGTATCTTGATTGTATTATTTCCCCCTGCCTTTGCGGCAACTGCACTATTGATCTGCGCATATAGCTGATTTTGCCCCAGGTCCTGCTCCCGGTTCAGAAGCACCAGTACGTTCCTGGTATCTGCGTCCACCAGCTTCGCTACCTGCGCTCCATATACCTGTCCTAACTGGTAATCGTTGATTCCTACAAAGGACTGCCTGAGACTTTGCGGCGCATCATTCACAATTGTGACAACGGGAATTCCTTTTTGCACGGCTTCATTGATTTTTTCCGCCAACTGTTCTTCTCCGCTGTATTCCAGTATAATGCCGTCCACCTGGGCGGCAATGCTCATGTCCATGAAATCAGCCTTGTCATAATCCTGCCCCCAATCTGTGCCGTTCAGTTCCAGAACAGCGCCATTCTTCAGAGCCTCTTCTCCTGCATTCTCATAGACTGCTTTCCAGAAGGTAAGATTACGGTTATCTACAATCATTTCATATTGATATTTATAAACCTGATTCATACCCGAGGTATCCACTCCCACACTTTCCATGATTTTATTATAGTAGGAAGCCATCAAAATGATAAACAGGCCGGCAACCAATAACGCCAGCAGCATCAGCCAGATTTCCCGCTTTATGGACTTTTTCTTCATTTTTTTCCTTCCGGTATTCTCCTGAATTCAACTTACACCCCCAAACATCAGGCAATCTCTCTAACATTCGGGGGTGTATGAATTTTATTCATATGCAGCTTTAAAACAACGGCTTCATAGCCGGATACAGCTTCTTAAACTGCCGGTATTTTTCCTGGTATTTTGCTACCAGCTCTGCTTCCGGCTCCACGGTATCCACTACCTTTACAAGTTTTTTTCCGATCGACTCCACATCCGGATAAGCGCCGCAGCCTACCGCTGCCAGCATGGCGCCTCCCATGGACGGTCCCTCTTCATTTTCCAGAACATCCACCTTCAGATTCATGACATTGGCAATGACTTTTTTCCAGAGGGGACTTCTGGCCCCGCCGCCGCAAATTCTGGTTCTGTCAATTTTAATGCCAAGGCTTCTTGCCACCTCCAGAGAATCCCGGAGTCCAAAAGCAACCCCCTCCAGGACCGCCTGGGTCATATCTGCCCTTGTGGTATCCATAGACATCCCGAAGAACACGGCCCTCGCATCCGGGTTATTATGAGGAGAACGCTCCCCCATAAGATACGGAAGGTAAAACACCTGATTTTCTCCCAGCTTCTGTATGGATTCCTGTTCCTTTGCAAAATCCCCGGTCTGAAGGATTTCTTCCATCCACCATTTGTTACAGGAGGCAGCGCTCAGCATACATCCCATAAGATGATAGCTTCCGTCCGCATGGGCAAAGGAATGCAGTGCATTGTTTTCATCTACTCCAAATTTTCTGCTGGAAATGAAAATTGTTCCCGAAGTTCCCAGAGATAAATTACACTGTGCATCTCCAACTGTTCCTGTTCCCACAGCCGCGGCTGCATTATCCCCTGCCCCGGCAACCACCTTAACTGCAGCAGAAAATCCCAGCTCCGCAGCCACTTCCTCTTTGAGCGTTCCAACAACCTGCCAGCTCTCATACAGCTTCGGAAGCTGCTCCTCCGTAATGCCGCAGATATCCAGCATTTCTTTGGACCAGCAGCGGTTCTTGACATCCAGAAGCAGCATACCGGAGGCATCGGACATATCTGTACAGAAGGAACCGCTCAGACAGTATGCCAGATAGTCCTTCGGCAGCATAATCTTCTTCACTCTTTTGAAATTCTCCGGCTCATGCTTCTGCATCCAGAGAATCTTTGGAGCAGTAAAGCCTGCAAATGCAATATTTGCCGTATACCGGGAAAGCTTATCCCTGCCGATTACATTGTTCAGATAATCTGTCTCTTCTCCGGTACGCCCATCATTCCACAGGATTGCCGGACGAACCACCTGATCCTCCGCATCCAGAGTTACCAGGCCATGCATCTGGCCTCCGAACCCAATCCCTGCTACCTGAGATTTATCTATTCCCTCTGTCAGCTCCTTGATTCCCACCATACTCTGAGCAAACCAATCCTTTGGATTCTGCTCCGACCACCCCGGATGCGGAAAGTACAGGGGATATTCTTTTGATACAATATTACTGATTTTCCCGGATTCCTCCATGAGCAGCAGCTTTACGGCAGAGGTTCCCAGATCAACGCCTATATAATACATCTTCTCCTCCTAAACACACATCCCGGGGAAATCCCCGGGATGCAGCATCATCTCTTATTTCCACGGATTTTCTGTCGGATATCTTACGCCTGCCGGCTGATTGTAGCCGATTTCCTCAACCGGAACGCCGATGTACTTAAACACTTCAAATAAGGCCTTACCATGATGTCCGAATGCTACGGCTCCGTGATGAGGATAGCCTCCCTCAATCAATACATGACGGTAGAAGCGTCCCATTTCCGGAATCGCAAATACACCGATTGCTCCAAAGGAACGGGTCGCAACGGGAAGAACCTCACCATGAGCGATATACGCGCGCAGCTTGTTGTCTGCAGTACTCTGCAGACGGAAGAAGGTAATATCTCCAGGAATGATATCTCCCTCCAGCGTTCCCTGTGTCACTTCCTCCGGGAGAGTTCTGGCCATGATCATCTGGTACTTCATTTCACAGAAGGACAGCTTGCCGGAAGCCGTATTTCCGCAGTGGAAGCCCATAAAGGTATCCTTATGTGTATAATTGAATTTTCCTTCAATAGATTCCGCATACATATCCTTCGGCACAGAATTGTTGATGTCCAGAAGGGTAACGGTATCGTTGCTGACAACCGTCCCGATGAATTCACTTAAGCATCCGTAAATATCCACCTCACAGGACACCGGAATTCCCTGAGCAGTCAGACGGCTGTTGACATAACACGGAACAAACCCAAACTGTGTCTGGAATGCCGGCCAGCATTTTCCTGCGATTGCCACATATTTACGGTAGCCCTTATGTTCCTCTGCCCAGTCCTTCAGGGTCAATTCATACTGCGCCAGTTTTGTAAGAATCTCCGGTTTCTTATTGCCTGCACCCAGTTCCTCTTCCATTTCCTTTACGATTGCCGGAATTCTCTCATCGCCTGCGTGTTTATGAAATGCTTCAAACAAATCCAGCTCAGAATTTTCTTCTATCTCCACACCAATATTATAAAGCTGCTTGATCGGTGCATTGCATGCAAGGAAATTCAGCGGACGCGGCCCAAAGCTGATGATTTTCAGATTATTCAATCCCTCAATTGCCTTTGCAACCGGAATGAACTCATGAATCATATCCGCACAGTCCCGGGCATCACCTACAGGATATTCCGGAATATACGCATTCACATTGCGAAGCTTTAGATTGTAGCTTGCATTGAGCATTCCGCAGTATGCATCACCCCGGCCCTGTACCAGATTATTCTGGGATTCCTCTGCTGCTGCGATGAACATTTTTGGTCCCTCAAAATGTTTTGCGAGCAGTGTCTCGGAAATTTCCGGTCCAAAGTTTCCAAGGTAAACACAAAGCGCATTACAGCCTGCCCTCTTAATATCTTCCAATGCCTGTACCATATGGATTTCACTTTCCACAATACAGATCGGACATTCATAGATATCCTCTGCATCATATTTGCCGGTATACGCTTCTACCAGGGCTTTGCGCCTGTTTACGGACAGGCTCTCCGGGAAACAGTCACGGCTTACCGCAACAATTCCGATCTTTACCTTTGGCATGTTATTCATTGCTTTCTTCTCCTTTATCTGTTTTTTATAAAGTAATATTTTCGCCGCGCAGACCGTTGAATGCCCCTTCGATTCCTGCATCCTCATGAGCAATCAGCCATTTGTTCTTCGCGGTCATTAATCTGTCCTCGCCTTCATCCGCCGTCTGGAAGGTCAGCTCCGTGTTCGTGCCGAGAGGCAGCACGACAACACACTGGAAACCGCTCTCGTTTACATGGCACGGTGCGTAATGCAGCGTTGTTGCATAAACCTCAACGGCAGTTCCGGCCGGCACCAAAAATGCTTCGATTTTGGATGTATCGTATGTAAAATCCGCTTCAATGTCCTGCTGGCAGCCAATCAAAAGGACAAGGTCCGTCACGGCCACATTGATTTCCGAATTGCGGTGATATTCCACTGCATTCAGCCTTTTGTTATGCCCGTTGCAGTATCCGATCTGAATCGGAAGACCCCCATACGCCTTATTCTGCAGCTCCCTGGACACATCCAAAGCTTCCAGCTCCTCTGCGGAAGGAACATAAATTACGTCCTCCGGAACCGGTGTGTGTTTCATCTCCCTTATAAGGCCGCTGAAATCATACCCCTTTAGAACCTTTCCGTATTTCACAAAAGAGAGATCTGCTACACTTTGAATTTTCACCTTACTACCTCCTTCTCATCTTTTTAGATAAAAAAAGAATACCATAAACAGGTACTCTTTTCGTCGGTTTTCTTGTCCTATCCATATCACTTTTTTGACATTTTAACTTCTGTCACTGCTTTTTTGCCGGCCTCTCGCATCACTGGGCAAAATACCGTATCTTTTACGGAACTCATTTGTAAATGACCTGTTCCCGGAGAATCCATGATCCATGGCAATCTGCGCAATGGTTTTATCCGTATTCATCAGATCCCGATAGGCATAAGCAGTGCGGATATCCTGCAGATAGGTCTTAAAATTGACTTTCGCATATTTTTTAAACATTCTGGAAAGATACTCCGGAGAATATCCGAAACGGGCTGCGACATCGGCAAGCCTCAGGTCCTCCGTGTAATGCTCCCGCATATAGCCGGTAATTCTCCCCAGAACCCCCAGGTGTCTGCTGTATTGGATTTCTTTTTCCCGTACCTCCGTCTCACGATACCCGGTAACCAGCAGATACAGCACTTCATAAAAAAGAGACATCACCCGAAATTCATAGCCGTTTTCTCTGGAAGTGTATACCTGATATAACTCCCGCACTCCTGCAAACAGCCTGGCATCGCAGTCCCCGGTTCCTGCATTTCCATGCTTCTGAAACCGGATAAACCGCTGTGCTGTGAAGTAATTTTCAAACTGATTCAGGGGTATCTGCAGAACTACCGTCTGATTTTTCATCCGCGCATGGATTGAGTGTATCTCATTGGAGTTAATGATCATAAATTCTCCGGGCCTCAAAGGATATTCCTCTTCATTCAGAAAAAAGGAAAGAGAACCCTCCAGAACCGCAAAAATCTCCACAGACGTATGCCAGTGCTTTTCCCTTATGTAGTTTCCCTCGTTTCCTTCAAACAAAAACAGTTTAAAAGGAAGTCCCTCATTCGGTATGACCAATTCGTGCTGAAATTCCATGCTTCTTCTCCCCGGTGCTTATCCTAAGGCTGATGAATCTCCTTATATCCTTCCTGTGCCTCACCCTTAATGCGTTTCAGATACTCTTTCAGAGTCTTCTCGTAACCCATGTCGCTCAGCTCATAAAATTTCTGCCCCAGGATTTCCGTCGGAAGATACTGCTGCTTCACATAATGATTCGGGTAATTATGCGCATACCGGTAGCCAACGCCATGGCCCAGCTTCTCATGACCGCCGTAATGTGCATCCTGCAGATGGGAAGGAACGGTGGTCTTCGTCCGTTTCACAGATTCCATGGCAGCGGAAATGGCATTCACTGCCGCATTGCTCTTAGGCGCACATGCCATATAGGAAGCCGCCTGAGACAAAATAATCTGGGCTTCCGGCATACCGACACGCTCCACTGCCTGCGCGGCTGCCGCCGCCACACAGATTGCCTGCGGGTCCGCGTTTCCGATATCCTCGGACGCCAAAATCATGATACGACGCGCAATGAATTTCACGTCTTCTCCTGCATAGAGCATCTTTGCCAAATAGTATACGGCTGCATCCGGATCCGAACCGCGCATACTCTTGATAAATGCAGAAATAATATCGTAATGATTGTCCCCGTTTTTATCATAGTGGACAACACGCTTCTGTATACATTCGGAAGCTACCTCCAGAGTCAGATGAATCTTCCCGTCCTCACTCCTGGGCGTCGTCAGGATCCCCAACTCTACGGCGTTTAAGGCATTTCTGGCATCTCCCCCTGCCATATCCGCCAGAAAATCCAGAGCGTCCTCATCGATTACCGCATTGTAATTCCCCATGCCTTTGCGGCAGTCATTGACTGCCCGCAGAAGCAGCCTTTTTACATTTTCTGTCTCCAGAGCCTTCAGCTCAAAAATAATGGAACGGGACAAAAGAGCGCTGTTCACCTCAAAGTAAGGATTCTCCGTCGTTGCGCCGATAAGCACAAGAGTCCCGTCCTCCACAAATGGCAGAAGATAATCCTGCTGTCCTTTATTAAAACGATGAATTTCGTCAATAAACAGGATTGTTTTTTTTCCATACATGCCCAGGTCATCCTGCGCCTGCTTCACCACAGCTTCCATATCCTTCTTACCTGCCACCGTCGCATTGATCTGCGTAAAATTCGCGCTGGTGGTATTGGCAATCACCCTGGCAAGAGTCGTCTTCCCCGTACCGGGAGGACCGTAAAAAATAACAGAGGTCAGCTTATCCGCTTTAATTGCGCGGTATAACAATTTATCTCTGCCTACAATATGCTCCTGCCCCACAACCTCCTCCAGGGTGGTGGGACGAAGCCTGGAAGCAAGAGGTGATTCCTTATCCAGGGCCTTAGATTTTGCATATTCAAATAAATCCATAAAGCGTGCTCCAATCTCAATATAGTAAGTCCGTACATTTGTTCTCATTATACCATAAAATTTCTTTCTGTAGTAAAAAACTTTGTATTTTTTATCAAATCTTCATCAAAATTTATGATAAAACCCTATCACGGTACGATAAATTCGTCAACGGTCACAAATTCGTATCCCTTTTCCTGCAGATCATCCACAATTTTCAGCGCTGCCTCCACTGAGGTTGCGTATCCGTCATGCATCAGAATAATGGAGCCATCCTTCACCTGTGTGTCCACAATATTCAAAATAGAAGAAACATTTTTTGATTTCCAGTCCAGCGTATCAATATCCCAGAAAACAGGGAACATCTCCACACAAATTTCCATATCCTTCTTCCATGAACCAAAGGGAGGCCGCAGGTATTGAGGATAGATTCCTGTTATTTCATAAATCTGATTGCTGGTCTTCACAATTTCCTCCCTCGCCTTAGCATCGGAAAGCCGGTTTAGCTGAACATGATTATATGTATGATTTCCAATCAGATGACCCTCCTCCTGTATCTGCTTTACCAGTTTCTCATTCCCGTCAATATTTTTTCCCAAAAGAAAAAAAGAGACATGAACCCCTCGCTCCTTCAGCCCCTCCAGAAGCTGTGGCGTATATTTCCGGCTGGGTCCATCATCAAAGGTCAATGCTATCTTCGGATGTTCCATAGATTCCTCCACCAATCTCAGCAT
>ERZ781272.429-NODE-429-length-31183-cov-41.130076_pt1 | contig 31183 bp, 36 predicted proteins | sample MGYA00375850_ERZ781272 | MGnify/ENA primary metagenome ERZ781272 (study PRJEB29790, sample SAMN06051246) | human gut metagenome | host: Homo sapiens | place: USA: Cincinnati, Ohio | collected 2013-06-21 | study: EMG produced TPA metagenomics assembly of the Gut...
TGCTTCGTTCTCTTTGCATCGAGCAAAGAGAATGAAGTCGCGCCAGCGAAACCTGTATCACAACGAAAGCAATCAGACTGACTTCCCCTGACGCTGTCAGGGATCAGCCTGTCAAAAAAGGACTTGACGGCTTACGCTCCGCACGCCGTCCGTGCGTCCTGCCTTTCGTTTGTAATTAGTTTTGCATTTTTATTTGCTCGCCCTGAATCAGCGGATACCTGGTTAGCATAGTTCCGTCCAGATTTGCCCTGTGCATGTCCACCGCTGTAATCTGATGATTCTCATAGGTCGTATAGTAATAAATACCCTTGTCTGCATTGCAGCAGGACGTATAAATAGTAATTTCATATTTCCCGTCTCCCACATTGCAACATCCCCGCTGCTGTTCAACAGAACCAAGGATATGGAAAAACTGGCTGACGCTCTCAGATTCTGAATCTCCGGAAACTGAGTTCATCTTTGTGAAAGTGGCCCTGACAAAACGCGATTGGGAAGATAGATCTCCCGGCAACCCCAATGCGCCCATACCGCGGCTATAGGTGTGGAAAGTGAGCTTATCTGAGAAATGATTCTCCGGTGACTTTGTAGACAAATTCATATAGTTATTGAGCTGAAAGAGCTGTTCAGCAAAGGGCGGATTGTTGGTGAGTACGCCCATGGGATTGTCATATACCTTCATACCTTCCTTTACCGATTCCACCGTAATTGATTCGTTACGGTCGGAAATCAGCCAATGAAGTTCGGCAAGCGGAAATTTATCATTGAACGGTATCTGGACAAGATTGATTCGCACCAGTAATTTTTTAACTTCTTTCACTGAAGCACACTGCCCCAAAATCCACGGAATGAATTCAAACAAAGCCACGTTGTCCATCCCTCGTGTTTCCTCTTTGTAATCTGCGTTGCCCACGAAATTTAAGCCCGCCATGCCGAGCCCCTTTTCATTGACCGCCTCATAATACAGCGGATAGTCCTCTGCAACATGTGCCATGCCAATCATTGCATAATGGTTCTCCATAGTCCCCATTTTGCGAAAACGGAATGGATACTTGCGAGGCGTTATCGTAACCTCGTCGCCATAGGAAAACTCATAGTCCAGCGTACGGCCGAAATAAAAATCTTTTGTTTTATAAGTTGCTGCTGTACACATAACACGATCACCTCAAATTCTAATTTTTTATCATAACTTAAACTGCCTTTTCTTTAATAATTAACAAGTTCAACATCGTATTTAGGGTTTCTATTATCGCTTTTATACGTTTGTTGCTACTGCTAAATACCACGAACCTTGATCATTCTTACCATCGAGTGAAAAACTTACTATTATATTGCCATCGCCAGACTTGAAATATTCCAGAGAACTGTGCTTACAATTTCCTACTATAAACCTCTAACTCATAAGGTTCGCCAGTTCGCAAATCTGTTTTCTGCGTTGAGTAACGGTAAGAGAAACCGCAAGATATGGCCAAGGCTTTTGAGGCAACATTCGCTGCCTGTGTTGAATAAAAGAATTCCTTTCCTCCTAAAGAAACGCAATATTCAAGTAACAGTTGCAGAATTTGTTTTCCATAACCTTTTCCAACGTACATAGGGCCAAGTGCAATGCTCGCATCTTGAAAAATGTGTGGCGCTATTTCCTCAACCCCAGCAAACCCAATGGCTTCACCACTCTTTTTTTTGTAGACCAAATATGTATCATGAATTTTCTGGTAAGCAATTGTTTTTTGCATTCGTTCTTTGGCCGCTTCTTCACTCTCTGTTATTTGCCATTGCATATATTGGGCTGTTTCTGGCCTTGACCAGACATTGTGATATATCGCTTCCCAATCTTTAAATTTTGCTTTAGCAAGCATGATATCTTTTGTTTCCACAATAGCCTCCAGACTGCCGCTTTTCCGTATGCCGCCTTATTCGCCAAAAATGCACCAACATACTCTCTATAATTATAACACTCATTCATGCTCTAGTCATCTCTTTTTTACTTTCGCAAAGATAGCAGCGGTAAACAAGAGGAAACAGCGCCGCCCGGCATCCGCAAAGCCACGTTTGCTGCGTTCTCGGCCTCGGTTGGCGGTAGCAGCCTTCGCCCTGTGGCCTTGCAAACCTGCCCCTATTCACCAATGCTAATAATTTTGGATTCCATAACGGGCTTCAAATGGTGTACGATAGTCATTGTAAGAGTGTGGCTTTACATGGTTGTACCAAACATAAGCAAATAAAAATTGAACAGATTGACATGCAATAAAAACAGGAGTACACTATTAAAAAATCCTAGCATTAGTAATCATGCAACAAGGAGGACTTAGAGATGAAAGTAAACGCAGCATTTATATTTGTAGCACCAGAAGTTGACTATAAGATACATAGAACCGTTATAGATACACCAGCAGTTAGCTTAACAGTTGTTGGCGTTAAAAACTATGATGAAGCTGAAATGATTGCTCAAGAACTGGTTGAACAGGGAGTAAAAGCGATTGAATTATGTGCCGGTTTCGGGAATGAGGGCATAGCGCGTGTTAGTAAGGCAGTGAAGGGAAAAGCAAGTGTTGGCGCAGTAAAATTCGACCATCATCCTGGCTTCGATTTTAAAAGCGGGGATGAATTATTTCAATAAACTGATTCGAGCATATCTGGACTTTTACAATATCCAGTTTGTCACCGATATCTTAACTGAATATTCTATATCACACGGAGCAGTTAGTCTATATGATTGACTGCTTTTTGTTATCCAGAAAGGAGGAACTATGCCCTTTTACAATACGGGGGAAAACGATAAGAGCCAGCGGCAAAACGCTCATGTACCGCTTCTGTGCTGGCACGCTTCAGCCACACCTTCATGGACATGATAAATTGTCTGGATTTCAATAAGATGCGGTCATTTTCGAAAAAGATCAATAGGAAGAAAATCAAGAAAAAATTAGCTACATAAACAGCACAATAGATAAATACATTCGAATAATGTTGAATTTTATTATATATTTATTCTTGATTTTTTAAATATGTATGCTACAATATAGACAAGCAGAGAGAGAGGAGGTGCCTTAAAATGGCAGCTTGGCTTACGAAGGCTTTCTTACATATCGCAAAGCTGATCGCGAAGATTTTCATCTGATGAGGTTTTCGAGAGAGCGAAAAGGATTGTTGCAAATCGGAGGTCGTTCCTGTTTCCATTTGTCAACACAAACCTACAGAAAAAGGGGAGCCGCATTTCTGCGCGGCTCCCCTTTGCGTTTTACTGGATTTCGATCTTCTTGACTTCGGGCTTGATCTCCGGCGCTTTCGGCAGCTCCAGCTTCAGCACGCCGTTTTCATAGCCGGCCTTGATCGCATCCACGTCGATGCCGGTCACGTCAAAGCGGCGTTCATACGCGCCGTAATAGCGCTCCTGGCGGACATAGGCTTTCTTTTCGTCCTTTTCTTCCTTGTCCTCCTTGTGCTCGGCGCGGATCGTCAAGTAATTGTCATCGAGGTCGATATGGATATCTCCCTTGGCAAAGCCCGGCAACTCGGCTTCCAAAACGTATTTGTCGCCTTTGTCCTGAATATCGGTGCGGAAGCTTGCAAGCGAGCGGTTCATGCCTTTGAAGAACTCTTTTTCGAAATTGTCAAAGGAATCCAGCAAACTTCTTTCATAACCAAAAGGCATCAGATCAAACATAAAGCATACCTCCTAAAAGATTTCATTTAATTGTGCGCTTTGCTTCGAAGAGACTTGCTGCTAAAACATGGCGACCGTCTTCCTTCGTTGATATTGCCTTGTCTCTTGTTCCCCTTGGAACAGTTTTTATTGTACCCAGGGATTGTTAAAAAACAATACATGAGGTGTGAACAGAGTGTAAATATTAGCACTCTCAAGAGACGAGTGCTAACGGAAGCTTCCAAGGATACATTTTGAGCTTTGCAGAGAGCATGGTCTCACGCAATCCCAGCTTACACAGGTGCCCCATTTGTTGGACTTAAAAACCGCTTTTGCCGCCGAATAGGAGCAAAAGTGGTTTTTTCTTTTCCCGCTCTGCTTTCCAACGACTTCCCTTGACAGAATGCCAAAATGATCCTATATTGAAGACAGAGACTGGATTGATCCGTCTGATATCCTGCTGTCCATCGGCAAAAGGAGACGAACTTATGATCAATTACGCCGATTATTTTCCCTTCTGGAAGGACCTGACCGAACCGCAGCGCACCACTCTGAACCATGCAATTACCCTTCGCCATGTCGCAAAGGGGACCATTCTGCATAATGGCTCCGAGGACTGTGTTGGCCTTTTCCTCGTTTTGCAGGGCCAGCTGCGCGCCTATATCGTCTCCGACGAAGGCCGGGAAATTACGCTGTACCGCCTGCTGGAGCGCGATATGTGCCTGTTTTCCGCCGCTTGCATGATGAACAGCATCCAGTTTGATATCACGATCTCAGCCGAGCGCAACAGCGAGGTTTTGCATATTCCGACGAAAGCGTACCAGGAGCTCATGCTTCAGTCTGCCCCGGTGGCAAACTATACGAATGAGTTGATGGCCTCTCGCTTTTCCGACGTGATGTGGCTGCTTGACCAAATTCTTTATAAGCGGCTCGACGCGCGCCTGGCGGCCTTTCTGCTTGAGGAGAGCGAGCTCGACGAAACGCGGGAATTGAAGCTCACGCACGAGTCGATCGCGCACCATCTCGGTAGCGCGCGGGAGGTCGTAACGCGGATGCTCAAATATTTTCAGACAGAGGGCATCGTCGCGCTTTCACGCGGTGGCGTTGCGATTATGAATGAAGGAAAGCTCGCCCGTCTCGCACAGGGGAGCATCCGGTAGCAGCCCGCCTGAGAACGGCCTTTTTCAAATAATGTGATATCGTCACGGAAACAACAGGTATTTTAGCATATCCTAATGGTAGCATCGGTGAACAGGGGCAACAATTTACCGATGCTATAGACGGGCCAAAACAAAAGAGCCCGAAAGCGGCTGGCAGAAAATCAGCGGCTTCAACCGAAAGGAGTTTTCAGAATGTCTGTTTTTACGGTTACACAGGATAATTTCGAGCGTGAGGTTCTCTCCTCTGAAAAGCCCGTACTGATCGATTTCTGGGCGCCCTGGTGCGGCCCGTGCCGCATGCTTTCCCCGGTCGTTAACGAGCTGGCCGAGGAGCATAGCGGGGAGGTCTATGTTGGCAAGGTCAATATTGATGAGGAACCCGAGATTGCAAACAGCTTTGGCGTGATGAGCATCCCTACGCTTATGCTCTTCCGGGGTGGTAAGCCGGTTTCCTCCTCTGTGGGCGTCAAGCCGAAGCACGCGCTGGAGGCAATGCTAAAATAAAAAACGCATCCGTTTTGGGACTACATGACCTGCCGCAGCAAAGCCTGCGGAGGTGAGAGAGTGAGGGGTTGCTGCGGCAGCCCCTTCTTAAATATAGCACCGGTGAACAGGGGAAACAACGGTTTTGCGGGCGATGCGAGGGCCTCTGCCGGGCGCGCTATTTTTCCTTACCGATGCTAAATACAGTTAGAGCCTCAAATGACAAGGAGAGGAGCTTCCCAATCGGAGCGCTTCTCTCTTCCTGTCGATTTATGAAAACGTTTTCGCTTTTTCTTGACACGCCTCCGCAGCGCTCCTATACTGGAAATATCGAATGGAAAGGGAGGGCCCATGATGGCAGAAAAGCAGGCTCCTTTGACCCTGACGGTCATTTCCGATCTTCATTATTACTCCAAAAAGACCGGCGTTTCCGGCAAAGCGTACGAGGCCGCCAATGCCAAGAGTCAGAAGCTGCTCGCAGATTGCCCCGAGGTGCTGGAGGCTGCCTTCCGCCAGATCGCAAAGGACGGTCGCAGCGATATCGTGCTGATCTCCGGCGACACGACAAATAACGGAGAGGTGGAGAGCCACCGCGAATGCGTCGCCCTGCTGCATGAGCTGAAGGCGGCAGGCAAGCGTGTCTATGTGATCACCGCAACGCATGATTATCAGGATTCCGGCGAGACGGACGGCTATGCAGGCGATCAAAAGGTCAAGGTGCCAGCCCTGCGCCGGGAGGAGCTGTGGGAGCTGTACCGCCCCTTCGGTCCGGACGAGGCGATCGCCGTGCACCGCGAGAGCATGAGCTACATTGCCCAGCTTGCGGATGGCTATCGGCTATTTGCGCTCAACGACGATTCCAACGGCGCAGGCAAAAGTGGCTTTTCGGACGAGTGCTTTGAGTGGATCACAGAGCAGGTTCAGCAGGCGAAGGCCGACGGGCAGTTTATAATCGCCATGACGCACCACCCGCTGTTGTCTCCGTCTCCGTTTTATTCCATCATCGGGGCGGGGGATATGCTTGGCGATCATGAGAAGCGCGTGCAGCAGTTTGCGGACATGGGTATTCTGTTTATGCTCACAGGACATACGCACATTCAAGATGTCTCCTATACCTTCAGTGAAAACGGCAATCTCTTTTACGATCTGAGCACGCCCGCCCTGTGCGGGTATCCGGGCACGATCCGGATGCTCACGCTGGACCCGGCGGCAGGGGAGGTTCGGTTATCCTCCGAATATATTACCGAACCGGTGGCGCTCGATTTGGATGGGAAAACCTTACAGGAGCATTTCAGTGAACAATTTATCGGAATGATCCGCGATGTGATTCTGGCGGCTGGGACGGATATCGACCGCTTTGCGAATATGGCCACTGCCTTCAGTGTTAAGAAGAAACTGAGCTACCGGATTGGCTGGCTGATCAAGGGCCCGGCCAAGTTTCTCACCCGCCTGAAGATCGGGACGGTAGGGAACTGGACGCGTGCGGAAACTGGCCTCTCCAAAGCGGACTATGCGGCGATCAAGGATGAAAAGGCGCTCGATTTCATGATCTCACTGGTGCTTGGTCTTTATGGGGGCGACGCACCCTATACACCCGACACGCCGTATTATAAAATCACATGTGGCATGCTGAATATCATTGATTCGGTTCTCCGTATCTTACATATCCGGCTCGGCAAGCTGATCAGGGGCGTGGACAGTGTGCGTTCTCTGGTGGAGCCGCTGCTGTATAATGCCGGTATCTGCGATGAAAAGGCGATTCTACCGATTTATCCGGCGGCCGCAGCAGGGGAGAAAGGGGCGATCGAAGCGCGTGAAGCGGCGAAACGAGCGCGCCCACTGCCAGTGCCAGAGCAGCAGCCGGATCCCGTCCGCCCCAGCCGCAAGGGGGTGCCGATCGTGATCCTTGCGGTTCTCTGTTTTTTGATTCTGCTTCCATTTTTGATTGTTGCACTGCCAATTGGCTTTTTGGTCAATCAGATCCGGTTTGCCAAGAGGATGAACGAATAGGCATCCATTACAGCCGCTAATGGAAAAATCCTGATATGACATATAAGAGCATAAATGCCTTTTATAACCAAATATAATAAAAATGAAATATTATTTATGTTAGGATTGACAAAAATTATCGTATGCATTTAATATAATAGACAATTTCAACAATTTATGAGGGGGGAAACTAAGGAGATATGAATATCAAAGACATGGCGGTAGGCGTTGTGAAGGAGGTTACATCCCACTGGAGCAAGCCGGGCAAGGGAAAATTCGTATCCTACAAGGAAGTTTTGAACCTCGGCCTCGGCGGGATGGGTCAGCAGTTCGTTATGATCATGACCGCGTATCTGGGCCTGTCCGCAGGCAATACGCTGCTCGGCTCTACGCTTGGCCTGCGGCCGATGCACCTGCAGTATATGGCGATGGTGCAAACGGTGCTGGGCGTTTTTTTCTGTATTCTGCGCGGAAAAATCGTGGATAATACGCGCACGCGCTATGGGCGGTTCCGCCCATATATCGCGCTGATGGGCTTCCCGATCGTGCTGCTCACAGCGATTTTCATCTTCCTGCCGTTTGAAACGATGAGCTACACGAGCAAGCTGATCGCAACCTTTGCGTTTGCGATTACGGTCAGCATGGTGTCGCCTCTGTTCACGGATACCTATAGTGAGCTGCAAACCGTGATTACGCCGAATTCTGAGGAACGGACGAACGTGCTGGCGATCAACTCCTTGATCTATTCCTTTGCTCCGACGGTGGCCTATTTCATCATCCCGTTGCTCTCCCAGCTGACCGGTGGTTATACAGATATTCGGACATATCGCTATATCATCGTCCCCATGGCGGTGCTAGGCGTCAGCCTCAACCTCTTTACCGCCTTCGGCTGCAAGGAGCGTGTCGTCACCTCGCAGAACTACGTGCAGAAGGTCGGCGTGCTCGAGGGCGTGAAAGAGATTTATAAAAATAAACACTGGTGGCTGCGCACCGTTGCCGGGTGGATCGGCTTCCTGGAGGGTGCCTGCAGTGTAATTTTTGGCTGGATTTATATTTATGGAACGCAGGATATGACGACCTATGCGCTCCTAAACACCGTGCTTGGAAGCGCTTCAGGTATTGCAATGGTGATTACGCCGGCTTTAATGAAACGGCTTGGAAATCGTACGCTGCTTTTGGCGCATAACAGCTTAAATGTTCTTTTTGTTACGATGATGACATTTACCTTCCGGATTCCACTGCTGTTCTTTATTTTCTTGTATTTAAATTCGCTCGTGAATGCACTGTCAATCGTATACAATCAGGCAATGCACTCAGAGGTAAAGGATTACCAGCAATATATCAGCGGAAAGCGTATGGATTTCATGTTTGGCGTGGCGGACCTGATCGGCACACCGGTTACAATGGTTACTGGTATGGTAATCCCATATGTATACGAATGCATGGGGTTGACGACCAATTATGATATCCTGTACGATCCGAGTGTACGCAACACGATGTTTTATATTCTATGCGTGCTCTCCATCATTGGCGCGATTTTGAACTTGATCCCGTTCTCTTTTTACAGCCTGTCGCGTGAAAAACACCGTAATATCATCAAGGTGCTGCGTTACCGCGCTCTGTTTGACGATTATGAAAACGATTGCCTGAATGCGGAAGAGATCGTCCTTGCCATCGACGGAATCCGGGAGGGCTATGAAATATTCAATGCGCCCATGCCGGATTTGAAGTTGATGAAAGCGAAGGTCAAAGAGGCAAAAGCGCTGCCTGCGGCAACGCTGGAGACAAAGGCTGCGCGTAATAAGGCTATCCGGGCGGCGCGCAAGGGTGTGCAGGCGGGGAAAAAGCTGATTGAGCAGAAAGGCGCCGTGTCGATTCTGATCGACGAGCTGACAAAGTTCCAAAAGCCGGAAAATATCCGCCGGGTGCAGCGTGCGAAGGATCTTGTTGCGATCGGACTGACACACCTGAGCGGCATCAATCCCTCCGTTTTGGATGAGGCGAAAGCGCTGCCCTCTGCCACCAAAGAGGAAAAGGCGCTGAAAAACGATGAAGTGAAGCGCGCAAAAGCCATGCTGAAAATGGCGAAGAAAATCCGCAAAAATTATCCGGACGGCATTCGCGAGCCTGACCCGGAAACACTGCGCAAGGCGCTCGATATGCCTTACGCAACGAGGGAAGAGAGTCGCGCCCGTGCCAAAGCCGTAAAGGCGGCGGAAAAGGAAATCCAGCTCTTCCACACGACGTTGAAGCCTTATCAGGATGCACAGAAGCTTGTGCGCGACGAGCGGGTCAGCCGCACGATATATCCGGAAATCGAGAAGATGTATGACAATGCGCGCGCTGAGGTAGAGCAGATGGAGCAGAAAGCGCAGAAAGAAACGGCGGCAGCCGGGGAGGGGAAATAACGATGAAGAAAAGAGCAATCAGGGCATTGTCTCTGCTCCTGGCCGCTGCCCTTTTGACCACAGGCCTGGCGGGATGCACACAGAAGCTGGACGAAATTGAGATTCAAAAAGCATATGAGGCGGCGGTTCGGAATTCCCTGGATGCGGATATTTACGATTGGAAGGAAACGAAACTGCAGGGGAAGAATACGGAATACTGCCAGGTCAATGTTTTCGCCGGGCAGGGGAGCGATTACGAGCCCTTGCGGGATGACAATGGCGCCTATTCGGATTATAAGATCAGCCTGCAGCAGACCAGCAGCCAGCCCAAAAAAGCGGTCCAGATCTACTGCGGCCTCTCGCAGGGCAAAGATAAGGGCGATGAGGCGAAAGCATATTTGTTCACCCAGTCTTCTGAAGAGGATAAAATTGTAAGCTGCACGAAGCAGCCAATGACGGCGCAGGAATATTATCACAGCGAAGCGTTCGCGCCGTATCTGCTCTCCTCGCGCATTGCAGAGCTGAGGGAACTGACAGTGGACGACATGGACTTCAGCATCAAGGATGGGCAGGCAGAGCAGAAGGTGAATGTGACGGAGCTGAGCTTCAAGCCTACAGATGCATATCTTGCCCGCTATGAGCAGAAATACGGCAAAAAATCGCTGTTCGACGGCGCCAAGAAGGTATCCATCGAGATCGCCTATGACAGGATCGCGCATATCATCGTCTATACAGATGAGAAGCTGGACAGCAACATGTCCGTCGAAATCGAACAGTATAAATTTGAAGTCGTGTATCTTGGGCCGAAATTCGACGTTCCGGTTTACAACAAAAAGGTCAAGGACGATAGCACGAAGAAGGAGTTTGACTGGGTGGACGCCGTGTAAATGATTCCGTACGCCCGCGCTGGTATGCCCTTTAAAATAGAGCGTTTGGCAAAATACGATTGCGGTGCGATGATTCTTCCGTCAGCTCCAGAAAACGCGCCACCATTTGACGCCTGACAGCCAAATGGTAGCGCGTTTTGAGATTCTGTTCCATAAAGCGATGCTTCTCCGCCGATTTTAACTCCCGCTTTTGGTGGTTTCACTGCCACCAAGATTGCCGAGAATCCCGCTGACTTCGTCTAAAATATTGCCTGCATCCGGCTTTTCCCCATTTTCCTTCGCATCCACCAATCCGGAAATAAACTGCGCAATATCGATTCCCATTGCGTCCGCGTCAATGCCGTTTTTCAAAAGAAAATTCTTGATCTCTCCGATATTGGACATGGAAAGGGAGCCATTAAAGCCGCTGAGCAGCTTGGATAGATCAGCGTCGCTGGGCTTCTTGGCTGTGGAGGCTTTTGTAGTGGAGGAAGATCCCGAACCGCCGTACGGAGCAGCCGTGGGCAGCCTGTTGGCCGCCTGATAGCCGCCCAGATAGGAATTGCCGCTGCCTATGTAACTGCCGCTGCCGGAAGAGGACTTGCTCGTTTGCATTTTTTCTGCGGTGGTAGAGGGAGCCGAAATTCCATCGAACGTATATTGCTCCACGGTCATATTCTGCCCGACCGTAGGCTGATCGTTTTCCTTCTCGTCCTTGGAGCAGCCCAGGAAAGAGGCTGCCAATATCAGGGCGAGGAGTAGGGGAACGATTTTCCATCCATTTTTTTTCATGGTGATAACCATCCTTTCCATAATACCTTTGAATTTCGGGTAGCCTGGCAAAGCCGGGTTTCATAAAAATTCGGTTATAAAGCTTTCCCTGAACCCTTTTTAATCTCTGCGTTTTGATTTTCATATTTTTGAATCATCAGCTTGGCGGCCTTATAGATGTCTCCACAGCCCAGCGTGATGACCAGATCGCCTTCCTGCGCATGGTCAACCACATATTGTGCAACCTCGTCAAACGTGTTGAACCAAACGCTGCCAGGGATTTTTGCCGCGAGCTGGGCGGTATACACGTTGTAAGTGTTGCGCTCGCGGGAGCCCATGATTTCCGTCATGACAACGTGATCCGCCTTGCTGAGCACCTCCGCAAAATCATCCATCAGCAGGTAGGTGCGGGAATAGGTGAAGGGCTGGAACACAGCCCATACCGCATGATACCCCATTTTCAGCGCCGCTTCAAGCGTGACTCGAAGCTCTGCGGGATGATGGGCGTAGTCGTCTGCAATCGTGACGCCGTTGCAGATGGCCAGCTTTTCAAAGCGGCGCCCTGCGCCGTGGAAGCTTTCGAGCCCCTTGATGCATTGCGCAAGGTCTGCGCCAGCATGGACGGCGGCTGCGATAGCCGCAAGGGAATTAGGGACGTTATGCATACCGGGGACGTCGAGACGGACATGTCCGACCGGTTTACCCTGATAGAGGATATCGTATTCCGGAAAAGCGCCGCGGTGCATTTGAATATTCGCGGCGCTGTAATCATTGCTGCTTTCAAGGCCGAAGGTAATGACTTCTTTTTGGGCCAGCAGATCTTTGACCGCCTGACGGGTATTCTCATCGTCTCCGTTGATAATCAGCGTGTGGGCCATGGAGGCAAACTGATGGAAGGAACGGATGATATTGTCGAGCGTTTTGAAATAATCGAGGTGATCCTCGTCGATATTCAGAATAACGGCGACATCCGGCGAGAGACTCAGGAAGGTATCCGCAAATTCGCAGGCCTCACAGACCAGTGTGTCGCTGTGGCCGACGCGGCCGTGGCTGTCGATCAGCGGGAGCCGGCCGCCGATCACGGCCGACGGATCGAGCTGAGCCATGATGAGAATTTGCGCCAGCATGGAGGTGACGGTGGTCTTCCCATGCGTACCGCAAACGCCGATGCAGTTTGGATACATGCGCGTCACGGCACCGAACAGCTTGGCGCGTTCAAAGGTGGGAATTCCCATCTCCTTCGCCGCACAAAGCTCCGGGTTATCGTCGAGCAAAGCTGCAGTATAGACCACCATCTCGGCATTACCGATATTTTCCGGGCGGTGCCCCATAGAGATCGGAACGCCGAGAGAGCGGAGCTTGACCAGATTATCGCTTTCATTGTTATCAGACCCAGTCAGGGAATAACCCTCTTTCAGAAGAATCTCAGCGAGCGGGCACATGCCGGCGCCGCCGATGCCGATCATATGAATCTGTTTTACCTTTTTCAAAAGCTCGTCAATTTCGTACAATGCTGCCACCTCAATCTCTTTTAGAAAGCGGAAGATCCCCTCTGATCCGGTTTATTTCTGAAAAGAACCGCCGCCAATATGTATTAAATACGATAGAATGCCCTTTATTACGAAGCAAAGCCAGCTGTAAGCGCTTAAGATTTGGGAGGTTTCAATGCTCCCCGAATAGCTCTTTTATTATATTGCATCTTCGTGCGGAAATAAACACTTTTTCAAAAATAACAGAAATTCAGTAAAAAGTACGTCTGATCTGACAGATAAGAAGCCCCGTGGCCTATTGCATGGGAAGATCGTTCTGCAACAGGACGGGGCGTGTGAGAAGAAAAAGGGCGCGGACCGCGCAGATCAGCGCCGGCAAGGCTTATCAAAGCTGGGGTTGAAGGCATAGAAGTTTTTAGAATTGAGCTTGTCAGTGGCAAGCCTAAGGCCCTCGCCAAATCTCTGATAGTGGACGATCTCGCGTTCGCGCAGGAATTTAATTGGATCGCGAACGTCCGGGTCGTCGACGAGACGCAAGATGTTGTCGTAGGTCGTCCGGGCCTTCTGCTCTGCTGCGAGGTCTTCATGAAGGTCAGTAATCATATCGCCCTTGCTTTGCATATAGGCGGCCGTATATGGCACGCCCGCGGCAGAGGAGGGATATACCCCGGCGGTATGATCGACAAAATATGTGTCAAAGCCGCTCTTTTTAATTTCTTCGTCGCTCAGGGAGCGGGTCAACTGGTGGACAATGGCGCCGATCATTTCGAGGTGGGCCAGTTCTTCGGTACCTACCGGAGAGTCACAGCGGCGGACGGATGCGGAAAGCCTTGTACCCATGCGGGTTTGCGGATGCGGATGGGACGGAAAACGGCAATGTGCGAAAACAAAACCTCTTGTTTTCCTTTAGCTTGGAGAGTAAAACCCGTTCCTCCAAGATCCTTTGGCAGTTGGATGTATTGGTCTCCCTGCCGGAAGGCGACGTGAGCAACCTCACCACCCTGAAAGGTGGTGAGGTGAAATGAGCAAGAAACTGGATTTGTCGCTGTCCTCTGTCGATGACCTGTTTTCTACTGAAAAGCAGCGGCAGGAGCAAAAGCTGGAACGGGTGCAGGAAATTCCGGTGACGGAATTAAAGCCCTTTCAGAACCACCCCTTCAAGGTGCTACAAGACGAGAAAATGGACAGGCTGTGCCGGAGTATCCATGGCCAAAACGCAAGGCGTGACCGAAGCTTTCAAAGCCGCTGACCAGATGGAATGGGTTGGGCGGATGAACAACATCCGCAGCGCGGCGGAGGAAATCATCCGGGAAGAACTGATTCACAGTTAAAAAATATTGATTATTCGTACCGAATAGCGTATAATAAGTGTAGAGGTGATCTGCATGGAAAAACGCTTGGCGAAAATCAATATCAGTGCGGCAGGCGGCACAGCGGCAAAGGGCGCGAAGACCTGCAAGGTCACGCTGCCCACCGCATGGGTGGAAGCGATGGGACTCAATCCGGAGCAGCGGGAGGTGGAGCTTTCCTTTGACGGGAACCAAATCATCCTTATCCGCCGCCTGTCCGGACAGGAATTTGCCGAAAAGAAACGTGCGCAGGGGCATGATCTGCGATGCCTACGTTTTTACAATGGCGACAGGCTCTGCACTACCATCTATGCGGATTTTACCGACAAAAACCTTGTGGCGGAAAACCATGTGAATGATCCCGTCAAAACCGCATTCGGCAACAATTCCTTCGCCGCTTGGGGGGATTTCCAAAACTTCTTGCAGGAACGCTGCATCCCAAAAGAGCGCGCCGGGCTGCGGGAGTATCTGGAGGCGTTGGGGCTTGATGAATATGACCCAATAGAGATCATTCGCAAAACCGGCGGCCGGATGGCGGAAGACCAGCAGTGGATTGAAATGGAGGAACTTCCATGACCATACTCCTTGTTTCGGACGAAAAGATTGCCGAGACGTCAAGCAAGGGCAATCAGGAAAAATGGCTGGACGCAGCCGCAAACTGCTGGTACAAGCTGGATCAGTTCGGTTATGAAGCGCTGGCTGAGACGCTGATTTCCACCCTGTTGGAGCGAAGCAACATCGAAACCGACACACCCTTTACTTTTGTGCGCTACCGAATGGAGCGCCTGCACGTCCACGGGCGAGATCGCACCGGCTGCGCCAGCGAAAACTTTCTGAAACCGGGGCAGTCGCTGATTACCGTCAACCGCCTGCTGACCAATTTCCTTGGCGCCCCCCTCAAGCAGAGACTGGCCCAGCTCCCCAGCGACAAGCGGCGGGTGGCGTTTTTGGCAGAAGCCACGGCGGAATATACGGGGCTTCGGGATTTCCCTCAATATCTGACGCTGCTGTTTGAAGTGGATGCACTGTTCTGCAACGACGACCGGCATCTCAATAACATCGCGGTCATCGAGCAGGGCGGCCGCTACAACTACTGCCCGATTTTCGACAACGGCGCGGGGCTGCTCTCCAACACCCAGCTTTCCCAGATGGACATCGACCCGAAAGCACTGATCTCCGTCTTGCGGGCAAGGCCTTTTAACACCACCTTTACCCGGCAGATGAACGCCGCCCGGAGCTTAACCGGCAAACAGCTTGTCCTGCCAAAACTGAGCGCGGTGGATATCCGAGGGGCGGTACAGCCCCTGCTGGAATACTACCCCGCCCGTGACCGGGGCATTATCACAGACCGCGTCACTGCCTGCATTTTGACCCGCCAGAAGGCGATGTAAAACCGCATAGAAATTACGTAAGCCGTCGGAGCCATCCGGCGGCTTTTTGCTGTTCGCTCTGTAACGAGCACTGGCTGTGTAAAGCCGCTGCCGCGTTTTCCACGCCGCAATCTGCTGTTTGCAGGGGGCTTGCGCCCCCTCGAACCCCTACCACGAAAGGAGTGCTTCACCATGCGAAACCGAACCGTACAACTGAATATCCGTTTGACCGAGGCGGAAAATAAGCGGCTCAAACAGCACAGCCGCAAGGCCGGGCTGACGGCCTCCGCCTATGTCCGGTTGCTGATTAACGGCTTCCAGCCTAAGGAAACGTCGCCGAGCTTTACTTTTTCATTTTGAGAGCCTTGCAAACTTCCATAAACAAACAGCTTCAAGTCATTCTGCTGGAACTGCAAAAAGCAGTCACTCAGCCGGAACGAATCGCGGGGCTATACAAATCCAGAGTGGCCGGTGGACAATCAGTCCCGTTTAAATTCCTTGCTCTCCTGCGGTACATAGCCGTGAGCTGTGTAGAAACAGGAGGTCATGTCGCATGACGCATGAAACAGAAAACACAACCTTTTGGAGAGCGTTGGAAAAAGAATTCAACAAAGCGGAACACGCCCAGCAGGAGCGGGATCGGAGCAACGGGCTTGTTTACTCCTTTGACGACGAGAGAATCCGCCCCTATCTGGAAGGCCAGTGTATTGCTTACGATGTGGATCCCTGCCGGATTGTTATCCGAATGGAATCCTACCAAATTTTATACGATGCACTGAACAGCCTTCCGAAAAAGTAGGCTGTTCGCATTTACCGGCACTTTTTCCGTGGGGAGAGCTACTCCCAAATTGGCAGAAGCGAAGGCGTGGACGAAAGCGCTGTCCGCCGCAGCGTGGAACGCGGCCTGAAACAGCTGCGCTGGATGTTGACTGGAGCCGATATCTCCTCGGATGATTTAGCAAGGCGTTCGCACACCCAGTGCGTCAAGCACTTTCACCCGAAGAAAGAAAGGCCGGACAGGCAAAGCGATCACCCTTCTCTCATAAATATCTATGGGGCCCCCGAAAAGTCAAAGACTTTTTGGGGAAAGGAAGCACAACGGAATGAACAAGAAATGACTTCCCAAAGTCATTCCGAGGAAAATGAAGTTTGTGCTGACGCGGGAGGTGTGGCCGATGGAGAATAAAGCGGTATTTTTAGAAAGTACCGAAGAGATCGCAGTCAGCAAGGCGGCCACACCGGAATTTTACCGGCTGTACCAGCAGTCGGTTTTACTCGCCCTCAAGGAACAGGGTGTTTTAAATGAAGTGCAGGTTCAGCACTGTTTGAACACACTAAATCATTCGATTTGAAAGCAATGGGGAAAGCCTTCCCTGTTTATATAGATAAAAATGAAATTCGTACATTCGTGTTAAAAGTTATAAAACCGCTACCATGAAGAAAAAGACAAGGAGCGATGGAAAAATGAAAGTGGCAGCCTACTGCCGTGTTTCCACGGATAAAGACGATCAGGCAAATTCTTTTGAAAGCCAACAGCGGTATTTCCGAGAATATATCGATCGCCAGCCGGATTGGGAGCTGTACAAAATTTATGCCGACGAGGGCATCACCGGGACCAGCACCCAAAAGCGTGCGGCGTTTAACCGCATGATCAACGATGCCCGGCTTCACCGGTTCGACCTGATTCTCACCAAAGAGGTCAGCCGTTTTTCCCGAAATATTCTGGACACCATCTCCTACACCCGCGATTTGCGCTATCTGGGAATCGGTGTGCAGTTTATGAATGACGGGATCAACACGCTGGAGCCAGATTCAGAACTTCGGCTGTCTATCATGGGCAGCATCGCCCAGGAAGAAAGCCGCAAGACCTCTTCCCGTGTCAAATGGGGACAGACCCGCCGCATGGAACAGGGCATAGTATTCGGACGCTCCATGCTGGGGTATGATGTGCAGAACGGCAAAATGACCGTTAACCCTGAAGGGGCGGAAATCGTCCGGCTGATTTTTCACAAGTACGTCCACGAGCGCAAAGGTACTTCCGTCATCGCCCAGGAACTGCGGGAGGCGGGTTATAAAACCTTCACCGGCAGCCCAAATTGGCGGAACACAGTCATTCTCAAAATTCTCCGCAACGAAAAATATTGCGGGGATTTGAAGCAGAAAAAGACCATTACTCCCGACTACCTCACCCACCAGAAAAAATACAACCGGGGCGAAGAGAAATTTGTTTTTCTCAAAGACCATCACGAGCCGATTATTGACCGGGAATTGTGGGAGGAGGCCCAGCGGGAGATCGCGCGCCGCGATATCGACGGTAAGTATGGCACCGGCCACGGCAACCGTTACCCATTGTCAGGGAAAATCAAGTGCAGCGAGTGCGGGCAGAGCTTTGTCTCCCGCAGTCGCAGGCGGAAGGACGGCAGCAAATACAAGGCATGGCGGTGCGGCACCACCACGGCAGAGGGCAAGCGGCACACTGACCCGGCAGGTAATGAGATCGGCTGCGATGTGAGCTATCAGCTCCGGGACGAGGTGGGCATGGAGATGGTGCGGAAGTCGGTGGGAATGCTGAAAATGGATATGGATACCGTCATCCGCGACATCACCCGCATTGTGATGGAAGCCATCCGGTCTTCTCAGGACAGCAGCCAGTTGAGCGCCGAACGATTGAAAAAGGAACTGGAGGAGACCCAGGCAAAGAAAGCGGCTGTGCTGGACGCATTCTTTGCCGAAAGTATTTCCAAGGACGATATGAAGCTGATGAACGCCGAGTACGACCGCCGCATGGCTGAACTCACCGAAAAAATCGCGGTGGCGGAGAAACGGGAAAGCCTGTCCTATGACACGGCCACACTGGAAAAGGATATCCGCGCCAAAGTAGTGGGCATTGTCAACGGCGAAACAGCCTCCGGCAATTTCTACGGCAATCTGCTTGACCACATCACCGCCTATCCCGACCGGCGTATGGAAGTATATTTGAAGCTACTGCCCACCAAGTGGACGTATGTGCTGGAAAGCCTGGTAGCGTCAAAGAACGTATGAGCGGAATCATTAGCAGCGCGCATTCCTTCTTTTGAAGCCCAGACGCTGTTTTTCCGCCGCTTTTCGGATATAGTCCGCCGCCAGTGGTGTTTTGCAGCTTGTGTTCCCATGGTCTACAGAGACCGCACCAATTTTCAGGGCGGTCTTCCTCGCTTCTTCGTGCAAAGGAAAATGGGAAATTCCAACTGATATGATAAAGTTATTCATTGCGTAGTTCACCCAGTTCGACTGCCCATGTATTTCCCGAACCACACGCTGAAGCATCCTGTTCAGTTCTTTTTGGTCAAACTGCTCGTCAGGGCGAGTACCAAGGAGCCGGCAATAACAGTTCCACCCGGCGGACATATAGGTATCGTATCCACTGTCAATCCAGCGGGAAGCAAGCTCCCCGGCAAAGTCCGTTTCTGCCAGTGTAACCGCTACCACGTAATCCGCCGTAGCCTAGCAGTTTGCCGTCTCCATCCACAGCTTAAAATCCGCAGCGGTCATCCTATCAGGCTCGGCAATGATTCCCGCCAGCGTGGCGGCGTCGTAGTTGCCGGTGGCGTAAAGCTCCATCGCGAGAGCGTGATCTTTTTTGATCTTTTTTACCAGGGCTTCATATCCCTGAGGGTTACCCCAAACAGAGGCTCCCGCGCCCCATGATTTCTGTAGGTTTTTCTGGTCTGCTCTGTACCCAGCGCTTCCAGTTCAGCCATAGCGGATGCCAAATCCAAGCCCATTCCTCCATTTGTTGTTTTACTTCCGCCAAAAGGTGGCACAGTCCTTTTTGTCATCCAAATTGTACTGGATGATACGCTCCAGTAAAGTGAAGTCTACCGGTTCGTCCCATTGAATGCGAAAAAGATTGCTTCCCCGGCTATATCCTGATTTTGCAATATCATCTGAAAATACTGTGATGCTCTGCGCCTCCGGCGAGATAGCAAAATGCTTCTTGGCGGCGCTGAACCCAATGATAAACGTCCCGTGGTCGGTAAACATAGGCTGGTTCCACGCTATTTTGGGCGCAAGCGTTGGAAAGGAATTCTTAACCCAGGTGAGCACCTCTCGCATCCGGGAACGGTGTGCTTCATTCTCAATAGTCGTTAAATAATCCTCAAAAACTTCCATTTTACTCTTCAACTTTCCAACTATAAATTCTAAGATACAAATAGGATTCCCATATACTGTGCATTAACACCTGCTTAATAGATATGCAAAAGGCTTTAAATGAGAAAAACCATTCGCTTCAATAAAACAGCTCGCACATTCGCCATTCTCGGCCTTCTTTGCTACACTGGGATTACCTCAGAAGCAAGGGAGGCACTTTCTTTTGCGAGAAAAGAAAAGGGCAGGGAGCCCCGCCCAAATACATAAAACCAAAGGAGTGTGAAAAGCCATGAAAACCAGCAAAACAGCCCCGAAAAAGCCTGTGTGCCATTGTGACGACGATGTTTTACCCGGTTTTTCCGAAAATTCAGATCCGGGAAATCCCCATTCTAAGCCGTTTTTCCGCGTCATGTATCACCGTGACCCCTCTGTACCGGCATCATAGAACAGAGCAGTCACAGTGGTACACATATAATCCTTAGCATCTGAGCGACGCGTGCCAATTTCCAACTTTCTTAGAATATCTTCAAATTCGATAACAAACATTTAAAGTATACTTTAAATATTTATTGACAATAATGAAGATAAGGCTTATAATAGAGCAAAAGAGGAGGTGGGACAATGTCTATCACTACAAAGGAAGGCGTTTTGAAGGTATTAAACGCCTATAATCCATGGTGGAAGACAGGAACGACCAATCCATCCCTCACCAAAACCTATAAACGATTTGCTTTTTACGAAGCCATGAAGCGCCTGGATCAGACGGACATCCGCCGCACGGTCGTTTTAACCGGCACCCGGCGGGTTGGAAAAACGACGATCCAGTATCAGATGATCGACACCCTTTTGAAAAGAGGCGTTCCCCCCCAGAAGATCGTCTTCATCTCTCTGGATCATCCGATGCTGAAACTCAGCGCTTTCAACGATATTCTGGAGTGCTACCACGAAAATATTTATGCGGGGCAGGATGTCTATTACTTCTTCGATGAAATCCAATATGCGCAGGATTGGGACAAATGGCTGAAAACCATTTACGATATGCAGCCGGATACTCATATCGTCGCCACCGGTTCGGCAAGCCCAGCCCTGATGAAGGGCAGCCGTGAAAGCGGCGCGGGAAGATGGTCGGTCATCAGTGTTCCCACCATGTCCTTTTACGAATACTGCGAGCTGCTCGAAGTTCAAAAGCCGGCTTTTGAACCCGGCCTAAAGGTCAGCTCTTTCCTGACAATGACGCGGCAGGAGCAGACACAGGTAATGCTGCAGCTTTCCGAGGTACAGAAGCATTTTAACCGCTATCTACAGGTAGGTGGGTTTCCGGAGCTGGCGCTGGCCGACAATGACCTGATGGCGCAGCAGATCATGCGCGAGGATGTGGTGGACAAGGTACTTAAGCGGGACCTGCCCTCCCTCTATAATATCCGGAATTCAACGGAACTGGAGCGTATCTTCCTATACCTGTGCAACGTTTCCTCCCAGATCGTCTCTATTGAGGCGGTGGCGAAAGAGCTGCAGGGCGTAACCCGCCCCACGGTGGAGAACTATATTCAGTATCTGGAAAGCGCCAATTTGATTTATCAAAGCTGGCCGGTCAATATGGCTGGGAAAAAGGTCTTAAAGGCCAGCCCTAAAATATATATTGCAGATGCGGCCATTCGCAATGCCGTGCTGATGGACGACGATATCCTCACCAATCCCACCGAGATGGGAAAGGTTGTGGAGACATCCGTATACAAGCATGTGGCAGCGTTCTACTATCAAAAAGCGACCTCGGTAGGCTATTTCCGGGGTGGCAGCAAAAAACAGGAAATCGATATTGTGGTAGAATACCCGAATATCAAGAACATCTTAATAGAGGTCAAATACCGGGCGGGCGCGCCTATCCCGGACGACAGCGCCATTTGCCAGTTGTCCTCTGAGGCTTCGGCGGCAATCGTGATCACGAAAACGCCGAACGACTACGGAATTCACGACGCCCCGAACGGCCAGAAGCTGATCCGGATTCCCGCCTATGCCTTTCTCTATCTGCTGGGACACGCTGAGAAAAACGGCTACAAGGGGATCGAATAAAGGGAGATGAGGCCATGCTGAAGGTTGCTTCTACGGAAAATCGGACGGGTATCCTGCTCTCCGGCGACTGGGAGGATTTGAACGCACTTTACGACGCGATTTCCAATCTGCTGGGAGAAGAGGGCTTCTATGAGGGCTATGACGATGTGAGTACGCGGATTTTAGGTCTGTCCTACGAGCTTCGCCATGCGTATCAGGGTGATCGGGAAACCTTTTCGAGCGAGGACGGCACGCCTTGCTATGCCACGCGGCTTTTGTGGCCGGAGGTTTTGTTTGACACCTATGCGCTCTGCGATTATGTCACCCTCGCGAAAGGAAAAAAGAGCTATCTCCGCGCCGAAATTCCCGACCTCAACGAGGAGGTCAGGCGGCACTTTGCGGAACGGTTGGATACCGATATCGCGCTGATTCGTTTCTTTCAGTGCCTTGTATGGGCGGAACTGAAAAAAGTAATCGGCGAAAAGCGGTATAAAAAGCTGCCGGAATATTTTGAGCTGCATTCCTTCTTCGGGGCGGCGACCGGCGATTTCAAAAACTACTGCCTGCCTTATCTGGATATGTTGAACGTCAAGTACCTTCGCACCAAGCCGGAACGCCGGGAGTCCTTTCTGGCCACAACCGCCGGACGAATCATCTCCATGGACGCAGAATATCAGCAGATCAAGAAAGAAATCGAAGCCTACGCGCTGGAAAACGACATTCCGGTTACAGAAGTTTCCATAGGCAATTATGACTATCCCGAAGAAATCGTCTGGTAGCCTTAAAATCAAAATCCGCACATTCGACTTATTTTCCCTCCTTTGCTACGCTGGCAGTACCAGAAGCAAAGGAGTTTTTTCTTATGATAAAAGTAGCGGCTTACTGCCGCGTATCCACAGACAAGGACGATCAAGCCAATTTCTTTAAAAGTCAGCGGCGGTACTTCCGGGAGTATATCGACCGCCAGCCGGATTGGGAGCTTTTACGAGGTTTACGCCGACGAAGGCATCACCGGGACCAGCACCAAAAAGCGAAATGCATTCAACCGGATGATTCTGGACGCACAGATGGGCCGGTTCAGCCTGATTCTCACTAAGGAGGTCAGCCGGTTCTCCCGCAACATTTTGGACACTATCTCCTATACCTGGGAACTGAAAGCCATTGGCGTGGGAGTGCTGTTCTTTCTCCGCAATCACCATGAACCCATTATCGACGCAGAGCTTCGCCTCTCCATTATGGGCAGCAAGAACCCAGTATTCATGCGGGTTTGCGGCTGCAAGTCATTGTGACTCCCCGGTACCGATATCGGTCAGCAATCCTTTCAATTCCGCGTAAGGCATCGAATAGCGTTGCGACAGGTAGCGCAGGGACGCACCGAGTTCACCGTCCCCGGTGCTGATTTTATAATGTTGCGCGTGAAGATAAATGGGGATATTTGTAAAAATAATATTTATCATTTTGCCTTCAATCTAACTGAAATAGATATAAATGTTATAAAAAAAGCCAATATTATTCTTATAAAAAATATTAATCTACGTTTTCTAGAGATTTTTTCTTGACTTTATCCCTACTGTGAACTATAATAACAACAAAGAACAGACCAATTAAATTGGCTTGTCTGTTAAGAATTTGTTCGTTTCATACATGAGTGAAGGGGAAAAGTTACATGGGCTACACCGCACAGGGGCTGAGCAATTATACAAAGACCTACAGCAATAAACGGACAGGCTTTTCAGTCGGCTATTATACGGTTTCGCAGGTGAAGGCGCTCTATCCGCACAATGATTACCGTGTAGTCGGGCAAATCGGCGCGGGCGTGAAAAAGGATGCGCCGGATACCTTATCTTATAATGGTAAAACAGAGCCCATGGCTACATACAAAAAAAATCCGCTGCACCGTACGGCAGGCTATATCAGCTGTGGGGAAAATCAGTTCATTGCGGTCAAGAAAAATATCATCTGGCTGTGGATTTTGCTGCTGGTTCTTTTGCTGGCGCTGATCTTTGGCATCCAATATGCGGTGAAGCACTGGGATGAGATGTTCCCGGATACTCCAGCAGTGGCCAGCACGGATCCCAAAGGGCAGGTGGATCAGAATATCGTGGAGGGCGATATCACACTGAGCACTGTCAAAAAGATCCAGACTAAAGGCAAAACGATTGAGCTACCCGGCATCACCAAGATGAATTTCAAGGCAGGGCAGACGGAGCAGGAATTCATCCTGCGCAACCCGGAGAAGAATCCGTGTTACTTCAAGTTCCAAATTATTTTGGATCGTACAGGCGAAATTATCTATGAGTCGAATCTGGTCCCGCCGGGCTACGCGATTTCAAAGTTCCATTTAAAGCGTGCACTGGATGCCGGAAATTATAAAGCTACGGTCAAATATTTGACATATTCGTTCGATTCAGAACAAAATCCGCTCAACAAGGGCCAGGTAAAAACGACGATCAATGTGGAATAAACCTATGGTTCAGGATAGCTTAGACGTTCCCAAGGAGAAGAAATTTATGAATGGGGGTTATTCGGCAATGAAACAAAGGACGAAATTCAGCAAGCGCTTCCTCGCAGTCCTGCTCGCGATGCTGATGCTGCTTGCGGCGGCTCAGCCGGTGTCGTTCGTGGCTGCTGCAGTGGGGGATGATCCGGATCCGACGTTCCCGCAGGATGTGGCGGCCGGCGCATATTGGGATGGCGAGACGATTCGTGTGGAATTCCCGCGAGCATCGAGCCCAAAAGGTAGTACGATCAAATATTATGCGGATTTGATCGATTTGGACAAGATTAATCTGGATGAAGTGCACCTTCGCGAAGTAGTGGCTGAAGGTATTCCATTGCAGAATGATCTGATGACTATTGCAGAGAGCGATAAGCTCACTGCCGCAATCCAAAGCAAATCTTTGGCGGGTGTTGATGTCTCACACAGGCTGGATGTTGCTATCACAGCGGTGGATAGCGAGGGATGGCGTTCACAGCCGATCCATGCGGTGGTGGGCGATTCGGTGCGTGTACCGGCGGCTGACTCTACTCCAGGAAGTAGTTGGTGGTGGAAGAGTTTTGCAAATTTTGAGGAAGCTTATGACCATAATGATGGGGATGCAGACAGAAATGCTGCGTTAGAGTTCCATAACGATAGGCAGCATGGAATGAATTTCGATGGCGTATATATGCCGGGGAGCAATAGCGTGGCGTATCAAGCGCCCGGTTATGTAGATGAAAATTCCACTGTGAAAAGCGGGAGTAATGCATATCGGTTTTATATCACAGACCCTGATCAGGGAGATAGCGCAGATATACATTGGGACAATAGAGGCAATTTGGCTGGCGGTACTAACGCAGGTGATCTTAAGTATTGGAACGATGTTTACAATTATAACAATGCCAAGGAATTGTGGATTTGGGTTGATATGACCAACGTCCGCTTTGGCAGGCTTGCTTTTCAGGTTCGCCCGAATGATGGGGGATCATACTATAATGCGACGGGTGCCAAGTATTCTACGGTTGTCTTTGGACAGCCTTTTAGTACAGTGAATTATTATAAATTGACTCATCAAGAGGCTCAAATTAAATATGTAAATAGCGATGGATTTTGGGACACTTTAACGACAGAGGATGGCTATCTCAGGAATTTTGGCAATTATCGTGGATATTTGCGAATCTCGTTAGATCAGTTGGCTGGGGATAGTTCTTTAACTGACGGAGAAGTTTTACAAGTTTTGACAGACAGCAATACAAAGATCCGAAGATATCGAAATTATTATAGTTGGGGACAAAAACAAGAAGCCCAAGAAGTACATGCGTTACAGTACATCACTTCAGTTGGTTTTACATGGGAGAACGCCACTGCAGATAGCTTGGATCAGCCTTTTTATATTGACAATATTGGCTTTGCAGGCCCCGACGAAATTTCCGGGAGCGGCGGGGAAGGCGTAACAAAAGAACAGAAACTTCCCTATACAACGAATCAGCAAACAGAGTTTGAGAAGCTGATAGCCGAAAAACTACCTGCGGCTGACTCGGTGAATCTCTCTCATAAAAATGTGATTGAGGATTTGGAGTCTGTTGCAAGTATAACAGGATGTACAAGTGCTCGATTGACTGAGGCGAGAGCAAAGTTGGATCAATTGCTTTCAAATGCCGGCGATGATCTTCCTGAATATTTAACGAAGGCAGTAGAGGCACTGGGAGATAATTCATCCGCGGAGGCTATCCAGCCGCTTTACGAATTGTATCTAACCTTTACAATTGATCAGCTCAGCCAGTTGGGTGCAAAGGCGGAGAAGACGCTGTTGGAGGCCTATAATCAGGCAATTAAGGAGACCTGTTTCCCAGATGCTTTGGCAAGCGAGAGCTTTACGCCGTTTAACACTTTTGAACAGTCTGATCACTATAATATTGGTGACAAATCTTATCATTTGTATGAAAATACAGCCGCCAATAGTAGCTCTCAACGGAAGGAAAGCCCTAACTTTGGTGATAGTGCGGTAAAGCTTTCTTGGGAGAGCACACGAAATCTTACTTCTTATAGTATGGATGGCGATAATACCGACGGTTATCGTTTTGGATTTGGAAGCACTGCAATTGGCGGCAATGGCTTCATGGGTTCTCAGTCGTTGGATACCCGATTAAACCGCCGTGTAACAAGCAATGGTGAGAGGTTCCGCATTACATTCCCATATGCTGGGCAGAATGGTGTAGGGTCGTGGGACGAACTTCTCAGTTGTAGTATTCAGGGTGCAACCGATTTAATGTTCTATGTCGATTTTTCAGATGTCACAACGGTTCGTAAGTTCTGGGTAAGCTTGGTTGGCGATAATGGAAGAACATACTCTCACGATTATAGAAGTGGTGCCTTAACTTATCAGAGGTTAGATATGTCTTCTGAAAATCCGGCGTGGCAATCGGTGACTGTACAGGAGTCAGAGGCGGACGACGGTTGCATCATGAATGAAATCAAAGGTTTCAAGGGCTTTATAAAAATACCCCTTAATACCTTCTATGCGGGCGCTACAGATAATAACAATCCTTCTGGAGACCTTCAGCTTGCGACTGATGGAACTGTGAGCATTAAGCAAATTCGCTTGCAGTATACCTCCACTGAGGATGGATCTTCACAGAATGTTAGCTCTCATCTTGTTTTCGATATGTTCGGCTTTGTGGGTGCTGCGAGTGAAACATCTTTCAAGGATCAGTATTATAAACCGATTGAGACGAAGAATTTTACAGTCCATGGGGATGCACAGGAATTGATTGATGGTCTCTATGCAGATGCGATTGATCTAGATGGGGTAACTCCGCTTAAGTTGCTTGACAGCAGCAATATGGATAACATTACAAAGGCTCTTCAGGCTTATTATTCGCTGAGCATAGAGGAAAAAGGCAAAATTACTTTCCCGAGCTATAAGGGCACGGATGCTAACACGAAAGCTTCCCTGGCTGATATCCTTGCCGTTAAGGCCAATACGGAAACGCGTAAGTTGAATGGGGAACAGGTAACAGGCAAGCTTGCCACATACGTGGAGGATGCGGGTGATCAGAGAACAACAGTTCAGAAAGCGTTCGGGGGAGCGTCAGAATTGGAAGGTAATGATATCTCCCTGATCGAGGGTGCTCTTGACACATATGATAGTTATCCGGCGAAATATCAGTATACTCGGCCGACCTATTGGGCTGACCGCAATCTCAATGCAGTTTATCCGAATTTCACAATAACAACACCTTCCACAGAAACAGAACCGGTGGCAGAGCTGACGTTACAGGGAGACCAGTACACTGGTGGGGTACCTCTCAGCTATTACTGCGCGGCAGATGCAAAACACAGCATTGAACTGGAGGTTCCTTCAACGGCTACCTTAACGGCAGAGGACGGAACGGAGGAAACAGTTCTTGTTTCCATAGCGAACACCACTGTATTCCCGACAGCGCCCGGTACGATGCAGCTTACCCTATCTGTAAAAGAAACAGAGGTTCCGCATGCGGCGACGTATACCGGAACATTTGTGATAAAGGTGAAGACCCCTGCTCCGGATCTTCAAAATGCTCAGGATAACAATTTAGATCAGGTAAATGATCCCGCGCAGTATCGGATGCAGACTTATACGGTTCATGTGAGGCTAGTAAGCGACCCCTCCTATACGGTGGTGATACCGGCAGATACCAGTATTGAGTGGTTTACCACCTCGGCGGTGCCTGTGGGAGAGGGCGTACAAGTGAAAGATGTACAGATTCCCTCCAGTGCATCGATTCAAGTCGGTGTATCTGCTGAGAAATATGCAATGGAGAAGAACGGGAATTCGATACCGTATCTATTGAATAATGAAAATAAAGCGCTGTCTCATACCTTTACATTAGCCGATCAGACTCCTTTCCAGCTAGAGGTTCTGGTGAATGATCTGGATAGTTGGCTGAAGGTTCCGTATGAAGAAGGATATCAGGATGTCTTGAACTTTACGATCAATTATCAGGAAGCCTCTTAACCTGCTGCTAGGAGAAAGGAGATAATACCGTATGAAAAAGCTGATTGCTTCGTTGCTGGCCGCATCGTTGCTGGTGGTAGCTTGTGCAGGCTTTGCTTATGCCGCGGTGTTGGATCGTGGGACCCCCTCTGGGACGGCAGTTGTACGCACATCCTGCGAGGTGGATTATTCCGTCGTGATTCCTGCAGATATGGAAATTCCATTCGGTTCGTTGGATACGGAGATCGGTCGTGTGTATGCGGATGTGATGAAGATCGAGAAGGGGAAAGCCGTCTATGTAGACGTTGCGTCCCAAGAGGCATATACACTGGTGGATACGGTTAACGCTGCTCACGGGATCTCTTATGCTCTCTCCGGCGCAGACAAGATCCGCTTTGACCGTGTCAACGATCCTACCCAATTCCCGCTCAATGCGTTAATTGAGCAGCAGGCATGGGACGCGGCTTATGCAGGGAATTATGAGGATACTCTGCTCTTTACCATTACGTATCGTTAGGCATCAGGGAATCATAATGTTTATCAGCGGGGGCAACTTCGTATTGATAAAAATTAAAGACAAAAGGAGAAAACCACGATGAAAAAAGTACTTGCAGTCATTTTGGCATTGTGCATGGTATGCGCAATGGGAACTGTCGCCTTTGCAGCCACAATTGAAGGCCCGGTTACGCCTGCTACTGGCGATACGTTGGTTAAAACGGACGCTAAGCTTCCGACGGATCCGAACGTGCCCGGCGGTGACGAGGACTGGACGGTAACGATTCCGGCAGAGCTGACTGTTCCGTGGGACAATGAAAATGACAGTTCTGTTGCAGATATCTACACGCTGGATGCAACGCTCGCCGCTGTTTCCACGGTAACTGTTACGGTGGCCCCCTATGGTACAAATGCGCTTACCATGACGGATAAAGCTGGTGCAGAACTCAAGGCTTCCATCGGTGGCGATGAGAGCATTGCCCAGACCGGTACCGGTACTGTGGAAGGCAGCATTTCCGCTATGATCACTGCGGCGGCATTTAACGCGGCTACGGTTGGCGAGTATACGGGCACCATTACCTTCACGGCAGTCTATACGAATACGCTGTAAGCCCTGCATGTGACACCTTGCTTCATCAGGGAGGACTCACCGTCTTCGCGTTTCCACCCTATGAAAAATAGAAGTCCTTTGTAATTTAATGTAAAGGAGAAAACGACAATGAAAAAAGTTCTTGCTCTTGTTCTTGCGCTTTGCATGGTCTTCGCCATGGGTACGGTAGCCTTCGCGGCATCGTCTGAGCAGTACATCACAAAAGATGATCCGACGGATAAAACTGTTGTGATTAAGACCGATCTGAATGATGTGCAGAAGCCTTCCGATTTCGATAAGTACACGGTTACGATTCCGGCCGACATCACGATTGACTGGAATGATACCACTGAGAAGCCTCTGACCGCTGATATTGCTTATACGTTCGTTGCTGGCTCCACGCTGACCGTGAGCGTTTCCTATGCAGATGCTGCTGGTAAGCCCGATGGCATTACTTATACGGCGAATCCCGGCCAGGCGACAACGGTGACAGGCGTTGACTATACGCCGGCTACCGCTTCTCAGGCCAGCACGATCGCAATCACCGCGTTCAATGCAAATCCTGCTGCTTACGATGTTGCTGTTGCCACCTATACGGCAGTCTATAGTGCAGCGTAATTAAGCTTTTATTGCTGAGTCCCCGCCCAGCCGTTCACCCGGCCGGGCGGGGCAGCGGGCAGCCATTCCTGCTGCCCACCCTATCTGAGAGGTGATTCGTTGTGAAAAAAGCGCTGGCGCTCCTGCTCTGTCTGCTGCTGGCCTGCGGCTGCTGCCTTCCCGCCCTTGCGGCTGGTGATGGCGGGCAGTCTGGAATGACGCTCTCAACGGTCGTACCGGATACGCATACCGTGCAGGTCGATTATAACCAGGGCGGATACGTAATGGTAAACGGTGCATTGTGCGAAGACGGGTGCACCCTGACAGTGCCGCGCCATTCCCAACTTGCGTTGTCTCTCATCACTCGTAAAGGGTATGTGATCGAAAGCGTTGTCATCAATGGGTCCGATGTTACCGGCGATGTTGTAAACGGCACTTACACGATCCCATCCGTTTCGCGCGATACCACAATCGTTGTAACCTTCCGGGCGCGCACTGCTGCTGAAGAGGTGTCGGCAGTAGATGTGGCCGGTAAGGTGTATCGGGGAGAAGGCCTTTTGCCCGATGCGGAACTGAACCTTGATTTTGGTTCGTCCAAAGTTGTTTCCGGTCAGGACGGCGGATATCTGCTGGAAGATATCGAAGACGGCCGTCATTATCTGGAGATCATGGTGGATGGCAAGGTGATTGGCCGGGCACAGTTTGTGCTGGAAGCGGCCGATGTCAGCGAGACGGTTGTCGATACCCTATCAGACGGTACGCAGCGTGTGCGTTATCCGAAGGGTGCAGAGAAGGTGTATTTGGACTTTATCGTGAATGCGGATGGATCGATTACGATCCGTCCCGGTGAAGCGCCGATTACCCCGCCTGTTACCCCGCCGGATGAGCAACCGGAGATTCCGAATCTGGGCGATTCGCTCATGGTCCTGTTTCTCCTGCTGATTGTGGCTGCCGCGGCCATGATGGCTTTGGCATCCCGCCGCAGGCGTGAGTATACGTTTTGACGACGCGGGGCTAGACCTTGCAATGCGTAGCTTTCGTTTCTTTCACAAAGTCGCCCTGTGGGCTCAGCAATCTGCTGATCCCCGCAGGGCGGTTCCTTTTTCTCTGGAAAAGAGGAGGGAAAGAAGCTTCCATTTCCCCAGCATGCGTTTATTGTTTACCTATTTGAATTTGGAATCAATGAATTCAAAATCCATATATGCCCTAATCGAATCCACAGCGTGTCGAAAAAGGGATATCGTTACGTCCAAATGTACAAAAACAATTTCGTAAAATTTCTGCAATATGCTTGTCTTTTTGATTGCCTGGACAAGGGAAGAAGAAATTGGAACGCGCTCAGGCCGCGCGGGCCCTTCCTTTTCC
>ERZ781272.430-NODE-430-length-31093-cov-4.791804_pt1 | contig 31093 bp, 33 predicted proteins | sample MGYA00375850_ERZ781272 | MGnify/ENA primary metagenome ERZ781272 (study PRJEB29790, sample SAMN06051246) | human gut metagenome | host: Homo sapiens | place: USA: Cincinnati, Ohio | collected 2013-06-21 | study: EMG produced TPA metagenomics assembly of the Gut...
AATATATCCGGAGGAAGTAAGTAGTATCCCCGGCCGGAATAAGTCTGGCCGGGGAACATAAATATTGTATCATCTTTAGAATTTCGTGTTGCATTTCGTGTTGCATAGCCCTATAATATGCAACACGGACGTACTATTTTTGATAGGCAGGCAAAGAGCAAAAGTGCCTGAAAATCCCATAAATAAAGGATTTCTTTAATATCTGGTAGAAACGCATTATATATAGAAGGGATTCTATACGGGTTCAATTCCCGTCAGCAGCTTCAGAGAATCCCTTGAGTTTTCAAGGGATTTTTTTTACGGAAAATCTTTTAAATCTCAGTGATTTATGATAAGATAAATATTCTAAGAGCAGTCTAGGAGGGAATGAGATGGAGAACGAAGCAGTTTCCAAAAATTTTATTGAAAATATAATTGATAAAGATCTGGCAGAAGGTGTTTACGACACTGTGCATACCCGTTTCCCGCCGGAACCGAATGGATATCTCCATATCGGACATGCAAAATCCATTCTTTTGAATTATGGACTTGCACAGGAGTATAACGGCAAGTTCAATATGCGCTTTGACGATACGAATCCGACTAAAGAAAAAACGGAGTTCGTAGAGTCTATTAAGGAAGATATTAAATGGCTGGGAGCAGATTGGGAGGACAGGCTGTTCTTTGCCTCTGATTATTTCGGACAGATGTATGAGGCGGCTGTGAAGCTGATTAAAAAGGGCAAAGCCTATGTCTGTGATCTGACGGCAGAGGAAATCCGCGTATACAGAGGAACTCTGACAGAACCCGGTAAGGAAAGTCCATACCGCAGCCGCAGTGCGGAAGAGAATCTTAAGCTTTTTGAGGAAATGAAGGAAGGCAAATACGAGGATGGTACAAAAGTTCTTCGCGCAAAAATCGATATGGCGTCACCGAATATGAATATGCGTGATCCGGTTATTTACCGTGTGGCACATATGACACATCACAATACAGGGGATAAGTGGTGTATTTATCCGATGTACGATTTTGCGCACCCCATCGAGGATGCCATTGAGGGAATCACTCATTCCATATGTACGCTGGAGTTTGAGGATCATCGGCCCCTGTATGATTGGGTGGTGAGAGAACTGGAATATCCGCATCCGCCGAAGCAGATCGAATTTGCGAAGCTGTATCTGACGAATGTAGTGACAGGCAAGCGCTATATTAAGAAGCTGGTAGAGGATGGGATCGTGGATGGCTGGGATGACCCTCGTCTGGTCTCTGTTGCAGCGCTCAGGCGACGCGGCTTTACTCCGGAATCCATTAAAATGTTTGTGGAACTCTGCGGGGTATCCAAGGCAAACAGCTCTGTTGATTATGCGATGCTGGAGTACTGCATCCGTGAGGATCTGAAGCTGAAGAGGCCGCGTCTTATGGCAGTTCTGGACCCGGTCAGACTGATAATCGACAATTATCCGGAAGGACAGATCGAATATCTGGATGCTCCCAATAACATGGAAAACGAAGCACTGGGAGAACGTAAAATTCCGTTCGGCCGGGAGCTTTATATTGAGCGGGAGGACTTTATGATCGATCCCCCGAAGAAATACAAACGTCTTTTCCTGGGCACAGAGGTACGGCTGATGAATGCATATTTTGTTACCTGCACGGGCTTTGAAGCGGATGACGATGGTACGGTGCGAGTGGTTCACTGTACGTATGATCCGGCAACCAAGGGCGGCAATTCTCCGGATGGACGCAAGGTAAAGGGGACGATTCACTGGGTGGAAGCAACGCAGGCCGGACAGGCAGAGGTGCGCTTATACGAAAATATCGTAGATGAGGAGAAGGGTGTTTATAATAAAGAGGATGGTTCTCTGAATGTGAATCCGAATTCTCTGACGACAGTGAAGGCATATGTGGAACCGGCACTTATGGAAGCAAAAGGCTATGACAGCTTCCAGTTTGTACGGAACGGTTTTTTCTGTGCGGATATTCATGATTCTAAGGAGGGAGCTCCGGTATTTAACCGTATTGTTTCCCTGAAGAGTTCTTTTAAACTGCCGAAGGCATAAAACAGAATAGTAAAGAGGCTGTTTTGAAAAAAAGCAGCCTCTTTCTATAAAGGCCGGCAGGGATTTCCTGTCGGCTGCAAATCACTCAAGAATACATGTGGAGGGTACAAGAATGAAGAAATTAAGCATTGCAAAAAAGGATGCATGTATGGCATGCAAGGCATGTGAAATCGCCTGTTCAGAGGCATTTTACAAGGAATTCAGCGAAGCTCTGTCCTGTCTTAAGATTCGTACGGCAAAGGATGGGGTGACTCCGAAGCCGGCTGTATGTGTACAGTGTGGAAAATGTGCAAAAGCCTGTCCGGAGGGTGCCATCACCCAGAATGCAAAAGGCGTATACATAATTAATAAGAAGAAATGTGCAGGCTGCGGCAAATGCGTGGAAGCCTGTCCCTTTGGTCTCATTATAAAGACTGAGGACAAAGATTATGCAAGCAAGTGTATTGCCTGCGGAATCTGCGCAAAGGCCTGCCCAATGGAAGTTCTGGAAATCAAAGAAGCATAAGACTACATACAAAAAGAAGGCTGCGTACCCGGTAAAAACCGGAGGATACAGCCCTCTTTTTTATTTCAGAATCATTCAGCGTCCTCAGCCGGATTTTCTGCTTTTTCATCGGCATCCTCAGCCGGCTCATCAGCGGCTTCTTCTGTATCTTCAGCAGTCTCTTCCCAGGAGGCAAAATCCTCCTGTGCTTCCTCTTTTTCCTCTTCTTTGGAATCCTCCGGAATGTCGAAATCCTCATCGAAATCATCTTCAAATTCAGCAGCCCTGCGCGGCTTTTTCTTCAGAACAACAGCGGCCGCTGCCCCTGCTGCTGCAGCAGTTGCTGCTCCTAATGCTACGAGTCCCCAATATTTGTTGAACTTTGCCATAATACCCTGCTCCTTTCACTTTTTGACCGAATGGCCGTTATGGTATTGGTAAATATCAAAATCAGATATTCCTATTGTAATACTTTTTCGGCAAAAAGAAAAGGGTAAGATGAAGAATAAAAGTAGTTGCGCCATTTTTTTATCCGGAGTATACTGGGACAGAAGAAAAAAGGCAGAAAAGGAGACCTTAATGAAAAGAATCATTTTAGCGTCCGCTTCGCCCAGACGCAGGGAGCTTCTTGAGAAGGCAGGAGTGGTATTTGAAGTTATGCCTGGGAATGGAGAAGAACGGATTACCTGTAAAAAACCGGAGGATATTGTTAAAGAGCTGTCTTTGGGAAAAGCGCTTTCTGCTGCCGGAGACATGGAAGAAGATACGGTGATTCTTGGAGCGGATACGATCGTTGTCTATGAGGACCGCATTCTTGGGAAACCGAAGGATGAAGCGGATGCGGTGAAAACCTTAATGCAGCTCCAGGGAAATACACACCGGGTATATACGGGAGTGACGGTGCTTATAAGGAGAAGTGGACAGTGGGAGCCATATACATTTGCGGAATGCACGGAGGTGACCTTTTATCCGGTATCAGAAGAAGAAATCCACAGCTATGTGAAGAGCGGAGAACCTATGGATAAAGCCGGAAGTTATGGGATTCAGGGGCCTTTCGGCATTTATGTGAAGAGCATTTGCGGCGATTATTCCAATGTAGTGGGCCTTCCTGTAGCAAGACTTTTTTACGAGACAAAGAAATTGGGATTGGATTTGAGAGGATGAGGAAAATGATAAAAGCATGTGTTTTTGACTTAGATGGTACACTGGCAAATACGTTGGAATCCATGGCTTATGTGGCAAATGAAATTATGAAGAAATTCGGTTTAAGAGAGCTTCCTGTGGAGAATTTTAAGTATTACTGCGGAGAGGGTGCGAATATGCTGATGCGCCGCTGCCTGAAGGATGCGGGAGATGAGGAACTTGTGCATTTCGAGGAAGGACAGAAGATTTACCGGGAAATGTTTGCTGAGAACCCCATGTATAAAGTAACGCATTATCCGGGGATGCCCGAAACCCTGAAGAAGCTGAAGGAGCGCGGCGTGAAGCTGGCCGTCTGCTCCAATAAGCCGCATCCGGCCGCAGTAAAGGTGATTGGCCTGATGTTTGGCGGAGTGTTTGATATGGTCATTGGACAGAGTGAAGCGATCCGAAGAAAGCCTGCGCCGGATGGGGCGCTGAGGATTGCAGAAGAATTCGGCGTAAAACCGCAGGAATGTATGTACATAGGAGATACCAGGACAGATATGGAGACTGGAAAAGCAGCAGGTATGTATACAGTGGGCGTTTTGTGGGGATTCCGCGACTGTCAGGAGCTGGAAGAGGGCGGCGCTGATATCATTGCAGAAAAGCCGGAAGATTTATTAAAAATTTATGAGGGATATCAAAATGATTAAAATGGTGGCAAGCGATTTGGATGGTACCATTCTGCTGAATGGTGCACAGGAAATTCCAAAAGAGCTGTTTTCTTTGATTCGTGGGCTCAAGGAGCTGGGAATTCTTTTTGTAGCGGCCAGTGGAAGACAGTATTCCAACATGAAAAGACTGTTTGCTCCCGTATTGTCAGACATGGCATTTATTTGCGAGAATGGGGCTATGGCAATCCAAAATGAGGAGATTTTGTATCAGGATGCCTTTGAGCCGTCTCTTGTGAAGGAGATTGTGGAAGCGGTTTATGAAAGAGAAAACTCAGAGTTTTCCTATTCCACAAAGGATTATTATTATCTTCGTCCGAAAACACGGCATTATCTGGAGCTGATGACGGAGACAATCAAAACAGACTGCAGGCTCATTCAGGATTTTGACGAGTTCACGGAACCCTGCATGAAGCTGGCAGTTTATGAGCAGGGAGGAATGCAGGAAAAGTCCATACGCTATTGGAGAGAGCGCTTTTCTGACCGCTGTACAGTTGTAACTTCAGGACTGGCCTGGGTGGATTTTATTCCTTTTGGTACGAATAAGGCCAAAGGAGTGAAGACGTATCAGGATTTGTTAGGGATTAGTCCGGAGGAATGTCTGATTTTCGGTGATGAGTATAATGATGTGGAAATGCTGAAGGCAGTTCCTTACGGCTTTGCCATGGCACATTCCAAAGAGGGGGTAAAGGCGGCTGCAAATTATCAGACAGAACGTGTGGAGCCTGTGCTGGAAAAGCTGATTTCGGCAAAGGGCAATATTGAGGCGGTGATTCAGGAGGGTATTTGAAATGTATACAAAAGAGTGTATTCAGACGTTTTTAAATCATCAGGGCCAGCTATTTGATGAGCCTGTTGCGGATTCCTATGAGGAAGCTGAGGAATTTTTGGAGGACTGTATGGCCGTTGTGGTAAATTCTGTAAAAGAGGTCCGGAATTATCTGGATGAAGCAGGTGCCGATGTGGAAGGCATGTCCGACAGGGAACTGGAGGAGGCGTGTGAGGTATTTGCATTGTCCAATGGAAAGTATCTGATCGTAGAAGGATAAAAATGACCTATGATGTAGGGCGGGAACTGTTGTCCCGCCTTGCGTGGTTTGTGAGGGAAACTGTAAATTACATGGACTGAATTTCGTATGATACAATATAAAATGAATGGCAGGCTGTTTCGGGACTTTAGAGAAAGTTTACTTGTGAAACAGATAGAAATGGGATACAATAGATGTACGAGAACAGACTGAATAACGGACTGGAAAAGGAGGAATGGCTCATGAGGAAAGAGAGGATTTTGGCAATTGTCATGGCTGTATTTATGGCTTTGTCTCTGATGCCCTCTATGGTTTTTGCAGCCGCTTCAGGAATCAGGCTGGAGGGCGAGCTGAAGCTCAGGGGCTCGGCGGCAGTAGGCAGTGAATTGAGTGCTGATTTTGAAAAAGTACAGCCGGAAGGGCTGACAGATGGAGAAGTTAGTTTTTTGTGGTCCAGAAAGACCGGAGAAGAGCTGACGGAATTAACAAAGGAAAAGACTTATAAGATTACGGAGGAAGACCTGGGAAGTAAGATCGTACTGACGGTTACCGGCCTGGAGGAGAAGGGATACACCGGAAGCCTGAAGGCAGCCAGTGGAGAAGTAACGGCTGCACAGACGGAGACAGAGGATACCAAAGAAGCGGCAGAAGAGGAGACTGTACCGGAAGAAGCGGCACAGCCGGAGGAGGTGCCGGATGAGGCTGCGGAGGAAGAAGCCGTACCGGAGGAAGAATTGATTCCGGATGCGGAAATAGAAGAAACTTTCCCGGATGATGAGAACTTAGAGCTTCCTGAGACAGAGGATTCCTATGAGGAGGATGCTGAAGCAGCTTCTAATGATGAGGAACTGCCGGAGGAGGAATGGAACGAGGAGACTTACTATGAGGAAGAATTGTTTCCGATAAGTATTCAGGAAACATCCGGCGGGACTTCTGAGGAAAATAAGGGCGAAGGCTCCGGGGAAACATCTGCATACGCTGCGGAATCTTACACGGAGGATATGAGCGGTGTATTGGATTTTGGCATAGCGGCGGCCGGAGAAGAGGGGAATATTGCAGAGCAGTATGTAACCATTCAGAATACCGGAACCCAGGCTCTGAACTTTGAAAGCATCAGTCCTGAGCATTTTATGGTGCAGGATATTACGGAGACGCTGGAGCCAGGAGAGAAGGCTCAGCTCTGGGTACGGCCCCGTGAAGGCATCGGAGCCGGAAGCTATGATGATACGATTACCTACAAGAGCGAAGAAGGAGCAGAGGTGTCATTTTCTGCAAAGCTTGTAATCGAGGAAACCGATGAAGCATTAGTCACTGAAGAAGAGCCGGAAGAGAATCCCCCGGCATCAGGGAATGAATCCGGTTATGCTTCTGTACCATCTGGAGTGCCGGATGGAAGTAATGATCCGGATTCAGAGGAAGAACCGCAAGCGTCCGGAGACGAAGCCGGAAATGATCAGGAACCTCCGGCTGACCCGGTTATTAAAGTCACTGCAGATAAGAACGCGGAATTTCCAGGCATGCCGGAAGGATATGAAACGGCGCCGGATGCAGTAACCATTCAGTTGACAAGCGAAAGTACAGCGGATGTGAAACTGACGTCTCCTGTCAGTGACCAGGGAGAAAACAGTGTATTTGTAATTGGTGAATACGCAGGCCTTCAAGAAAATGTTTTGACACAGGGAGGAAGCACCTCTTTTACAGTTCAGCCTGTGACAGGCTTGGCCGCAGGGACCTATACGGAGTCGTTTTCTGTCTTTGATGCAGAAGAGGAGACAGAAGCAAGACAGCCGTTAGTTGTGTTTACAGCTACGTTTAATGTAGAAGAGGTATCACGCGGTCTGACAGTTTCCGCTTCAAAGCTGGATTTCGGCAGTACGGAAGCCGGTTACGGGGACGTACAGGCACAGTCCGTGACTGTCACCAATGCAGGTAATGTGACAGAAACCTTAACACAGCCGGCAGGAACGAATTTTATTGTTTCTTCTGTGAATGCAGATGCCCTGGTGCTGCAGCCCGGGGGCAGCGTGGCATTTGCTGTGCAGCCCAAAACGGGCCTGGGTGTAAATGTCTACCAGGAAACCATAAGCATTACTTCGGAGGCGGGAAGCACGGCAGAGATTGCTGCTGCGTTTACTGTAACAGAGAAAACAAATAAGCTTGTCAAAATTAATCAGCCAAGTGAGATTACCGGGCTGAGCAATGCTACCCCCAAAGATGCGAAATCCCTGAAATTGCCGTCGGCGGTAACGATAGAAACAACAAACGGAAAGGCAAAGGCAGCCGTATCCTGGGATGTGAAGAATTGTTCCTATAATGTCAAGAGTACGGAGCAGCAGACCTTTACGGTGAAAGGAACTGTGACACTTCCAAATGGTGTGCAGAATCCGGATAACGTAAGCCTTCACACCTACGTGAAGGTAAGCGTGAAGGCCTATAGTCCGAAGCTTGCATCAGCGGACAATAACCAGATTACGGGTATTTCAGTTAACGGCGGGTATACGACACAGTCCAGGATCAGCTTTACAGCAGTGGGTGCAGGTATGAATAATACAAGCCCCCGCAAGGGAGATACCCGTTATGTTCCGCTGAACTGGACAGTTATAAATACCAATAGCTGGGACAGGGCACCGTATACAGGAACCTTTGGATTGGCACAGAGTGGGGATTACACACTGTCCGTTGTATTCAAACAGCAGAAATTTGATGGCAGCAATTGGACCGATACCGGGGAACGCGATACCAAGAAGGTAGCTTTCAGTGTGACAAAGGCGAAAACGAAATCTACGAATCCAGGTGTTGATCTGACTCCTGTACCGAAGTCTAACCGCAGAAGTGCAGTTAAGACAGGGGATGATACAAACGTACTGCCGTTTGTGATTGCACTGGTTGTAGCGGCCGGCTGTGTGGCAGGTGTTGTGATTTACCGTAAAAAGAAATAATGAGGAATAGATTTGGGCACTGGTAACGGTGCCCTTATTATTGTTCCTTTTTTGATATTTGCCGCATAATTATTAGCACTCATTTAAAATGAGTGCTAAATTTTTCTTGACTTTTTGGAGGAAGGGTATTACTATATTGGATAGAGTAAAAAAGAATTCATTAAAGGAGTGTGGATAGTATGGCTGTAAAGCATGGAAGTTTATCAATTAACAGCGAAAATATTTTCCCAATTATTAAAAAGTGGCTGTATTCCGACCACGATATTTTTGTACGCGAAATGGTATCCAATGGATGTGATGCAATTACAAAGCTCAAAAAATTAGAGATTATGGGAGAATACAGCTTCCCGGATAATTATAAGGCAAGTATTCAGGTAGTTGTTAATCCGGAGAAGAAGACTCTGAAATTTATTGACAACGGTATTGGTATGACAGCGGAAGAGGTAGAAGAGTATATTACGCAGATTGCCTTTTCCGGAGCTACAGAATTTCTTGAGAAATATAAGGACAAAACAACCGATGATCAGATGATCGGACATTTTGGACTGGGATTTTATTCTGCATTTATGGTAGCGGATGAAGTACACATTGATACTTTATCCTATAAAGAAGGAGCATCCCCCGTACATTGGACCTGCGATGGCGGGACGGAATATGATATTCAGGAAGGCAGCAAAACAACGGTTGGCACGGAAATCACTCTGTTTCTGAATGAGGAAAGCGTAGAGTTTGCCAACGAATACCGGATGCGGGAGATCATTGAGAAGTACTGTTCCTTTATGCCTGTAAGCATTTACCTTTCCAGGGAAAATGCGGAGCAGGAATATGAGACGATTGACAAGGATGATCTGAAGGATGACGATGTTGTTGTAGAGCATATCCACGAAGAAGCAAAGACCGAAGAAAAAGAGAACGAAAACGGTGAAAAGGAAATTGTGGAGATTTCTCCGGCCAAGGATAAGGTTAAGATCAACAAGCGTCCGGTGTCCTTAAGTGATACACATCCGCTTTGGATGAAGCATCCGAATGATTGTACCGATGAAGAATATAAGGAATTTTACCGCAAGGTATTTTTGGATTATAAAGAGCCTCTGTTCTGGATTCATCTGAATATGGATTATCCGTTTAATCTGAAAGGTATTTTGTATTTCCCGAAAATCAATACGGAGTATGATTCCATTGAGGGGACCATTAAGCTATACAATAACCAGGTGTTTATTGCAGACAATATCAAGGAGGTCATTCCGGAATTTTTGCTTCTGCTGAAGGGTGTCATTGATTGTCCGGACCTTCCGCTGAATGTATCCAGAAGTGCTCTTCAGAATGATGGCTTTGTTCGTAAAATATCTGAGTATATTGCGAAGAAAGTAGCGGACAAGCTAACCGGCATGTGCAAGACAGACCGTGAGTCTTATGAAAAGTACTGGGATGATATCAGCCCGTTTGTAAAATTCGGCTGCATTAAGGATGGCAAATTTGCAGATAAGGTCAACGACTATGTATTGTTTAAAAACCTGGATGGCAAATATTTGACTCTGAAGGATTGTGTTGAAGCAAACAGGAAGGCAGAGACAGAGGAGACTAAAGAGGAAAAGACTGAAGAGGAAGCAGAGGGTGCCGGTGCGCAGGATGAAAAGGAACCGGAAAAGACGACGATTTTCTATGTGACAGATGAAGTACAGCAGAGTCAGTACATCAATATGTTTAAGGAAGCCGGAAAAGATGCAGTCGTTCTTTCTCATAACATTGATAATCCGTTTATTTCCCATTTGGAGCAGAAGGACCAGACCCTTCAGTTTAAGAGAATTGATGCCGATCTGACAGAAGAGCTGAGAGAAGAAGGAAGTGCAGATGAAGAAACTGCAAAAGCGCTGACAGAGCTGTTCCGCAGCAGACTCCAAAAAGAAAAACTGGAAGTACGCGTGGAAAAACTGAAAAATGAGTCTGTTTCTGCTATGATGACACTTTCTGAAGAAAACCGCCGTATGCAGGATATGATGAAGATGTGCAATATGTACGGAATGGAGCCGGGGATGTTCAAAGGACAGGAAACCTTGGTGCTCAATGCCAATCATCCTCTTGTACAGTATCTGGCAGGCAATCAGGATTCTGAACATGCTTCGGTTATCTGTGAGCAGTTGTATGACCTGGCAATGTTGAGTCACAAACAGCTTTCTCCTGAAGAGATGACTAAATTTGTTCAGCGAAGCAATGAAATACTGATGCTTCTTACAAAATAAAAGTGAAAAGGTACAGCCTCCTGGGTGCTTCCTGCTTCTGGAATCTCTCAGGAGGTTGTATTTTGCAGTGAGGAAGAAATTGGTTTCTCATTGGAACAGCTTTCCGGTATGGAGACGGTTCTTGACAAATACAGTCCGTATTTTCTATTCTTACATGTGTGTAGTTGATGATTACAGGCTCGAATGGGAAAGATATCGCTCAAATTTTTTCGATTGGAGACGAAATTTGTATGGAAATCGAAAATAACAGGAATTTGTCGTATAATAGAGAAAATGAAAGAAATACCGGAGGAGAAGTCATGAGAGAAGTATATCGTTTAATCAGAAAACTGGGTGCTACATCAAAATACAAGGGATATTATTTTGTTGCGGAGGCAGTAAAGCTTTCTATGGAGTCCCAGGAGCGCCCAATGAAAATCACCAAGGATATTTATCCGCGTCTTGCGAAGAAATTTAAGTCTACGCCGATGAATGTGGAACACGATATTCGTACGGTGATCAATGTATGTTGGACGGCCAATAAAGAAACACTGGATCAGATTGCAGGCTATTCTTTGAATTACAAACCAACAAACAGCGAGTTTGTGGATATGCTGGCCTATTATCTGACTCAGTCAGAGCAGTAAACGGAAGAGGCTCAAATACTGTAGTCAGAAGGAGCCTACAGTTTTTCAAAAGCAATCTTCCGGTGTCTGAAAAAGTTCAGGACTGCAGAATCCCACCAATACTCCGGTGTTTTATCCGGGTAAAATGTCTGCAGAGAGAGACCGGTAGTACATAGCAGCTCTTTGTTTTTATACTGAAGATTTAAAAAGAACCCTTTGATAAGTTCAGGGGCCATACTGCTGTTCATATTTTGAACGACAGAGAGTGTTTGGTCTTTAGAAAGCTGAAAAATGATCTTAAAATGCAGAGGAGTGCGTTTTCCCCGTATAACAGAGTAGCAGTAAGGTTTAACTTCTTTCCAAAATGAATAGGTAATCGAACTTTGGTCTAGAATATCACATGTATCGGTGTCAAAAAACTCCCGTTTTAATGTTCCATCAATGGAAAAGGTGTTGAAGGTAGTAATAGAAACTTCTACCAGTTGAAAATGATCGAAGGTTTCCCCGATCAGCAATTGATTCATAAATTCTTTGACATCATTAATCTTTAAAGCAAGCATTTTCAGACTCCCTGGTTTTTTTGCAAATCTATTATAAAACAGAATAAAAAAAAAGAACAGAGTTTTTATAAAAAGTCTTTTCAAACCATTGTCTATATGTTAATATAGATGTGGTATTCAAAACTACATATAATGGAAAAGAGGACGATATATTGAGCTATAAAATAGTAATAGATAGTTGCGGAGAACTTTTGGAAAAATGGAAAAACGATGAGCGGTTTGAGTCGATTCCACTGACTTTGAGTGTTGGCGGAGAAAACATCATTGATGATGAAACCTTTCAGCAGAAGGAGTTTTTGCAGAAGGTGGCAGCCTGTCCGGATTGCCCGAAGTCTGCGTGTCCTTCACCGGAGAGATATATGAAGGCTTTCCGATGTGACGCAGAGCATGTATATGGTGTTACCCTGTCTGCGGAGCTGAGCGGTTCTTATAACAGTGCGGTACTTGGCAAGAATCTGCTTCAGGAGGATTACCCGGATAAAAAAATTCATATTTTTAATTCACGTTCTGCATCCGTAGGGCAGACATTGATCGGTCTGAAAATCCAGGAATGTGAGAATGCCGGACTTTCCTTTGAAGAGGTTGTAGAAAGGGTTGAGGCATATATCAGTGAGCAGCATACTTTTTTTGTACTGGAAAATCTTGAAACATTACGGAAGAATGGAAGACTGAGCACTGTAAAGGCCCTGGTTGCCAGTGCCCTGAAGATCAAGCCGGTCATGGCGTCTACGGATGAAGGGGCGATCTGCCAGTTGGATCAGGCGCGCGGGATGAATAAGGCGCTCATCAAGATGGTGGAGCATATCGTTGCAAAGACAACGGACAGCGGCAGTAAGATACTGGCGATTTCCCATTGTAATTGCGAGGGAAGAGCGATGCTCTTGAAGAAAGCCCTGCAGGAGCGCATGGAGCTGGCAAAAGTAATTGTTTTAGATACGGCAGGAGTCAGCAGCATGTATGCGAATGATGGCGGAGTGATTGTCGTGGTTTGATGCTTTCCTTTTTGGTAATCGTGTGCTATACTATAGACAGATTATTTTGTACAATATAAAGGAGATACAGCTATGAGCCAGAAGAAAGTAGATGCTTATAAAGTAAAAAAAGCAAACCGCGAAAAAATAATGAAAAGAGAAAAAATGATCCTGCGGTTAGAAAAGCTGGCAGCATTGGCGGTATGTGTGATTGCCGTATGCTGGATTGGCTATTCGGTGCGGGATAAGGTGACAGAAGGCCAGGAAAAGGAGAAGAAGGAGACCGTTCTGGATACTTCTGCATTGGACGATTATATTACCGGCCTTTCTGCAGATGAGACAGAAGGATAAAATAAAGGAACATAAATAAAAATCCCCGGATTCCGGGGATTTTTATTCGCAAATAGTAACACAACTAGGTTATGCCAGATAACTATTATAATTTCGTAACGTTAGCAGCCTGCATTCCGCGAGCACCCTCGGTTAATTCATAAGTTACTGCCTGACCTTCATCCAGGGATTTAAATCCCTCGCCGTTAATTGCAGAAAAGTGAACAAATACATCTGCTCCGTCCTCACCTGTGATGAAGCCATAGCCTTTTTCTGCGTTGAACCATTTCACAGTTCCGTTATTCATGATGTTACCTCCATAAAAATAAAAAGTTAAAAGTTATCTGCTGACGAAAAAATCACCAGATTTTACAGACTATATCATGTAATATATAATCTCTAAAAACGAGTGATTTTATATATTAAATAATTTAGGTTGTGTACTGATTATATCTCTCAGTCCCTGAATTGTCAAGGCTATTCTGAATTGTTTCAAAAAAAATGAAAAAATGAAAAAGGATGATATGGAGAAAAAGTGCTTTATTAAATACAGGATTTCGTGTATTATGTTAGAAAGATTATACCTTAATTAGGGAGGAAAAATTCATGATTAATAAGCTGATTGATAAAATCCGTAAAACAAATGCCCCGGTGGTAGTTGGGTTGGATCCTATGCTGAACTACATTCCGAAGCATATCCAGGAGAAGGCGTTTGCAGAATACGGAGAGACACTGGAAGGTGCGGCAGAAGCAATCTGGCAGTTTAATAAAGGAATCGTGGATGCAACCTGTGATTTGATTCCTGCTGTGAAGCCTCAGATTGCCATGTATGAGCAGTTTGGAATCCCGGGGCTTCAGGCGTATAAGAAGACCGTGGATTATTGTAAGGAAAAAGATTTGGTTATCATCGGGGACATCAAGCGCGGGGATATTGGTTCCACTTCCGCTGCCTATGCGGTGGGACATCTGGGCAGGGTGCAGGTAGGAAGCAAAACCTATACGGGTTTTGGCGAGGATTTTGCAACGGTTAATCCATATCTTGGTACGGACGGCGTGAAACCGTTTATCGAGGTATGTAAAGAAGAGAACAAGGGATTGTTCATTTTAGTAAAAACTTCCAATCCGTCAAGCGGAGAATTTCAGGATAGAATCATTGACGGACGTCCTCTGTATGAGTGGGTTGGCGAGAAGGTTGCACAGTGGGGCGAGGCGCATATGGGCAAGAGTTACAGCTATATTGGCGCAGTTGTCGGTGCAACTTATCCGGAAATGGGCAGGGTGCTGCGTAAAATTATGCCGAAAACCTTTATTTTAGTGCCTGGCTATGGAGCTCAGGGAGGAAAAGGAGCGGACCTGGTGCATTTCTTCAACGAAGACGGACTTGGAGCGATTGTAAATTCTTCCCGCGGTATTATTGCTGCATATAAACAGGAGAAGTACGCTTTCATAGGAGAAGTGAATTATGCAGATGCTTCCCGCAAGGCTGTGGAGGATATGATCGCTGATATCAGCGGAGCGCTGCATGTACGTTAAAAGAAAACGGACTGCGGTGCCGGCAGCAAAACTCTGAAGATATTAGGAGGAAAACATGAGCGAAAAGACAAAAGAAGGCTTAAGAATTGTAAGTCAGGAGCGTATTGCCACGGATATTTACAGCATGTGGCTGCAGGCAGATAAGATTGCACAGAATGCGAAGCCCGGACAGTTCCTTTCTTTATACAGCAGGAATGGGAGCAGGCTGCTTCCGCGTCCGATCAGCATCTGTGAGATTGATAAGGTAAAAGGCAGAATTCGTCTGGTATACCGTGTGACAGGAAAAGGTACGGGAACCGAGGAGTTTTCACGTCTTCATGCTAATGTTCCGGTGGAAACACTGGGCCCACTTGGAAATGGTTTTCCGCTTGAAGAGGCAAGAGGAAAAAAAGTATTTTTAATAGGAGGCGGGATTGGGATTCCGCCGATGCTGGAAACAGCCAGGGAATTGGAGGCCCATAAGCAGATAGTTCTGGGCTACCGGGATGAGCTGTTTCTGAATGAAGCATTTGAAGCCTACGGCAGGGTTTATGTGGCAACTGAGGATGGCAGTGCAGGAACAAAGGGAAATGTCATGGATGCCATCCGCGAAAACCATCTGGATGCAGACGTGATCTTTGCCTGCGGTCCTACTCCGATGCTGCGGGCGGTCAGGGCCTATGCCGGAGAAAAGGGAATTCCATGCTGGATATCTATGGAGGAACGTATGGCGTGTGGTGTTGGAGCATGTCTGGCCTGTGTATGCAGATCAAAAGAAATTGACGGACATTCCCATGTGCACAACAAGCGTATCTGTAAGGAGGGTCCTGTATTTCTGAGCACGGAGGTGGAGCTATGAGTAAGATGAACGTAACCTTAGCAGGAATCGAGCTTAAAAATCCGGTGATGACTGCGTCCGGAACCTTTGGTTCCGGTGAGGAATACAGTGAATTTGTAGATTTGAACCAGCTTGGCGCAGTTGTGACGAAGGGCGTTGCAAATGTACCATGGCCGGGAAATCCTACGCCGCGGGTAGCGGAAACGGGCAGCGGGATGCTGAATGCGATTGGCCTGCAGAACCCGGGAATTGATGTGTTCTGCGAAAGAGATATTCCGTTTTTGAAACAATTTGACACAAAGATCATTGTGAATGTCTGCGGAAAAACAACGGAGGATTACTGCGAGGTTGTGGAGCGCCTTGGGAATGAGCCTGTGGATATGCTGGAGATCAACGTGTCCTGCCCGAATGTCAGGGAGGGCGGGATCGCATTTGGTCAGGACCCCAGGGCCTTGGAGGCTATCACAAAAGAAGTGAAAAAATATGCGAAACAGCCGATCATTATGAAGCTGAGTCCGAATGTCACGGACATTACGGAAATGGCAAGAGCAGCAGAGGCCGGCGGGGCAGACGTGCTTTCTCTGATCAATACACTGACCGGGATGAAGATTGACATTAACCGCAGAACCTTTGCCCTGGCAAATAAGACCGGAGGAATGTCCGGTCCGGCTGTGAAGCCAATTGCTGTGCGCATGGTTTATCAGGTGGCAAATGCCGTTACGCTTCCGATTATCGGAATGGGTGGTATTGCGGCGGCAGAGGATGCGCTGGAATTTCTTATGGCAGGTGCGACAGCGGTATCCGTAGGAACCGCGAATTTCTTTAACCCGTATGCAACAGCAGAAACGGTGAAGGGGATACGGGAATTTCTTGAGAAAAACCATGTGGAGGATATTCGGGACCTGATTGGCGTCGTGAAATAACAGAGAATGTGTGAAAAACCGGATTTTTGATTTGTGGTGGACGTAATCAGATTGTATTATTAACTGATGTGCGGTATGGTTAAAAATGACAGAATATTTTAAAACAAAGGAGAAAGAGAAAAATGAAGAAATTTCTTGAGGAATTCAAAGCGTTTGCTCTGCGGGGAAATGTCATGGACATGGCAGTCGGCGTTATGATTGGAGGCGCCTTCAGCGGAATCGTAACCTCTCTGACGGACAATTTTATTCAGCCGGTTTTGGACATGATAACAGCAGGTAAGAGGTATACACTGGAAGAAGTGGCCGGATTTGGTTCCAGCTTTGCTTCCGCTGTCGTAAACTTCCTCATTATGGCCTTAGTCCTGTTCCTTTTGCTCAAAGCAGTCAATAAGCTGGCTACTCTGGGAGCCGGGAAGCCAGAACCGGCAGCACCTGCCACAAAGACATGCCCGTTCTGCAGGAGCGAAATCAGCATTGAGGCAACACGCTGTCCGCACTGTACATCAGAGCTTTCGGAGTAAGTGCTGCATGGATGGTCAGTTTATTTATTACACAGGTAAGCACTCCGTTTTGTTCCGGATCCAATCCGGTTACCTGTGAAACAAAAAGCCCTCCGGGCAGATTCTTTTTTATTTGTGTACAGGACGAGGGGAACCGTGCAGACAGCGGCGCTCCTCGTTTTATTTTGTACTGGATCATCGAATAGCAGCATAATATTTGCAGTCGGCCTGGCAAGATTCGGCAGAGGGCTTGCCGCCACTCAAATTTTATGCATGAACTCCGGAAGAAGCATATCTGAACGCTATGCATACAGAAGGGAAACACCAGGTATTGCACGGCGGTCAGTTATTATAAGATGAACGGCAAACTCTTCCCCGGCGCGTGTAAGGAGGTCATTGCAAACGATTCTGAATTATGATAAACTGGATAAAAGTGTTTGGGAACAGAGGAATACTTTGCCAAAGAGAATGAACGGGCGTTGTGCCTGAAACTATGGAGGTTTATAATATGGAAAGCTACAAACAGGAATTTATCGAGTTTATGATTGACTGTAATGTACTGAAATTCGGAGATTTTGTGACAAAATCCGGCCGTAAGACGCCGTTTTTTGTAAATACGGGGTTCTACCGGACAGGAGCGCAGCTTCGCAGGCTGGGAGGATATTATGCAAAAGCAATCGAGAGCAAATTCGGTCTTGATTTTGACGTGCTCTTCGGGCCTGCATATAAGGGAATTCCGCTGACTGTTGCGGCAACTATGGCTATCAGTGAAGCATACGGCAGGGATATTCGCTACTGCTCCAACCGTAAAGAGGCAAAGGATCACGGTGACAAGGGGATACTTCTTGGCAGTCCGATTCAGGATGGAGATAAGGTTGTCATCATTGAGGATGTAACAACAGCCGGAACCTCTATTCAGGAAACTCTGCCCATCATCAAAGCACAGGGAGATGTGAAGCCCATTGGCCTTGTAGTTTCCGTGGACCGTATGGAAAGAGGTCAGGGAACCGGGAGCGCACTCAGGGAAATCGAGGAAAATTTTGGTCTTCAGACAACGGCGATTGTTACTATGGCAGAGGTTGTGGAGCATCTTTACAACCGGGAATACAAAGGAAAGATTATTATTGATGATACACTGAAGGCAGCCATTGACGCATATTATCGGCAGTATGGCGCAGAATAAAGCTTAGCTGTTTTAAGGAGGACTTGCTTGTGAACGAAAAAATTTATAAGACCATGTTAAGATGCGGGGCGTGCAGCGTGGCAGTAGGAACCATTGCTCTTGTGACAGGCGTGGTGACCGGAGTGCTTATGATCGTCAGCGGTGCAAGATTGTTGAAAAGAAAATCAGATATTCTGATATAAAGCTGTCAAAAGCCACACGGAGCTGCGTGTGGCTTTTCAGGCAGTTTGGATAGGGGAGAACATTGAAAAAAGAAACAAAGCATAGGATCCGGCGAATGGGAATCTTTCTGTTTGTGCTGTATGTGCTGCTGTTGATGTATTGTCTGTTCTTTTCTGAGGGATATGGGAGGGTTGCACAGGCAGAGCGCGCTTACCGTTATAATCTTGTACCCTTTGTGGAGATCAGAAGATTCTGGACGTATCGGGAACAACTGGGTACATTTGCGCTTTTTATGAATATTTTCGGAAATGTGCTGGGATTTATTCCTTATGGCTTTATCCTTCCGGTGATTCACCGTGGTCTGCGGAGTGGGTTTTTGATTATTTTATCCGGTTTTGGATTGAGTCTTTGTGTGGAAACTATTCAGCTTGTGACAAAAGTCGGATGTTTTGATGTGGATGATTTGATTTTGAATACCTTAGGTGCAGCAATCGGATACCTGGGGTTTGTCATCTGTGATTACCTGAGGAGAAATTACTATGGCAAAAAGATATAGATATGCATTTGCAAAGAAAAAAGAAGCCCGCAAAGGAAAATTGTCTGTAGGGCTTTCAGCGGCTTCTTTCCTTTTGTTTTTGGCAGCCGTGCTGACTGCCTTTTTTTTGGAGGGCAGATATGGCTTTATTATTGGAGGCATCTGCCTCTTTGCTATGCTGCTTTCTATTTATGGCTTTATTGTGGGACTGTTGAGTTTTTCGGAGGAGAAGCGTACCCATCGCACCAGCATTATCGGTTCTATTTCCAATGGAATCATCATGGTGGGCTGGCTGGGCTTTTTTTTATTGGGAGTGTGAAGAGATGGAACATCAAATGGAGCGTTTAAAACAACAAATGGAATTCATCGTAGAGGTGGACAAGGTAAAAAACATTATCCGTCAGACGTATCTGTCAGATGCAAAAAGAAAAGAAAACGATGCGGAGCATTCCTGGCATCTGGCCCTTATGGCCGTGCTTCTGAAAGAGTACTCTAACGAAGAGGTGGATTTGGCCAAGGTGGTGCCGATGGTGCTGATTCATGATCTGGTGGAGATTGATGCCGGAGATACATATGCCTATGATGAGGCCGGCGCTGCGGATAAGGAAGAAAGAGAAAGGAAGGCCGCAGACAGGATATTCGGGCTGCTTCCGAAGAATCAGGGTACGTGGTTCCGGGAACTGTGGGAGGAATTTGAGGCATATAAAACTGCTGAAGCGAAATTTGCTCACGTGCTGGACAATTGTCAGCCGCTTCTTTTGAATGATGCTTCAAACGGCAGGAGCTGGGTAGAGCACCAGGTGAAAAAGAGTCAGATTTATAAACGGAATGAGCATATTCCGGAAGGCTCCCGGGCAATCTGGGAATATATGCAGACATTGATCGATAAGCATGTGGAATTGGGACATGTCACAGATGATATGGGCGCATAGAGAAATATAAGAAAATCAGGTCACAGAAAAATTATAATAGGAGATGAGCATTTGGACGAGTGGATCATGGAACGCTATACGCTTGCCAAAGAGCGTGTTGCACAAATCAGGACAGAGAAGACGGTGAAGGAACCTTATCGGGACTTTTTTCAGAGAACAGCCGGCTTTTTGACAAAAACATCGGAGATACTGGAGGCAGGAGAGCAGGATAAGACTCTTGAAGAGCTGGAGGCAGAAAACAGAGCACTTTATGAGGAGCTGTTTTCGGAGAACTACGGAACCTGCTACGGAAATCCCGCCTATGCAGCAGAAAGGCTTGGGGGGTACGGAAAAGCGTTTACTTTTTTATATGCAGAGCTTCGGGGCTGCATTGCCTATGCATTTGAAAAAAAGTGGTGGGATTTTACTGTGGCTTTTGAGCTGTTTTTGGAGGTTTATGCGGCGTTTGGCGGGGAAGAGCTTCCGGAAGCTAAGACGGTGAAAGAAATACTGCGCTCTTATGTAAATGATTACTGCCAGGATATGGTGGAACAGCGGATAGCCGAGGCTGTAGACCCCGACCTGGATTTTGCATTGCGGATCATCATGGATTCTGATTTGACCGATCTGCGTTATCTGTACCGTTACGGGGAGTATGTTTCCGACAATGAGAGAGGTGTGGCGAAGTTTTTGAATTCCCTTTCACAGGAACAGATTGATGATATGGCACGAACCTATACGGAAGGATACCGGATTGGTTTTATTAATGGAAGGAAGGATATTACCAGAAAAAAAACAGTGAATATCCGTTACCAGCTTGGTTTTGAGCGAATGGTAAAGGCCGCTGTCCTTCAGTTCGCTAAAATGGGACTTCAGCCGGTCATTTACCGTCATGCTATGCACGCAGTCAATAAGAAAAATCAGAGTTGGGCAGGTTTTGCCGGAGGTGTTGCCAATCTGCAGTATGTGTACGATCACCGGCAGGACTGTGCACTGTTTTTAGACAGTGAATTTGTAAAACGCAAGCTCCGTTCCATGCAGAATGCGTATGAGAACTATAAAGAGCTGGCGGATGTGCACGGCGGACCTGCATGCATTGAGACCTTTGGGGAAACGCCCTTTGCTCCGATCAATAAACCGGAAGCATGGACGCTTTCTGAGACGCAGCAGAAGCTCCAGGTGGAGATGGACAATGAAGCCGGACAGATTGTGAACCGCTATATCAAAGGAGATGAACGCAGTTTTACGATCATTGCCTATCCGGTGCCGGAAATCGGGGAGAATTTTCCGGAAATTTTCCGTGAGATCGTAAAAATCAATACGCTGGATTACAGGCTCTATGAGCGCATTCAGCAGACCATTATTGAAACCCTGGATACCTGTGAATGGGTAGAGGTTAAGGGCAGGGAAGATAATGAGACGGATCTTCTGATCCATCTTCATACGTTGGAGGACCCTTCTAAACAGACAAATTTTGAGAACTGTGTGGCGGATGTGAATATTCCGGTAGGTGAGGTATTTACCTCTCCGGTATTGGCGGGAACCGGCGGGATTCTTCATGTAAAAAAAGTCTATCTGAACGGATTGCAGTTTAAGGATTTGAAGCTGGTATTTGACTGCGGGCAGGTAATTGACTATACCTGTGCAAATTTTGACAGTGAGGAAGAAAATCGAAAATATATCGAGGACAATATCCTGCATCATCATATAAAGATTCCCATGGGTGAGTTTGCGATCGGCACCAATACGACCGCATATGTGGCAGCGAATAAATACGGAATTGCGGACAAGCTTCCAATACTGATTGCGGAGAAAATGGGACCGCATTTTGCCGTGGGCGATACCTGCTACAGTTGGTCTGAAGATACTCCGGTCTTTAATCCGGATGGGAGAGAGATCATTGCAAGAGACAATGAAATCTCTGAACTGCGTAAGGAGGATATCAGTCAGGCGTACTATGGATGCCATACGGATATCACTATTCCTTACGAAGAGCTGGGAAGCATCCGGGTGATCGATGACGAAGGAGAAATGACTTCTATTATAGAGGAGGGACGTTTTGTACTTCCGGGTACAGAAGAATTGAATCTGCCGTTTGGGGAATAGGCATTTCGTAACAACAGCAGGAATTTACAAAAAATGTTTGTGTACCAAAATTTTTTCTTGATTCATTTTTATTGACACAAAAAAAGAATCTTAGTAGAATTTACGCTTAGAAAGATACCTGGAATCCGGGCGGGTGAAGCAGTCCGTGTTCCCTGAAAATTTCATATACAAAAGGAGAGCAGTTATGGCAAAGGTAGGAATTGTGATGGGCAGCGATTCAGATATGCCCGTAATGAGCAAGGCAGCGGACATTCTTGATAAGCTTGGTATTGATTATGAAATGAAAATCATCTCCGCACACAGAGAACCGGATGTGTTCTTTGATTATGCGAAAACAGCGGAGGAAAAAGGCTTTAAGGTAATTATTGCAGGAGCAGGCATGGCGGCGCATCTTCCGGGCATGTGCGCAGCAATCTTCCCGATGCCGGTTATTGGAATTCCCATGCATACAACCTCCCTTGGAGGAAGAGATTCTCTTTATTCTATCGTTCAGATGCCTTCCGGAATTCCGGTTGCAACTGTCGCCATTAATGGTGGTGCAAATGCGGGGCTTTTGGCAGCCAAAATTCTGGCAACCTCTGACGCAGAGCTGCTGGGCAGATTGAAGGCATACAGCCGGGAGTTAAAAGAGCAGGTAGAGGCAAAGGATGCAAGATTGCAGGAAGTCGGATATAAAGAATACTAAAACGGGGATTTGATCACAAGGAGGATATTATGGATTACAAGAGCGCAGGAGTGGACATTGAAGCAGGATATGAATCTGTGGAGCTAATGAAAGAGCATGTAAAGAAAACAATGCGCGAAGAGGTCCTGGGAGGTCTCGGGGGGTTTTCCGGAGCATTTTCTCTCGCAAAAATTAAAAATATGGAAGAGCCGGTACTGCTGTCCGGTACGGATGGCTGCGGAACCAAGGTAAAACTGGCGATGCTTTTGGACAGACATGACACCATTGGCATTGATGCAGTGGCTATGTGCGTGAATGATATTGCCTGTGCGGGCGGTGAACCACTGTTTTTCCTGGATTATATTGCCTGCGGCAAGAATTATCCTGAGAAGATTGCATCTATTGTAAAAGGCGTTGCAGAAGGCTGCCTTCAGTCAGGTGCGGCATTAATCGGCGGTGAGACTGCAGAGCATCCGGGGCTGATGCCGGAGGAGGATTATGATCTGGCCGGGTTTGCCGTCGGCGGGGGGGGCAAGAAGGGGATGATTACAGGACAAGATGTAAAGGCAGGAGACGTATTGATCGGTATGGCCTCCTCCGGTGTACACAGCAACGGGTTTTCCCTTGTCCGCAGGGTTTTTGAAATGACAAAGGAATCTCTGGATACTTATTATGAAGAACTGGAAACAACGCTTGGAGAGGCGCTGCTCGCACCCACCAGGATTTATGTAAAAGCACTGAAGCGCATGAAGGATGCAGGTGTGCGCATTCATGGATGCAGCCACATCACAGGAGGCGGCTTCTATGAAAACGTACCGCGCATGCTGAAAGACGGCACCCGTGCTGTCATTGAAAAAGACAGCTATCCGGTGCTTCCGGTCTTTAAGCTTCTGGCGAGAACCGGAAATATCGAAGAAAAAATGATGTATAATACCTATAATATGGGACTTGGTATGGTACTGGCAGTAGACCCGGCTGATGTGGAAACGGCTGTGGAGGCTATTCAGGCAGCAGGAGAGACCCCGTATGTGGTCGGACGTATTGAGAAAGGTGAAAAGGGAGTGACCTTATGCTGAAGCTGGGTGTTCTGGTATCCGGCGGCGGAACGAATCTGCAGGCAATTCTGGATGCCATTGACAATGGAAGGATTACAAATGCCCGGGTAGGGGTAGTGATCAGCAATAATACGGGAGCCTACGCCCTGGAACGTGCGGCACAGCATCAGATTAAAGGCGTGTGCATTTCTCCGAAGCAGTTCGGGGACAGAGAAGCATTCCATCAGGCTCTTTTGAAGGAGCTTCAGGCAAACCAGGTTGACCTTGTGGTGCTGGCAGGATTTCTTGTGGCTATCCCTCCGGCTATTGTGGAGGCCTATCCAAACAAAATCATTAATATCCATCCTTCCCTGATTCCTTCCTTTTGCGGTGTAGGGTATTACGGTCTGCATGTGCATGAGGGAGTCCTGGGAAGAGGCGTCAAGGTGACTGGTGCGACGGTGCACTTTGTAGATGCAGGCACAGACACAGGGCCGATTATTCTGCAAAAGGCGGTGGAAATCCGGGAAGGCGACACGCCTCAGGTGCTTCAGCGCCGTGTGATGGAGCAGGCAGAGTGGGTTATTCTGCCAAAAGCAATTGACTTGATTGCAAACAATAAAGTGAAGGTTACAGACGGAAAAGTCTCTATAAAGGAGTAAAGAATATGAAAGTATTAATCGTAGGAAGCGGCGGAAGAGAGCACGCGATTGCATGGAGTGTTTCTAAGAGCCCTAAGGTTGACAGGATTTACTGTGCTCCGGGAAATGCCGGAATCTCTCAGCTTGCGGAGTGTGTGGATATCGGGGCTATGGAGTTTGAGAGGCTTGCTGATTTTGCAGAAGAAAATCAGATTGACCTGACAATCATCGGTATGGACGATCCGCTTGTAGGCGGTGTAGTGGATGTTTTTGAGGCGAGAGGACTTAAGGTGTTCGGCCCCCGCAAAAATGCAGCCATCTTAGAGGGCTCCAAGGCGTTTTCCAAAGACCTGATGAAAAAATACCATATTCCCACAGCGGCCTATGAGAATTTTGATGACGCGGATAAGGCTCTGTCTTATCTGCGCACACAGGGAAAATTCCCGATTGTGTTAAAGGCTGATGGCCTTGCTCTTGGAAAGGGTGTGCTGATCTGCAATACCCTTCAGGAGGCAGAAGCCGGCGTTAGGGAAATCATGAAAGACAAAAAATTCGGAAGTGCAGGAAACACTATGGTTGTAGAAGAATTTATGACCGGACGTGAGGTTTCCGTACTGTCCTTTGTAGATGGAAAAACCATTAAGACCATGACCTCCGCACAGGATCATAAGAGGGCTATGGACGGAGACCGGGGATTGAATACCGGCGGCATGGGAACCTTTTCTCCAAGTCCATTTTATACAGAGGAAGTGGATGATTTCTGCAGGAAATATATTTACCAGCCAACCGTAGACGCTATGGCTGCGGAGGGACGTCCTTTTGTGGGAATTATTTTCTTTGGTCTGATGCTGACATCAGAGGGACCGAAGGTTCTGGAATATAATGCCAGGTTTGGAGACCCGGAAGCCCAGGTAGTCCTTCCGCGTATGAATAACGATATTATTGAGGTTATGGAGGCCTGTGTAAACGGAACGCTTGACCAGATGGAGCTTCAGTTTGAGGACAATGCGGCAGTATGTGTGGTTCTTGCAAGTGAAGGATATCCCGTAAAATACGAAAAGGGTATTCCTATGTACGGATTTGAAAACTTTGAGGGCAAGGACGGATACTACTGCTTCCATGCAGGAACCAAATTCCAGGATGGTCAGATCGTGACAAACGGCGGCCGTGTTCTGGGTGTCACTGCGAAAGGCAGGAATCTGAAGGAAGCCAGGGAAAACGCCTATGAAGCTACAGAGTGGATTTCATTTGCAAATAAATACATGCGTCATGATATCGGAAAGGCGATCGATGAGGCATAAGAGGCCAGGCAGCCACCGTAGATGGAATTGCTGCGTTTTGGTAAAATAAAATACAAAAAATAAAATGCAGGAAATAAAAACTGCCGTACAGCGATGGTGTGAATCGCATGTAGGGCAGTTTTTTATGTCGTGATTTTGGAAAGGGATAAGAGAAAATTTGTGGAATAGAGAACGTGTTTCAGCTTATGTATGAGGTGGGAATGGATGTGGCAGTTCTTGCAGACAGTGCAAATGTAAAATATGTAAGCAGCTTTGTTGTTCCATACTGGACGGGCTGGATAGGGGATGTATCGTGGTCAGCGGTCATTTTCATGTGCAATGGAAATGACCTTTACTTTTTGTATGATTTATTATAAAATAAAAGAACATGCAGGCAGAAAAGAGAGCGGAGATATGGAACAGAAAAAAGTTACAGAAGAAGCGGTGAGACAATGGCTGGAGGAATCAGCAGACACGGCTTATAAAAAATTTCAGGAAAATCTTTTGCCCGGTATCGGAAATATTCTGGGAGTCAGGCTTCCGGTACTTCGTACCATGGCAAAGAAGCTGGTCAGGCAGGATTGGCAGGAGTGGTTTTTTCGCGGTGAGGATACCCTTTTTGAGGAGACGATGCTACGTGGTCTGGTCATGGCTTACGCCAACGTATCTGTACGGGAGAGATTTGCCTGCATTCGTGCGTTTGTGCCTGCGATCAATAATTGGGCAGTGTGCGACAGCGTTTGTAATACGATAAAAGAGGCGGAGAAATATCCGGAGGAATACTGGGAATTTTTGGGACCGTACTTTGATTCCGATGAGGAATATGAAGCGCGTTTCGGGGCAGTGATGCTGCTCAGTCATTTTGTCAGAGAGGAATACCTGGAAGGAGCGCTATGCCGCCTTCAAAGCGTCCACCAGAAGGGGTACTATGCCAAAATGGCAGTCGCATGGGCGATTTCCGTGTACTTCGCAGCTTTTCCGGAGGCGGTTCTGGCATATCTTAAGAGTGCTCCGGAGCTTGACGAATTTACATACAGGAAGACATTGCAGAAAATTTTGGAATCCGATCGGGTTGACAGGGATATGAAAAAGACAATACGAGAAATGAGACAGAGAGGATAAGGATATGGGAATGAGCAAAGAAGAGGCGGTTAAGGCGCTGCAGAACAGGGAATGTGTCTATGTGGCATACTCCCAGGCAACGAAGCTTCCTTACGTGACTTGTGACGAAGAGACATACAATGATCAGGCATGGGTATTTGCAAAAGAAGAGGGGATTAAGGAATTTGGCAAGAAAAAGCTGGAGGACAAAATCCTGCTTATGGGTATGCGCTATGAAAAGAAGGATTATCCGAGATTTTACGGTACCCTGTATGCAGTTGGCGTGAACAGTGTTATTTGGGTAGATGGCGAGGAAAAGGCTGAGGTAGACCTTGAAAAAATTGCGAAGCAGGCAGACATGAGTAAGATTGAGCCGACAAAGCGTCCGCTTTTGAATCCAACGCTGCAGCTTTCCGGACTTTATTTTATGCAGGAGCTGCGGCGTCCATTGGAAAAGGACCAGCGCAAAAACATGCGCGAAATGGAAGAAGAGCTGCTGGCAAATCTTCGGAAGTCTGATTTTCTGGTTGCTATGGAAGTGAATGAAGAGGACCCAAAAAAAATTAATATTCCTTATCTGAAGGATAAAAAGGACCAGATTCTGCAGCCGGTATTTTCCGATGTTATGGAATTCGAAAAATTTGCCAAGGGTAAAAAGCTGAGGATTGCCAGAGTACCGTTTGTGAAGCTTCCGGGGCTTTTGATGCAGCAGGCAGCCGCATTTGTGATCAATCCAATGGGCTTTAATCTGGTGCTGAATAAGGAACAGATGACGAAGATTATCGGATAACAGGAGAGAAAGCAGGAAAAGGATATGCGTGTTTGAAGCGCTTAGGGGATAGCCGTTCGTGTAGGACGGCTATCTTTGGTGTGTCCGGATAAATATCTAAAAATTCCCGGTTGCAAAATTAAAATTATGTGCTATCATATCTATAACACTTGCTTTCACCGGCAAGCCAATGGAGAAATACAGAAGAACAGCGGAGGAGACGGCCGTATGGTAATTGAGATAGATTTTAACAGCGAGGAAGCTATTTATATGCAGGTGACAAACCAGATTATTATGGGAATTGCCACATCCAGACTTCAGGAAGGTGATGCCCTTCCATCTGTGCGTCAGCTTGCGGAAATGATCGGTATCAACATGCATACGGTAAATAAGGCGTATTCTCTGCTCCGTCAGGAGGGGTTTGTGACAATTGACCGCAGGAGGGGAGCTGTAATCTCTGTTGATGTCAATAAAATAAAAGCGCTGGAAGAAATGAAACAGAATCTCATGGTCGCCCTGGCGCGCGGATGCTGTAAAAGTGTGACCAGAGAAGAAGTGCACCAGTTGATTGACGAAATTTTAGATGAAATGGAAGGTTGACAGATTTTCCATATGAATATAGAAAACTAGGAGGACATTATGCAGGAACAATTTACCAGACAGGCGGAAAGTGCCCTTGAGCTGGCGAAAAAAACCGCACAGTCTTGCAAACACGGCTATATTGGAACCGAACATATTTTAATAGGGCTCCTGAAAGAAAAAGAGGGAACTGCCGGAATGGTTTTGGAGGAATTCGGTGTGGAGGAGGAGCGCCTTCTGGCGCTGATTGAAAAGCTGATTGCACCGCCGGATACGGGTACGGCTGTCGCAGAGAGAGCACCGGAATACAGTCCGCGTGCACGCAAAATTATAAATAATGCTGCAAAAGAGTCAGAGATAAGGCATGGAAAAGGCATCGGTACAGAGCATTTGATGATTGCTGTGCTGAAAGAAACGGATTGTGTGGCAACCAGACTATTGTATACGCTGGGAGTCAACATCCAGAAGCTGTTTGCAGGGGTGCTTTCGGCAATGGGGATGGATGCGGAGGCTATTGAGGAAGAATTTCAGTCTGCAAAGACGGCAAAAAACAGAAGGACAACGGCTACACCAACGCTTGATCAGTATAGCCGTGATCTGACTGCTATGGCAGCAGAAGGCAAATTAGATCCTGTCGTAGGAAGAGAAAAGGAAATTGCGCGGCTGATACAGATTCTGAGCCGCAGGACGAAGAACAATCCGTGTCTGGTGGGAGAGCCGGGTGTTGGAAAAACTGCGATTGCAGAAGGTCTTGCACAGAGAATTGTATCCGGGCTGGTTCCCGATACAGTGAAGAATAAACGAGTGGTGGTATTGGATTTGTCCGGAATGGTAGCAGGAAGTAAATACCGCGGAGAGTTTGAAGAGCGTATTCGTAAGGTGGTGGACGAGGTACGGCGGGATAAGGGGAACCCGCTGTTTATTGATGAGCTGCACACCATTATAGGTGCAGGCGGTGCGGAAGGCGCACTGGATGCATCCAATATTCTGAAGCCATCTCTTTCCCGGGGCGAAATCCAGTTGATTGGTGCGACAACCCTGGAGGAATATAGAAAATATATTGAAAAGGACGCTGCTCTGGAGCGCCGCTTCCAGCCAATCACTGTGGAGGAGCCTACGGAAGAGGAAGCGTATGAGATACTTAAGGGACTGCGCCCGTATTACGAGAAGCATCATGGTGTGGTGATCGGGGATGAGGCGCTGCAGGCAGCAGTAAAGATGTCCGTCCGCTATATCAATGACCGTTTCCTTCCGGATAAGGCGATTGATATCATTGATGAGGCTTCTTCCAGGGTGCAGTTGGCCGGTTATAGCCGGACGCCGGAGATCAAAGCGCTGGAGCAGGAGATCAAAGTACTTCTGGCAGATAAGGAAGAAGCGATCAAGCTTGCGGATATCGAAAAGGCGAAGGCGGCGCAGGCACGCCAGAGGGAAGCGGAACAGGAAATTGAGAAACTGAAAAGCCGTGCGGACCGCAAAAACAAGAGAAAACCAATGGTGGTGACGGAAGCATCTATTGCAGATATAGTTTCTGACTGGACGAAAATTCCGGTACAGCGTCTGACAGAGGGAGAGACAAAGCGTCTGGCGCATTTGGAAAAGGAACTGCATAAGCGTGTGATCGGACAGGAGGAAGCAGTCGGCGCTGTTGCACAGGCTGTTAAGCGGGGAAGAGTGGGCTTGAAGGATCCGAACAGACCAATCGGCTCATTTTTATTCCTGGGACCGACAGGTGTGGGAAAAACAGAGCTTTCCAAGGCTTTGGCAGAAGCGGTATTCGGCAGTGAGCAGGCGATGATCCGTGTGGATATGTCCGAATATATGGAGAAGCACAGTGTGTCCAAGCTGATCGGTTCGCCTCCGGGATACGTGGGCTATGATGAGGGCGGACAGCTCAGTGAAAAGGTGCGGCGTCATCCCTATAGTGTTATTTTATTTGATGAGGTTGAGAAAGCACATCCGGATGTGTTTAATATTTTGCTGCAGGTGCTGGATGATGGACATATTACCGATGCGCAGGGAAGAAAGGTCGATTTTAAACAGACGATCATCATCATGACCTCGAATGCAGGGGCGCAGGCAATTGTTGAGCCCAAGAGACTCGGCTTTATTTCTAATGAGGATGAGAAGCAGGATTATGAACGAATGAAATCCGGTGTTATGGATGAAGTACGCCGGATGTTCAAACCGGAATTTTTGAACCGTATTGATGAAATTATGGTGTTCCATGCGCTGAATAAACAGCATATTAAGAAGATTGTGACCATTTTGCTCAAAAATCTGGAGAAGCGCTGTGAAGAGCAGATGGATATTCGTCTGAAAATTACGAACTCCGTAAAAGAGCATTTGGCAGAGACCGGGTTTGACAGCAAATATGGCGCAAGGCCGCTCAGGAGGGCAATCCAGACCCAAATTGAGGACCCGATGGCAAATGAAATTCTGGAAGGACACATCAAACGGGGCGATACGGTAAATGTACAATTTTCGAAAAAACAGATTCGTTTTGTTCCGGTTTCCAAATATTAAAAAGATATAAAATCTTAGTTGGGAGACTGGAAAAACAGGGTAATTTATTATATAATGTTTGCAACAATGAGACAGGGGGAATGGGGGTTATGCCCCGGGGAAATTTAAGAAAAAGCAGCCTGAATCTCATGAAAGCAGGAAATTTGATACAACAGAAAAGTCTTAGGGAGGACATAAGATCATGGCAGTAGTAAAGGAACTGATTCGCACAGAAGAGAACGGAACGATAAGTTTTGGTAATTACGAGTTGGCTCAGAAGTCTAAATTATCAGATTACCGGCACCAGGGTGATATGTATAAAGTAAAGACCTTTAAAGAAATTACGAAGTTAGAGCGCAACGGAATGTTCGTGTACGAATCTGTACCGGGAACTACCGTGCTTCATTTGGCACAGGATGGTTCCAGCATGAGCTTTGAGGTGGAAGGACCGGAAGATGCACAGATCACGGTGGAGATGGAGGCAGATACAGAGTATGAAATCTCGATCAATGGTTTCTGCACAGGTAAAATGAAAACCAATCTGGGAGGCAAGCTTTCCTTCAGCGCGGAACTTGGTAATGCTGCAACAGTAGAAGTGAAGATTGAGAAATGCTGAAAAATAAAAAGATTGTTTATTTTTGTCAGGAATGCGGATATGAGTCCGCAAAATGGATGGGACAATGTCCGGGCTGTAAGGCGTGGAATACATTTGTAGAAGAAGCAGTTTCCACAAAAAAACAGACAGGCGGGGCACGGCCAAAAGAGAAAAGGCAGGGGGCCGGGTGGCCCGGAGGGAATAAG
>ERZ781272.431-NODE-431-length-31037-cov-3.544090_pt1 | contig 31037 bp, 34 predicted proteins | sample MGYA00375850_ERZ781272 | MGnify/ENA primary metagenome ERZ781272 (study PRJEB29790, sample SAMN06051246) | human gut metagenome | host: Homo sapiens | place: USA: Cincinnati, Ohio | collected 2013-06-21 | study: EMG produced TPA metagenomics assembly of the Gut...
AAATTTCAAATAAAAAACGGGGTCCCTATTCTATCGGAGTCCCCGTTTCTTTTCATCCTGCCACACAGAATGCCAAGAATTATTTTGTTGCTACTACATGACAGCGCATCTTCTTTTCCGCCTGAATCATCATCGAAGAGAAGCCTGCCTTTTTGATCATATCCTTATACTCTTCTTTTTTGTATACTTTTACATCTCCGTGTCCAAACAGATTTGCGAGTGGCATTTCCACATGGTTCATCAGCCATACCACCCAGCCGAACGATGTGTAATCTCTTAAAATCAGGCGGCCTCCTTTTCTAAGTACCCGGTACACACTATTGAAAAACGCCTGTGGATTCGGATAATGGTGAAAACTGTTTGTACAGATAACCACATCAAATGAATTGTCTGCAAATGGGAGATTTTCACAATCTCCTACAACAAACTCTGTATTTGGCAGATTTTTCTGCTTTGCCTTTGCGATCATTTCCGGCGTCAGGTCCAGTCCGGTGTAATGTTTTTGCGGATACTTTTCACTCAATATTTCAAGCATCGGTCCGGTTCCGCAGCCACAGTCTAACACATCTGCAAACTCCGTATCATCCAGTTCTGCAAGAATTTTCGGATAGTCGTATTTACACATCTCGTAAATTCCCGCATGCCCGGAATCATAAATCTCTGCTGCTTTCTTAAATTCATTTCTTGACATTTCCTTGTATTGTTCTGCTGTCTTTGCCATACTTTATACTCCTTTAATATATAATAACCTATTATTGAATGTCACATGCTTTGCAGACTTCTGCCACCCATCGATCTGCATCAAGAAGCAATTCTTCATGGCGTAAATCAAATTCTATAATATCCGGATGTGCAAAATATTTTTCATACCGCTTCCGATATTTTTCTCCCATCTTTTTGGCATAAAAAACGTGAATCACCGTTCCCGGAACGTCAATCTGCTCCCCAACTTTCGTATACAGATCGGTACAGAACTGGTTTTTCATAGATTCTTTGGATATGAAAGAAAAATCAATTCCGCTGTTTTTTCCCATGAGGTCCATAAATTTCTGAATATAATCCGAACTGTCTTTTCCATCGTTCATCTTTTTCTCAAAGATTTTTTTCATGGGCCCTCCACCTTGTCCGGTAATGAGCGGATACATCAGTGGAATCATAAGTGCAGTCTCCAATTTTGCCAGCCACTTTGGTGCCTGGTCCATATCGCTTGAACCGATAATGGCATGGTCGATATGTATATGCTTTCTTCCTGCCAGCAAAGAAACAAACGAACCTCCAAGCGAACATCCGTAGGCTGCATAGATTTTGCCCCCAAATGTTTCTTTTATGTAGGTTTCGATTTTTTCTGTTTCTGCAATCCATCCAGCACATGGCCGAAATTTGTTTTCCAGTAACAACACGTCCCCGGAAATAATAGAATGACAGGCTTGCTTTTATCTCCAAACGCATATGCTTTCACAATAACGTCTCCTTACTAAGATAGTTAGTATTTCCTAACCCTTTTATCATTTTATTCTCGATTACATATCTAAAGCCGTCCGTTGAAATTTGCAAATAGCGGTGCTATACTTAGTTCACTATGTTTAGAAAGCAGGTAACATTATGAGGCGCAAAGCACTAAAAGCCGCATTTCCATGCACGATTCCGATTTTTACCGGGTTCTGGTTTCTTGGACTTGCCTATGGAATTTATATGAAAGTATCAGGATTTTCGTTCGTCTATCCGATGCTGATGAGTCTTCTTATCTTTGGAGGTTCGCTTGAATTTATCACGGTAGAAATGCTTTTGAGTCCGTTTGCCCCGCTGCAGGTATTTATCATGGCACTGCTCATTCAGGCGCGCCATCTGTTTTATGGAATTTCCATGCTGGAAAAATTTAAGGGAACGGGCTGGAAGAAATTTTTCCTGATCTTTGGTATGTGCGATGAGACCTTCTCCGTAAATTACACCGCCGAGATTCCGGAAGATGTGGACAAAGGCTGGTTTATGCTCTGGGTTACGTTTTTAAATCAGTTTTACTGGGTTTCCGCCGCGACAACCGGCGGTCTGATCGGTTCACTTTTAAAATTTGACACAACGGTGATCAGCTTTGTCATGACTGCTATGTTTGTCGTGATTTTTCTCGAACAATGGCTGAAAGAAAAGAATCACGTTTCCTCCCTTATGGGAATTGCAGTATCCGTCCTCTGTCTGATCTGCTTTGGCGCGGATTCCTTCATGTTGCCAACCATGGCGGCAATCGTGCTTTTACTTACGCTTTCCCGGAAAAAATTAGAACCTGTGGAGATTTAAACTATGACACTTACACAACAGATTATCACGATCGGCTTATGTATCGCCGGAACGATGCTCACACGTTTCCTGCCTTTTGCCATCTTTAATGAAAAATGAAAAACGCCTGCCTTTGTGCAGTATCTCGGAAGATTCCTGCCATCCGCTGTCTTTGGTATGCTGGTGGTTTACTGCCTGCGCAATGTCCATGTCCTTTCAGGCACACACGGACTCCCGAAGTTTATCTCCATTCTTGTGACCGGAGTTCTCCATATATGGAAAAGGCAGATGCTCCTCTCAATTGCGGGAGGAACCATCTGCTATATGTTATTGCTCCATTTTATTTTTTAATAATCGTTTCAGCATCTATTTTCCACGGTGGAGCATCCATGGATAAACCCAGAAGATTGCTCCTCCGATTCCTGCGGATGCGATACAGGTCAAAATCAATGCTCCTGCAATTCCCCATGCGAAATAACCAATCATCACAAGGACCGAAAGGACAACCAGAATCAGACACCGCAGAATCATCTGAATCATACTTTTTACCACATCCATCGAAGTGACCGGAATCAGTGCTTCCATCAATAGCCCCACCTGTGAATACAGGAAATCTACAATAAGAAATGTCAGATACCACAAGATCATGATGCCAGGTTGTTCTCCCATAATCACTGTCGCTGCAATCATTCCCGGGATCAGATCAACAGCCGTCTCGTATTCTCCGGCAAGAACGCTGAACCAAACTTTTTTATACGGATTTTCCGGCACTAAAAACAACCAGTTGCGCGCCGTTTCCTGTGCGATCGGATTGCCCATATTCCGGAAGAACATCACCAGAAGCAATACACATCCGACAGCAAAAAAGCTATGACTCTCTACCACTTTTAGTGTAAATGCAGCCACACAGACAATAACTGCAAAATAGAACAGCATTGTATTGGTCACCAGACCGAATTTCGCCATTCTGCGTCTGCTGTATACTTCCTTGGTAAAAAAGACCGTAGCCCCGGAACCTCCGAACACGCCTTCTCTCTGGATACGTCCGGAACGTTTCTTTGTATTTACGACACGTCCTTCTTTTGCCGCATCCAGCATCTGTGCACGCTTACTTGCCTCCGAAAGTGCATCCTCATAAAAGTCTGCCGGAATCTGCCAGATTGCAATGATAAATACAACCACACTTGCCAGCATCAATACCAGATAGATCAGAAACGGCACCACTTCTCCGTTGACCGCACACATGATCATGCCTTTGTACCAGCCTAACACCGGAATCATGCGGCTCCAGTGCGCAGATAATGTCATATTTTCCGTCTCAAGAATATCTCCTGTTGAAAAATATACCGCAGCAAGGGCACCAGCTACCGCAATGACAACCACCAAAATAAATGGGATCACATACTTTTTCAGCCTCTCATGTGTGGAGCAGACCGTGTAAGTAAGCACAACCATCAGTCTCTGGAACACAAGAAGCAAAATCCATCCCACAAAAATTGCAACAATTGCAGAAGCACCAAGTCCCATGTTGAGCACAAGATTCGGAATCTGGAAAACCAGATACACAGAAGCAAATACCGTCGCGATCATCTGAAAACTCAAACGGAACATGAGCACCGACTGCGGTTTGAGCGGTGCAGTAAACAGAAGGTTCACATCTGCCATCTGAAAAATTTCGGTTCCGTTTTTTGATCCTGTGTACATGCCCCACAACAGGATCACAAGAAACAGCAATAGTACCACACTCTCAACATGTGTCTTTACAAGGGCAATATCCTGCGGGCTCATCGGTTGATCGGTCTCTTCCGTATCTTCTTCCTCCACATCTTCCGATTCCTGCATCTCCGAGGCCTGTTCTACCGCCTGCTGATGATCCATCACAGAACCTGCGATTCCACCGACCAGACCAAAGATCACACCGAATCCAATAATTGCCAGAAAGATGACCAAAAAGGTACTGCGAAACATCTTTTTTATGGTGTTTACAAAGGTATGCAGTGCATAATAACCCCATAATTTCATACCTTACACCTCTCTCTCCGCATCCGCACCTTCTGTGATCTCAAAGAAAATATCTTCCAGACTCTTATCGCTGCCCTGTAAATTCTGACGCTCGACAACTGAGGCAATCTTTCCCTGCTTCATAATATAAGTGGTATCCCAGAGTTCTTCGATGCTGTCGATCATATGCGTGCTGACCAGTACCATGCAGCCACGCGCACGCAGTTCCTGAAACAACAGCTTTAATTCTTTGATTGCATGCGGATCAAGACCAATCATCGGTTCGTCAAACAAGATCAACTTCGGACGCGGTAGCAGTCCACAACAGATTGAAAGCTTCTGCTGCATTCCTTTGGAAAGTTCATCACCAAACTTTTTCTTTTTATCCGCCAGATCAAACCGCTGCAACAGCGCTTCTTTTTCTTCCTTATAATCCTTTAATTTATAGACACGTGCAATAAATTCGAGGTGTTCATCCACGGTCAGATTTGGATAAAGAGACGGGATCTCCGGCACATATCCCATGATCTTTTTTGCCTCAATGGATTTATTGTTCAAACCGTTTACACGAATTTGTCCCTCATATTTGAGAAATCCCATGATACATTTGATAATTGTGCTTTTTCCTGCACCGTTTGGTCCGAGCAGTACACCGATCTCCCCATCCGGGATGGTCAGATTGATGTCATCGTTTGCACAGACTTTACGGTAACGTTTCGTTACATGTGATACTTCTAACATTGTTTTTCCCTTTCTATGTTCTTTACTGTTTTCACAATATCACACTCTGTTTTGGAAAAAAATCTTTCTTTTCTTAAAAAACCTTAACGGTTCCTTAAAACAGATCCAGCATATTATCCAGATAAATTTCTTCCCGGACATGAAGCTGGTACTGTGGTTTTGCCATATAATAAAGCAGAAATTCCAGAATCAACGCACTGCCAAGCCCCCGCCCTTCAATCTTGAAATTCGAAAAGCCCATTGACATATATATGTTCTGAATTGCACCAATACTGATAAATCCCGGATTCTGCATTGCTTTGGAAAAGCGGTAGCCCTGATCAGAATCCGGCGCAGCACAGTGATGTTCCTCACCATTTTCTCCAAGGTTTTTGCGGCTTACGGCTTCATAGCAGGCTTTTCGGTCCATGCAGCCAACCCAGCAGCATTCGTTGCACAAAAACTCCACCTTGTCTTTCTTCGGCTGAGACAGGGTATTCCATTGCGTAAATGCTTTATTTAACCGAAAATCAGGCACGACATAACGGAAATCCTCCCGTCGAATTTCTTGTATTAGCTGTTCAAAATCTGTCAGAACTTTTGTGGTGGAAGAAACAAAATAAAGATGTGGGTAGGTCTTTTTCAAATATTCCAGCAGCAGGTCCGAATGGACAATGACGCCGTTTTGCACCTCTTTGCTTTTTTCCAATAATGCACAGAGAGCGTTGCATTTCTTATCAGAAAGATGTTCCTCTTTTAAAAGAGAGTTGCTGAATGTCAGCCGTGCAGATATTCCATATTCCTGCATCAGTGCCAGAACTTCCTGCGGATCATTGTCCCCGAATCCCGCGCGCCCACCGCCCCAGATACAATCTGCCGGTGCTCCGTAAATGGAACCAATTTCACACCAGTCATAAAAGTATTCACGGTGCTCCCGGAAGATTGGAAGGAATTCGCGATACAGTTCATAAAATTCAAACAAGCCCGGAAGGTGATAGTATGCTTTTCTCATGATTTTACCCTTTCATTTTCAGAAAAAGAAGCCATTCTCTTTTGCGAAGCGCCCTATCCGCGTTTTTTGAATTTCGCAATCGACTCACTTAAAATTTTTTCCGGATCGTTTCCCACGATATCAAGCATTTCCGCTTTCACAAGTTCTACCTCAGGTATTCCAAAATAATCCGTTGCCAACGTCTTTAAATATTCAAAACTATATCTTCCGTCATACGGACCTCCTGCAGTTGTAACATAATATAGTCTCCCAAAACAGACAATACCGCCTGTGCCAGGCGATGCGTTCTTGAATTCGTTCTTGGGCAACAATTAATATACAGCATTTTAATCCTCCTGAAATAATCCATATACCAAAATATAAACGATCTTTTCTACTATATTATATCCAATCTTTCATGCCGTTAATCTTCTGGTACTTTCCTTGCCCGCTCCGACAACGGCACTTCATTTTTCATGTAAGTGTCCCACACATGTATCCGGTCCTGCTCATCCAGCTTTCGCAATACCTTTGCGGGAACGCCTGCCACGATACAGTCATCCGGCACATCGCGGTTTACGACCGCCCCTGCCGCAACGATGCAGTTTTTTCCGATGGTCACTCCGCCACAGATTGTCGCACTCGAACAGATCCAGCTTCCGCTTCCGATGTGGATCGGCTTTGCATACTCAAGGTCATGGAAACCGTCCGGATACTGCTGCGGCAAACGCTCATCGGAGAGGAACGGATGGCACGGTGTCGCAATCGTCACGTTTGCGCCTACCCACACACCGTCTTCAAGCGTGATCGGGGCACAGTCCAGAAACGTGCATTTATAGTTGACAAAACAGCCTTTTCCAAAGTGTATATTGACACCATATTCACAGTAAAACGGTGCAAAAATCGCTGCCCCGCCATCCTTTGCAGACGGAATCAGTTTTTCCAGAAGACGCTGCTTTCTTTTATGCATCCACAGCGGTGTGCGGTTGAATTTATCACAGGTTTCCATTCCAAAAGAATGGTATTTTTCCAGATCTTTGCTGTCGGCATTGTAGAGTCTGCCGGCTTTCATTCTTTCCCAGTTGTTCATGTCTGTTCTCCCCTTAAATTTATACTTAATTGCCTCATCTATTTTATAGCCAAATCTATGCCTACTATATCACGTTTTCATACAAAAAAGAAGTCATCTCCTTTTCCGAAAATAACTTCTTAAAATCAACTCTATTTATGTGCCTAATCCCAGAAAGTTATCTTGTCTCAATCTCAAATAGTGGCTCGCCAGCTTTTACCGCGCCGTCTGCAATGAGCCGAATACTCTGATTATCCTCAAGTTCCGTACACAGAATCGGTGAAACCATGGACAGTGCGTTGGCATTCAGATACTTCAGATCAAGTTTTAACATCGGATCACCTTTTTTTACTTTCTGTCCGCTTTCGACCAGTGTCTCAAAACCTTCTCCGTTTAATTTTACAGTGTCGATTCCCACATGGATTAAAAGGCTCACGCCGCTGTCCGTCACAAAACCGACCGCATGCTTTGTATCAAACACAAATGCGACCTCGCCGTCTTCCGGTGCACGCACATAGGCATCCTCTGGTGTGACAACTGCACCGTCCCCCATCATCTTCTGTGCAAATGCATCGTCCGGTGCTGTCGCAAGATCTGCCGCAGTTCCGGTAATTGGGCTGGAAATTACGATGCGCTGTTTCACCGTGTCGGATTGGTTTTCATTCTCTGCTTTGCCTTGTGCTGACTGTTCTACCTTATTCTTATCGGCTGCATCATTCTGCTCCGACTCTGCAAACGTATCCTCCGCTGTCTCCAGATAATCTTCCAGATTGGATTTGATCACGGTGACATTCGGTCCGTAGATGACCTGCACGCCGTTTCCTTTGTGCACGACTCCGGTAGCTCCGGTTGCCTTTAACAGTGCATCATCGACTCTGTCCACTTCGATTACGGTGCAGCGCAGTCTTGTCGCACAGCAGTCCACATCCGAAATATTTTTCTTTCCGCCGAGTCCTCTGGTGATTGCGGCACTTACCTCATCCTTTGAGCCTGCTGCCTGGGTTTCTTTTCCTGCGTCTCTTTTTGCATTTACATCTGCCTTTGTATACAGTTTGGTTTCTGTATCATCGTCTTCCCGTCCCGGTGTCTTAAAGTTAAACTTTTTGATCATAAACTTAAAGATAAAATAGTACAGGAAGAAATAAATAATGCCGACCGGGATCACGCGCACCCAGCTTGTCTTGTCATTTCCCTGCAAAATACCAAACAGGAAGAAATCCAAAAATCCGCCGGAAAACGTAAGTCCTACTGCAATATTTAACATGTGCGCGATCATATAAGCCGATCCCGCAAGAACGACCTGTACGGCAAAGAGTGCCGGAGCCACAAACAGGAAAGAAAATTCCAGAGGCTCTGTGATACCGGTTGCCATGCAGGCAAGTGCTGCAGACAGTAACAGTCCGCCTGCTGCTTTCTTCTTCTCCGGTTTTGCACACTGATACATCGCAAGTGCTGCTCCCGGAAGACCAAAGATCATAAAGATAAACTCACCGGAGAAATACCGGGTGGCATCTGCGCTGAAATGTGTGATATTTGCAGAATCTGCAAGCTGGGCAAAGAAAATATTCTGTCCGCCCTGTACCATCTGTCCGGCAACTTCCGCTGTGCCGCCCACTGCGGTCTGCCAGAATGGCATATAAAATACGTGATGCAGGCCAAACGGAATCAGCGCACGCTTGATCAGTCCGAAAATCAGGGTTCCCACATAGCCGGAGCCCGTCACAAGCCCCCCCAGCGCATAGATACCGTTCTGTACGGTAGGCCAGATAAAATACATCAAAATGCCGACAAACATGTATACAATTGTGGAAATAATCGGTACAAACCGTGTGCCTCCAAAGAATGACAGTGCATTCGGAAGCTGGATGCGGTAAAACTTATTGTGCAGCGCTGCCACGCCAAGTCCTACGATAATACCGCCAAACACACCCATCTGCAGTGACTGAATACCGCAGACGGAAGTAATCGTTCCTTCCAGTACGTCTTTTGCAATCGATCCGTCATCCAAAATCTTGCCGTTTAACGTCAGCATCGCATTGATTGCCGTATTCATAACAAAATATGCGATCACCGCAGACAGTGCGGATACTTCCTTTTCCTTCTTTGCCATACCAATCGCAACACCGATGGCAAAGATGAGCGGCAGGTTGTCAAACACCGCACTTCCGACCTTGCTCATGATTGTAAGCAGCGCATGCAGCAACGTTCCCTCTCCGAGAATTGCTGTGAGTCCGTACGTTTCAATTGTGGTAGCGTTCGTAAACGAACTTCCGATTCCAAGCAGCAGCCCGGCAACCGGAAGAATCGCGATTGGAAGCATGAAGCTTCTGCCGACGCGCTGCAGAACACCAAAAATTTTGTCTTTCATTTCCCGTACTCCTTTTCGATTTTGTCACTGCCACTATTTTGTACCAAAAAAGAGACACTCATACACATAAACGATTGTTATGTGTATAAATGCCTCTTTTTCTAATCATAAATGAAGGGACAAAATACCTTTCGATCCTTATATTATTACATCAATCGGAAATCCTGTCCATTACGGCCTATATGCCCTGGAGAATTGCTCCCCAGGTCTCACACAGCCGCGCGAGCGACCATGCGGCATTGGCGGGACTTGTGGACGGAAGCACTGTCGCTTCGATTCCTGTGACCGAAAACTGGTACCTTTTATAAAGCTGTCCCGCCTTGTTTCCGTTTGCGTAAATCCGTGTTATGTTTGTTTTTTCCAGAATCATACGAAGATCTGTTGGTGCCACATTTTTAATACTGCTGTCGCTCGAGCCTTTGATGTCACAGCTTTGGATCACATCCCATATTGCAATATGATGGGCAAGCAGTATCGCTTTTTTCTCCTCAATTGTCTCCGGGACCGGCTCCTTTAAAAGTGTTGCCAGCACTTTCCAGAAACGGTTCTGTTTGTGTCCGTAGTAAAAATTGTTTTCCCTTGATTTGACGGACGGCAGGGTTCCTAATATGAGGATTTCGGAATCTTTGTTGTATACCGGTTCAAACGAATGGACAATGTGTTCATACTCCATGATTCTCTCCTTTTAAATACGAAATCACTTCTAAAAGATCCGACAACACCACTTCCGCTTTTTCCTGCATCTCTGCATCTGCCGGCAGAAGATCCGGCACCATGATTGGATGCAAATGGCCTGCGTGTGCTGCACGGATTCCATTATAGGAGTCCTCAATGGCATACGCACGCTCCGGCTTCACCCCGAGCTCTTCACAGGCTTTTAAGAAAATATCCGGTGCCGGTTTGCTGCGCTCCACCATATCTCCACAGATCACTTTATCAAAAAAATCCAAAATTCCGGCATCCCTCAGCTGATTGGTTACCGTCTGTCTCCGTGTCGAAGATGCCAGTGCAATTTTCTTTCCTTCTTCTTTCAAAAATGTAAGCAGTTCCACAACGCCCGGCTTCATCGGAAGTCTGCCGCCATCGTATCTGCTGTGGTAGATGGCAGAGGACTCTTTTGCATAAGTATCATACGGGAAATCCGCTCCATAGGTTTCGAGCATAATCTCCTTCGTCCGTTTCATCGTCGTTCCCGTACAGGAAAGCACCGCCCGTTCGATATCCGGAATATGATATTTTTCTGCGAGTTCTTTCCAGCACTGCATGACCGCACGCTCGGAATCAAAAATCACACCGTCCATATCAAACACAGCAGCATCGTAATCTATATTATTTTCTATACTATTTTCCATACTGTTTCGCATACCAATTCCTTTCTGTCTCCCTTGATGATTTCATTTTAGCATGACATAATCCCTCTAACAATAGCAAAGAAGCAGTAGCCTCTTCCATCAAAATACCATCGTGTGTTTCATAAGATAAAACGTCACATCCGCCTCCGGATCAGTTAGTGGTATATTGATCCGATACGGATGCCCCGTCATATTTAATTGTCCATAATCCGTTGTAAAACACGGAAGCGAAGAGGCATCCACCAGCTCGTCAAACACCTCTTCATCCGTCTGTACCAGAAACTTTGATGCAGGCATTTTCTCCCGGCACAGCGTATCCCAGAATCCAAGTTCCGAGCGCAGCAGGAAATTAAACCCATTGATGTCCGCAAAGGTCAGTGTTTTTTCACTTGCCAGTTTATGATCCCGAGGCACGCATACATACAAATGCTCCCGCATAAACACCTCTGCTTTTTCCCCTTCCACCGGAAACGGCAGCACCGCAATGTCACAGGCATGCTGCTTCCATGCGGCCAGCACTTCCTCATTCTGACAGATGGTTGACTGGATCGTCCGGTCCGGATACGTCGCATTTAACTTTCGGAGAAGTTCCCACACCGGAGCCGGTGCACAGGAACAGAGGACAATCGTCTTTCTTCTCTGATCAAACGTACGCACCGCTTCCACCGTCTGTTCTGCATTCTGCAACAACTTTTCCCCGCACTCCACCGCCATCTTTCCAGTTTCATTCAATTCGATTTTGTTTTTTCCACGGTGAAATAATGCTACACCAAAACTTTCCTCCAGGTGCTGCATGGAACGGGTAATCGACGGAGTGGATACGTGAAATTGATCTGCCACTTTCGATAATGTTCCAAGTTCTGCAAATGCAACAAGCTGACGTAACTCATATAAATCCAGCATTTCATACCTCCTATCTCTACTTTTCATTTTTTGAAATGCAGTTTGCGATATCTATAGTGTACTTTCGGTGAAAACTGTTGTAAAGTCATAATCAGAAAGTAATTCTACATTTCAAAAAAAGAATGCAGATGTACCTTCGAACAATAACAATTGACACACAAACAATTACTTAAACTTTTCAAATATGAAAAACAAGGAGGCTCAAAACATGGAATATGTTACCTTAAACAATGGAATCAAAATGCCAAAACTCGGATACGGTGTTTACCAGACACCGCCGGAGGACACCAAGCGCTGCGTACTCGATGCCATTGAAATCGGCTACCGCAGCATCGACACTGCATAGGCGTATTACAACGAGGAAGGCGTAGGTGCCGCACTCGCTTCCTGCGGTCTGCCGCGTGAAGAATTTTTCCTGACAACCAAAGTATGGATCACCAATGCCGGCTATGAAAAAGCAAAGGCATCCATTCAGGAATCCATGGAAAAACTGCCGCACAGACCGCTCTCCGCTTCCTGATGCAGAGCGATGTGGTTGTCATTCCAAAGTCCGTCCACAAAGACCGGATGCAGCAGAACTTTGATATTTTTGATTTTACACTGACACCGAAAGATATGGCAGAGATCGAAGCGCTTGACAGCAAAGAAAGCCTGTTCTTCTCCCACTATGATCCGAAAACCGTAGAGTGGTTTATGTCGATCTTATAATCGATTCTACAATTGATGTAAAGAAAAAAGTTCCCATACTCACACTCGAGTATGGGAACTGATATTTTACAGATTTCTGTTAATCAGATTATCAATAAATCCAATAGATACATCTTTCATCTTTAACGCATTTACACCTAATACCAGGAATAAGCAGGTTCTGAAAATGTCAATCAGATTTGTGATCAGATCAATCACCTGAGCTACTTTATCGTAACTGAATCTTCCATCAAACAGATATACCATAGAAGCAATCCATGAAAGAACATCTGGAATCAATCCAATTACTGCAACTGTAAATGAAAACAGTATCAAAATAGCAACTGCCTTAATTGCCACACGCTTAAGCCATCCATCTTTCTCTGCAATCAAAGCATATCCTCCCAGCAGAAGTACCGGAACATATCCTCCAAATATTGCTGCAAAATAGATTGCTGCCGCAAATAATCCAACGGTAATACCGAACTTTGTCTTCGGCATCGGTGCTGCCTGCGGTGCGTATACCGCCTGCTGCTGTGCCATATTCGGATTTGGTGCCGCTGGTGCGCCAACCGGCTTGCCACATGCCACACAGAATTTTGTTCCTGCCGGCATCTTTGCTCCACAACTTGCGCAGAACACTTCTGTTTTGTTGTTTGTGTTGTCCATAATTTTTCTCCTTTTCGTTTTCTAAACATTCATTCTACACAAGTGTATCATTTGTCTCCTGCCACGTCAATTTCGGATTGCTTTTAACATATCGAGCAACCCCTGTTCCTTCATAATTGCAATCCCCTGTCCTTCATCACCGAGTACAAGCAAATTATCTCCCGGTTTGATGTCAAAGATTTTTCTTGCCTTGGCAGGAATCACAATCTGCCCCTTATCACCAACTTTTACCATTCCAAATACATGCTTTCCCTTCGGTGGCACCCCCAGCCCAAGTGATTTTTCTTTATCATAGCTGATCAGATCATCCACTGTAACACCGAACACATCCGCAAGCTTTTTGCATTTTTCAATATCCGGCAACGACTCTCCGATCTCATATTTGGATAAAGTCTGCCGGGATACATTAATCTGCTCTGCCAGCTCATCCTGCGACATGTGATGTAATTTTCGAAGTTCGATTAAATTATCTGCAAACATCCTTCTTTTTTCCTCCCATTCCACAGATCAGCCACCGGAGCACCGGAATGCGGCTGATGATTGCATATGCCAGATACGCTCCTGCAAAACCGGCAACTGCTACACATAAGTATATCACAGGAACCGGAATATTTTTTGCATACATGGTCAGATAATACGATGCCATTGCAATAAACAAATAATGAAACAGATACAGGCCCCATGATTTTTTGCCCATCCATTCCGTAAAAGCGTTGGAAAAATCTCCCCATTTTTTCATGACAGCCAGTACAGCAAGCACTGCAATCCATGCAAATACATTACACAATGGTGTGTCCAAAACGGAATGTTCCGCATATGGCTTTCCCCAATAGATTACTGTAAACGCAACCGCAAGCGCCAAAGCACATACCAACAATAAAAGCCAGCATTTTTCCAGTCTCTCCATCACCTCATCATGCGAAAAAATAAAATATCCAAGGAAAAATCCCAATCCATAAATTCCAAAACGATATACCACAATCATTGGGGTGTTCAAAATCTGTGCAGCTCCCCAGACAACCAGTGCAAGCAAAATTACAAATGGCACAGTAGCTTTGCCCCCCAGTATCCAAAGCTTGTCTCTTTCCACCTTTCGTACCCATACCAGAATCACAGAAAACACCCACAGCATCTGGATATACCACAGCGGACCAATACCACTGGCCGCCATGATCACGAACAGTACCGGTTTCGGAACATTTGCCAAACTATCCAATGCCCCACTCAAAAGCATATTGTAATACCCCAGTATCCACCAGAATACCAACAACCCAAGCGTGGATGGCACTAAAAGCTTTCTTGTTCTGCTTTTCAAAAATTCTCCATGCGTCTGCCGTTCAAGCGCATATCGTGCACTCATTCCGGATACTACAAACAGCAGAAGCATGAACCACGGATAGGCCAGATACTGATATGTATCCTGATACTGCACTCTGGAAAAAGGACCGATCACACCAAACGTTTCAATTCCGTTAAACATATAGATTACATGATATAACACAACCAGAACTACCGTCATCCACCGAATATTATCCATGTATAACCTTCTCATATTTTTCCCACCTTTTCTCTTATTTTTAACATTATTATAAAATGTGCAAAAAAAGAAATCCACCAGGTATTCTTAACAATACCTGATAGATTTCGTTAAAAAAACGGGCATTTTTACATTCCGCATTTCCATATCACAATTTGATGTAAAGACAGGATCAGAACTGTCTTAAATATTATACAAGCATATCAATCACAGCACTGCTTTCCGGAAGAAATGGTTCAAACACACTGAATGCGTGTGTAAGTTTTTTATTTTTCGGGAAATCAACCAGCTCATGTTCTTTCCCCGCACGCTCCAATGCTTTTTCGAAATGGATCGTATAATTTCTTAAATAATCATCGTGACTTGTTACAAGCCATGCCGGAGCAAGCGCCTCGATCAGTTCCGGATTTTCTGGATTCACATATTTGCCAAATGGTGTCTTCTTATAATTTTTACCGTACAGATACTTCGGAAGAAACATGCCAATCTTGTCAAATTTTGCAGTATAAAACATGCCACCGATCAATCCAAGAGCATTCACTTTCAGATCCGACGGACGGACACCCGCTGCTTTGGCAATTTTCCGGTTATTCTGTATTGCATTCGTATAGGTAATCAGACAGGCTCCACCACTGTCGCCCACCATGTATACGTGAGATAAATCTCCCCCGTCTTCTGCTGCATGTTCTTTTACAAAATCCATCGCAGCAAATACATCCCGGAACTGGTCAAAAATCTTACAGTCCGGTACCAGTCGGTATTCTATACTGTATACGAGGAAACCTTTTTTGCAGAGCAATGCACAAAAGCCCCTGTTAAACTCCTTGTTTCCAAGAAGCAGCCCGCCTCCATGAACATTGATGACAATAGGAAGCACCTTTCCCTCCATAGATTCCGGGCGGTATACATCCAGACGATGTTCTTTGTCATCTGCTGCATACGCAATATTTTCGGTGCACTTTACCCCATCCGGTAATGGGTACTTTTGCTCCCGCTCTACACATGATTTTTCAAAATCACTCCGCTGTTTATAAAATTGTTCGATGATAAAATTACGCATTGATACCTCTCATATCTCTACACTGATTGCAAACCGGCAAAATCTGCCGCTTTTATATTCCTGCTTCATTATATCATCTCTATTGTGTGATTGAAATCAATATTTCTCCAATATCTCCATTTATACAGAGCGATTTTTTACGGATTTCCTCCGGTGCATAAGCCTCTCCATGGTTCAGGCATACATACGTTGCCTCCGGCATAGTTCCGGTCATTTTCCAAAACGGATATTTTATAATTCCCGGAGTGTTGTACCCTACGCCCAGTTCCAGAAAAAGAATTTTGCAATTCTTTCTCGTTCGAAGGAAATTTTCGTACCGTTCTGCTGCCTGATGCCATCCCTCGTCTTCCACAAATGTTTCATCTGCACGCAGATTCATTGTCATCGGCCTTCCACAATGCGGACACTTCGGAACCAGATTGGAAGGAATATGTCTGTTTTCTTTCTCCTTTTGCTCCTGTGGTCCTGTCAAATTTCCATCCGATGAGAAATCATATCCCTGCGCCCGCAACATTTCTTTTACTATCTCTTTGTTGTCATATGTCTCCTGACAACATGGCTGACTGCATTGCCAAAGGCCATAATCTCCCTGCGTATAGAACAATCTTTTTTTCTCAAAACCAGCTTTCTGAAAACAATGATCTACATTCGTCGTAAGCACAAAATAGTCCTTGTCCCTTACCAGATATCAAACAGCCTGTCATAGACCGGTTCTGGTGCATCCATATAGCGGTTGATGTAAATATAGCGGCTCCAGTATGCCCAATGTTCTTCCAATGTTTCATAGGGATAAAAGCCGCCGGAATACATATCGGAAAAATAATACTTTTGTGCAAAGTCCGAAAAATAATGATTAAACCGCGCTCCGCTGTAAGTAAATCCTGCCGACGTGGAGAGTCCTGCTCCGGCTCCAATCACCACAGCATCTGCCTCTACCAGTTTTTCTTTTATCTGAGAAATTTTATTTTCCAAGCTGCTGTTCATAGAGTTCTTCATCTTCTTCCTTAAAAACATTAAATACCACCTTTATGTATGAAACACAAGTTATTTTTCCCAGAATTACGAAATGATCCTGACGCGCCCCGGCTTTCTCGGTTTTGTATGTGGCTGCTCGCCGTCAATATACCCAAGAATCACAAACCCCTGACAAGCATAGCCTTCCGGCACTTCCCACTCACGCATGTACTTTCTTCCCTCTTCAGAAGCAAACGTCTCGTAACCTCTCGATACGATGCAGGATGCGATCCCCAGTTCGGTTGCCTGCCTCAAGGATGGTTTCCAGATCTTCTCGCGCAATCTGCCGGTCCGTGTATTTTCGAATCGAATGTCTTTCTTTCACAAGTTCCATAAATGCCATTTGTTACATCTCCCTCCCTTATCAGAACCATTTCCATGCTTACATCAATTTTCCATTTATAACCGCTCTCCGGTCAATGCATTCTTCGTCTTCCAGCACTGCGGATCTGCCCCGTAAAAGCTTCCGGTCGTACCGTTCGCCACAGCCGGACAGCCTCTGCACCACGCTTTCAGTTCACACTTGCTGCATTTTTCAAACTTCTCGTAATCCCGGTATTGCTCCATCTGACAGATCCACACGTCCGCAAGTCTGTCCTCAAATACATTCGCAACCTTACTGTTCATCGCTCTGCGACATGCCATCACATCGCCGTTTGAAGAGATCGTGATATGACAGTTTCCACAGTTGCATCCACCGTAGATCATGCCTGACTTGGCATTTTCCGGTATGTGAAACTGTCCGGTTTCGTATTCATAGAGCGTCCACAGATGATCCTTTTTATTAAAATAAATCTCGCATCCCGCTGCCTCATATGCCTTGTATTTTGCGTCGCATATCTCTAAAAGATTTCTATACTCCTGTGGCGTCATGCTTGTATCCACCTCGCCACCGGTCGGCACATAGCGCGAAAAAGCGTACACTTTTACTTTTACTTTCGCTTTCACTACCGCATCAATGATATCCGGTATCTCATGCATATTCGTCTTCGATACCGTACTCATAATAATACTTTTGATTCCCGCACGATTCAGGCAGCCGACTTTCTCCAGCGTCAGCGCAAAACTTCCCGGCTTTCGAAACCAGTCGTGCGTTTTCTCCATTCCGTCCAATGACATCTGGTACTTTTCGCATCCGCAGACCTTTAACATTCTGCAGATTTCATCATCCAGATGAAACGGATTTCCCATGATCGTAAATGGGATTTCTTTACTTTTTAACAAAACCATCAGTTTCCAGAAATCAGGATGAAGAATAGGATCTCCGCCTGTAATGTAAAAATATGGCTTCCGGTTGTAGACCTTGCAGAAATCCTCGCAGTTTGCAACAACTTCCTGCATCTGTTTCCATGTCATGCTTTTTAACTCCTGACAGCCTTCGCCCGAAAATATGTAGCAATGCTTGCATCGCTGATCACATTCATCCGTGATATGCCATTGAAATGAAAAATACTGCATCATCCTATCCTCCTTTTCTTTGAGCATCCGCCCATTAAGGGCTGACGCTGCATGCTGCCGGCTTCTCTGTTTGTGCGTCTCCTGCTCCACATGCGGTTCCACACGCTGCCGGTTTCTCTGTTGGCGCATCTCCTGCTCCACATGCGGTTCCGCATGCTGCGCTTGTCTGCTCTCCGTCCTTGTTGTCCCATCCAAAAATGTTTGATAATGCCATCTTCGTTACCTCCTGAAAAATTTTTCTTGTGGGCTGTGCCCCTTGACACCCTTAGGATAGCAAGTTCAGACCTGCAAAAAAAGTACGCACTTTTTTATTACATAGGCACCAAAAAGTAACCGTAGTCACCTTTAAGTAACCAATTGACACGGTTTTTATCCTTGCATTATAATTTGATGTAACAATAGATTGGAAACTAACATAAGGAGTTGATTTTATGCTGACAAAAGAAGAATTACCGGAATGCCTGGTCGCAACAACCGTAGCTTTAATTGGAAGCAAATGGAAACTACTGATCATTCGAAATCTGTTACAGCGCCCGTGGCGTTTCAATGAATTGAAAAAAGATTTGGACGGCATCAGCCAGAAGGTGCTCACGGACAGCCTCCGCTCCATGGAAGCGGACGGACTGATCACGCGAACCGTCTACCCGGAAGTTCCGTCGAGAGTCGAATATGCATTAAGCGATCTGGGACAGACTTTAAAGCCGATCCTTGATTCTATGGTTGAGTGGGGAAATGCTTATAAGCAATTATAATCCCACCAACGATCACAAGTCCCCACCCGACAATCCAGTAAAGCGCACCTGCCTGATTAGTAGTGCCATAGATATCAAGCACACCGCGGAAAATACTGCCGATCACAAGCGTGTAAATCCCGCACTGCTGCAGGGCGAGCGCAAGCGTGCTCACCTTTCGATGCGTTTTTTCCCGTATAATATCCGGAACAATTCCAAGCACCACCGGAAACAGAAACGCTCCAATCATATACATGGAATATACCTGATGGCTGAAATATTCATAAAATGCTGCAAAAATCACACAAAAAGCTGCCAATATTATATTTTTTGCTATTCTGTGTTTTCCACTATAATTTTCTGTTCTCATACCTGTCGTATTTCTTTTCTTCCTCATGCCTCTTCACCTCGCATCAATTCCAGTATCCATTAGTATCCGATATACACAATATCGCTCACCCGTCGCTCCTCGATAGAGTGTCCATTTGTGGTCGGCTGGTTGACCACTTCTCCATTAAAATACATAGTAGATGATCCACCTCCATCCAGATTGTAAGCAGTCTGCACACCGAGACTTTCCATAAACTCTGCCAGCTCATACAGCGATAATCCTTCATTCTCCGATGTTCTTCCGTCTGCGACAACAAACACATAGTGGTTCTCATCGATAATTCCAATTGCAGTACGCGGATTGCTCGCCATCGCTTTTCCGACTTCTTCGCCCTCCGTAACGCTTACGCTGCCGTTTTCTACAAGCGCGGGGCCAAATGTCAGCACATTCTGTGCGCCTTTTTCGAGAAGTTCTTCCGCTGTAATGTCATCTTCACTTATAATCTCAAAGCTGCCATCCGCATAGATGACCAGATCCTCATTGCCACTTTTCGCGGTCGAACGGTACAGTACACCGTTTCTGATTACATACCCGCGCTCCTGCGCTCCGTAATAATCGCCGTTGATTGCAAGGATTGCATTCACATTCTCCGCAATTTCTGAAGTTTTTTCTGTCACATTTTTGCCATAGGCGCTCTGTGCAAAAGCAGTTTTTAAATACGCAGCAGAACTTACCGTCACATCGGCAACATGGATGTCCGTATCATTCTCCCGATAATCAGTAAGTGTTATTTTTATATTGTCATCCTCATAGGTTGTGGATGTTTTTGTGTTATTTCCTGTCGTATTTTGGCTGACGGATGCCGTCTGTGCGCTATCAACCACAGTGACTTTTTCCGACAGCACAAATGTATCCAGCAACATGTATATGGTAAACGCAACCAACACAATTCCATAAATGATTTCCATCCACATACCGTATTTTTTCTTTACCATCCCGCACCACGCCTTTCTGCTCTGATATCGATATGCTTTAAAATTTCCATGTAAATCAAAAACGAATCCCGCACTGCATGAAAATGCGAACTCTTATTGTCATCGAGATAAATCGTTGTGATCGGTACTTCGCAAATCGTTCGGTTACGCTTTGCATATTCAAGCAGAACATTAATCTCATACTCGTAGCGATCCCCTTCAATCTGCTGCATAAATGCCACATCCTGATTGGAAAATGCCCGAAGTCCGGTCTGCGTATCCTGCACTTTTACCCCCGTCACAAAGGAAAAAACACATCTGGTAATATCATTACCAAGCCGGCTTTTTACCGGTACATTCGTATCAAATCCTCTGGTTCCAAGGATGAGTGCATCCTTATTTTTCTCTGCCGCCTCGGTAACTTTGATCACATCGTCAATCGAATGCTGGCCATCTGCATCCAGTGTCACAACGACATACTCCGCGCCTCCTTTTTCTTCGATTGCCGCAAGTCCGGTCTTTAATGCGGCACCCTTTCCGCAATTGGTTGGATGTGTGACAACATCTGCGAAGGGAAGCAGTTCTTGAAACACATCCGCATATTCTTCTCCGCTGCCATCATCCACGACAACGACCTGAAAGCCTTTTTCCGTCAGTTGTTCTGTGATTTCTATCAATCGTTGATCCGGCTGGTATGCCGGTATCAGTGCATATCTCATCTCCGTCATAGTAGGTTCCTCCTTTTCCTGTTGTATTTTGTAAGGAAAGAATATAATGCCAACTTTAATTGAAATTAAAACTTGTGTCGGAAAATAATTTTTTTCTGGATAATATAGCTTATAAGAAAAAGCGTCAGCTCCGTAAATATTTTTGCAATATAAAGCGGAATGCCTGGTATTGCTGCATATACAATCAGTACGACATTGTTCATACAAAGGATAAAGAGCGCAAGTGCAAAATAGGACAATGCCGACCTTACCGTCTGTTTTTCCCGGAAAACCAAACGGCAGTTTATCGTATAATTGCATATGGCACTGACCATGCGCGCCAGCACATTTGCCAACAGTATGAATTTTTCTGTATCCGGGAAAATAAACGAAAGCACGCAAAACAATGCATAATCTATGAGAAACCCCAAAAATGATGAGGTTGCGAATTTCACAAATTTTGATTTCATGTTGTACCATCCTTTCCTTGAACATCAGCCCATGCAAAATTTTTCTTCAGCAAATTGGCTGACACGATCCCTGTTTTCGATCTCCTGTTTGAAAGAATGATACAACACGAACCTTAATGTAAATTTAAAGATTAAAAATAGACGAACCCCACTCTGTATGCTACACTGTAATTGAACTTATATCATATTTAAAACTTTTGGATAAAGCATATGAACTGTTTGAATAACAAATTTAGAAAGGAACTCATATGTATACAATAGGACAAGTCTCAGAAATGTTTCACATTCCGGTATCAACATTGCGATATTATGACAAAGAAGGGCTTTTCCCGAACCTCGAACGGAAAGGCAATATCCGCAAATTCAGTGATGCGGAACTTGATCAGCTTCATATGATCGAATGCCTGAAAAAATCAGGGCTGGAAATCAAAGAAATCAAGCAGTTCTTCAAGTGGACAACCGAAGGCAGTTCCCTGCGGAAATTCAAAAATTATATGACAAAGCGCATGGCTAAACTGCCATGCGCTTACAAAATCATCTTCTATTTATTCCAGTTTCATATACAAAAGCGGATATGGATTTCCCTCTTCGTCACATTCTGTTCTCTTATATGTTTCAAAGCCAAGATGCTCATAAAATCCAACCGCCTGCGGATTCTGTTCATTCACTGTAACTTCCCGGATACCGTAATTGTGAATCCCATACTGTAGCAGCTGTTTCCCAAGCCCTTTTCCTCTCTCTCCTGCGGAAAGAAATAACATTTCCAACCGGCTGTTTTCCGTTCCCATGAAAGCGATCGGTTCTCCCGCTTCGTTCTCTGCGACAATCAGATGTTCCACGCCCTGCAATGCCTGTGGAACGTATTCCCTGATTTGCTTTACTTCCGCATCGGACAGAAAAAGATGGGTTGCACGAACTGAATCTTCCCAAATGACTAACAGCCGTTCGCATAATGATGCAGTTCGTTCTTTCACTTCATATAGTTTCATGTTTTTATCCTCATAAATCATTTTTACATATACGCTTATTAATTATTTACAAATGATGCTACAACAGGATTTACTTCTTCCGGTAACTCTGTAAAATAATTATGACCGGAATTATTCACCACATAGATCTCACTATTTGGAAATTTCTTTTTCCATAGTTTCATTGACTCATGTATTTCTTTAATGTCTTTTTCAGCTACCATAAATAAACATTTTATATCTCTATTCGTCACCAATGAGTCTAAAGAAAATTTTGACCATGCGTCTTTTTGCATATCACATATACAATCCCAGGTAGTTCCATCATGTCGATATCTTTCTTTGTTCTGCTCCCAAAGAATATAACACCCTATTTTTCTGGTATACAGCCAAAATAGCAAACTTTTCTTTACATTTGTACTTCCTACTACAATTTTTTCAACAAGATCGGACCTTTTTTGTATAATTTCTTTTACAACCAATCCTCCATATGAATGCGCTATTAGTATCACTTTTTCTTTTGGAGACAATTGCTCAATTAATTTAATGATTTCCATTGCCGAGCTCTCAAATGAAAAGGCTTTCTTCCCGACTTTTTCACTCTTTCCACAGCCTGGCAAGTCAACAAAAAGCATTCTTTTTCCCGGTAATAACTGGTACTGTTTTTCAAATGATTCATTTGTAGTGAATCCTCCATGTATAAATACAACTAATTGACCTTCTTTATTCCCATACTCTTTATAATACATTTGTCAGACCTCACACATGAACTGCACGATAATATTTAAGACTTTCTCCAACTAAGTTATCATTGTTTTTCTTCATTAATTTCTATCCAAGCCTCGTATATCAAATGCAGAATACACTATATAATGGCACAGACTTTATCCCCTTTACCATTCCAAAATTTCTTGTTGAAATCCTGATGGCATAAACCGGATCATATTTTTCCATATAAACCATCATACTTTTCGCTTTCACATGATTTCCCGCTTTACATTCAACCGGAATTACATGACTGTCTTTTTGTATCAGGAAATCTACTTCTGCCGTATTATCTGACTCCCAATAATGAAGATCATAGCCATTCGTTTTCAATGCAATTGCAACGTAGTTCTCTGTCAATATACCACGAAAATGCTCTGTTTCCTTACTCCTCAATGCTTCCAGCGTCATTCCCATTCTGGCAGACATAATACCTATATCACTATAGTATAATTTAAATGCACTCACATCCTGATATGCTGCAACCGGATAAAATCCCTGACTACATTTCATACACTTATTTACAATTCCAGCCCGAATCAGCCAGTCAATCGCATCTCCATATTGAGATGCACGCGCGCCCGATTTTATCAACTTATACTGAAACTTTTTAGCATCTTTTGTCAACTGCGCCGGAAGGGAATCATATGCTTCAAAAATGCGCACTGTATCTGACTTATTCGCATATTTTGTCATATCCGCAATATAAGAATTTAATAACATCTGTCTGATTTCCGTCTGCTCTATCGGACTGTCTTTTGCAAGGTCGGCTTTCACCGCTGCCGGCATTCCCCCAACAATACAATAATGATAAAATTCCTGCATGGCCTCCTCATGGAGCATCTCATTCAACGGCTGATTATTTTCATAATGTTCCCGGATTGTGTCTGTAAGCATCTGTTTTCCTTTTGCCCACAACACCTCTTCCAAATCCATTGGATACATGGTCAGCATCTGAACTTTTCCAACCGGAAATGAATATTTTTCCCGGTTCACCGCCACACCAAGCAGGCTTCCGGCAGCCATTACATGATATTCCGGAGCTTCTTCTGAAAAATATTTTAGCGAAGTTAATGCTCTTTCACACATCTGAATTTCATCAAAAATGATGAGTGTATTTTCAGGTACAATCTTTGCCTGATAGCATTTTTCCAAAACAGCTATCACATGATCTGCATGAATATCTGTTTCAAAATATTTTCCAATTCTTTCGTCTGTTTCAAAATTTACATAAATCGTATTCTTGTAATATAATGATCCAAACTCACGCATTTCAAATGTTTTTCCAACCTGACGTGCACCATAAATAAGCAATGGCATTCTTCCATCTGACATATTTTTCCACTCATATAACTTAGACGTTATTTTACGTTTCATGCGTATGCATTATCCTTCCCTAAAATATTTTGGTGTATTTTAATGTATTATATTACATCTTTTCGTATGAATCAATGTATTTTTTCACACTTTCATTTTTATACAATATCACATAAACCATACTTACGCATGCGCAATCGCCTGAAACATAAATTTATCGTCTCCGATTGTTTCAAACGCCTTTTTCGCCAGCTCGTTAAAGCTGTCTCGCAACACTTTATTATCTCTATAATCTTTTACAATCTGCATAAACACTCCTCTCCCGACTACCAGCCCAGATCCAGCAACCAGTTATTCAGACTTCTCTCCCTCTCTTTTTCATCGGTAATCTCCTTGAGACCGGTATACTCTCCCTTGATATTGCCGTCCACGATAAAAAGCACTCTGCCGCATTTTGCCGCAACTTTCGCATCATGCGTTACCATGACAATCGTTGTCCCCTCATTGTTTAACTTCACAAGTTCATCCATAACCTCATTGGAGGAAGTACGGTTTAATGCGCCGGTCGGTTCATCGGCAAAAAGCAGTTTTGGGCGGTTCATCATGCTTCTGCAGATACATGCGCGCTGAAGCTGTCCGCCAGAAACCTCGTTGATATCATTGTCTGCAATCTCGATGATTCCCATTTTGCGCATAAGCTGCTCACCTCTTGCCTGCTTCTCCTCCCTGCTTTCCTTTGACTTTTTACTTTCTGCTGCCGGAAGCACGATGTTATCGAGAATGGTAAGATTTTTCATCATATACATCTGCTGAAAAATAAATCCCATCTCATCCAATCGGATTTTTGCAAGTTCCTTCTCGCTCAGTTTCGTCAGATCCTTCCCCTCAAAAAGCACCTGACCGCTCGTTGCCCGATCCATCCCCGAGATAGCATACAAAAGCGTGGATTTTCCGGAGCCGGATGGTCCCATGATTGCAACCATCTCCCCCTCTTTTACTTCAAGATTTATATTTTTTAATACATTATTCTGCCTTTTATCGATTACATAGGTTTTGCAAAGATCTTTTGCACAAAGCAATGCTGCCATAAGATTTTCCTCCGTTTACTCTATATTGGTTGTATCGTTACTCTTAATCTTCCGGATCTGTAATGCCGTCATTCCCGATGCCAGAAGCGTCATAAGGAAAATAATGCCCGGATACAGGAAAAAGATTTTCCACGGCCGGATCACATAAGCCACTTTTCCCGCCCCCATCATTCCGAATATCGGATTGTCGATCAGATACGTTGCCGGAATCGAACAGATTGCCGCCAAAAGAACAGCCACAAGCGTAACAATGCCGAATCGTATCATATGCCATTCCATCACCCGTTTGTTACTGAATCCCATCGCCTTAAGAACCGCGATCTGGCTTTTCTCATCAGCAAGAAATGACCGTTCCATCAGAATACATACAAGAATTACAACAATCAGTGTAATACCAAGAAGCAGATACTGTACCGATTCCATCGTCGATGCCGCTCCCATACAGTCATCACAGTATTCTGTGGCATTCATTACTTTTTCATTGTCAAAAAGCTTTTTGATTTTTTCTTTTCGAACCTTAATCTCCTTTGCAGACGGATGATCCTCAAAATCGATCTGATAACTCATGACATTGGCAATATAGGTAAAATCAGTCGGTGCATCCTCGTGAAGCCGTATGACTTCTCCCAGCTGATTCATGCTTTGAAAATAAGCAACCACAACGCAATCAAGTGTCCCGGTTCCAAAATCGATCGTTACGGTGTCTCCAAGTTTCGCCCCTGTCAATTTGCTGACCGTCGGTGTAATCGCAATCTCATTTTTGTTTTGCGGAACCACCCCTTCGGTATATTCGTACGCGGATGCTTTCGTATGGATTCCCTGCTGACAATTGATGGAATAATCTTTCCCATTGAATCGAACCTTATATTTGTACTGTGTTTCCACACAAAGCTTCGCAGGCATTCCGTTTTTCTTAAGCAGCGCTTCCGTTTTTGCAAAGTACTCCTCAATCTGCTTTCTGCCATCCGGATTCATGCTGCTCATCGCTTTCGTCAGATCGGTGTAATACAGATCACTCCGCGTTCCGAATGTTGTAATAAAGGTATCGCTTCGCATCGTTGATGAGGTATTGACAAATACCAGCACAAACAACGTACACAAAAAGAATGTGATTATGATCGTCATATACCGCCTTGGTGCACTGAACACATCATTGACCGCCATAAAGAAACCGGTGCTTCCGTGGCTTTTAACCAGACGAAACGGCGACTTCTTCTTATAACGTTCGCCCGTCTGCCCCGAACGGATCGCATCGATCGGAGAAGACTTCTTCACCAGCTTCGTACAACGAAACGCAAACAGCAAAATGACAATAACGACCAGAATCGCTCCCAGAACCGACAACAGGAAATGGTTATCTGCCTCCAGAACCATATTGCTGCTGACCGATCGCAGTAACAGATCGGAAAACGGAATACTCATAAAAAATCCCACAAACGCTCCGACAACTGCCAACATCAGATACTTTGTCAGGTAGAGACTCCGGATCTTGAAATTGCTGATACCGATTGCTTTCATCACACCGATCTCACGAAACTCCTCGGAGATCGTAAACGTGATGGAAAACTTTAACACAACAAACGACACAATGATCAGGCAGATGCTTAAGATCAGCATCGTAAACGCAACGATCATATCCATGACATAGCACATTTTTATCAGCGAACGTGCGCCGGAAAACATGATACCCGGAGCTTGTGAGATAGCCGAAGCGATCTCCGATACACCCGCCTCATCCTTTAGGTCGATATAGCTGATCTGTCCCTGATATCCATTGTAAATAGTTTCATCCGAAAGCAGCTTCTTGATCTCCTCCCGATGAAAAAGGAAACGGCTGTTGCCCATCATGGAAGACCCTAAAAGCGCATCCTTTGCCATACCGTCCAGCGTTACCGTAAAGGAAATACTGTTGTGCGTAATCCTGATTTTATCTCCCGGCTGTAAATGATTTTTCTCCATAAAATCACCGGTTGCATATGCATGCCCCAGCTTGATTTCCGTAATCTGCTTATTCTCTTTATCAAAAAATTTAAGCTGGCTGTCCTCGACGGACTGGTAGATAACGGAATTCTTTGCCTGCAGTTCTTCTCCGTCCATATCTTTCAGATTGGATTTTTCTCCGAATACAACCGGCTCAATGCGATAATCCCGGATGGATTCCATCTCATGCAGGATCTCATCGATGTTCGCTTTGCTGTCTGCCCCCATCGAGATGACCACATAATCGCCGATTCCCGCTTTATCCAGATAGGAATCCGTTCCGTTCATAACGGAAACAACATTGCTGATTCCACTCGCCACGAACATCGTTGCCAGCAGAATAAAGCAAAGCAATATTGCGTTCATTACTTTTTTTCTTTTCAAATCTTTTTTCAAAATACGAAAAAGCATTTTAACGTTCCTCCCCTCGTTTGATGTACTCATCTTACAGGAGAAATTATTAAACAATCCTTAAATGCACATTATGCTTTTCGCACAACAATGGTCGCGCAAAAATCATCCTCCTTGATTTCCGCAAATACTTCCCCGTCCATTTTTTGCATCAACTGCCGGCTGATATACAGTCCAAGCCCCGAACCGTCTGCCGAGCCGACATTGCTTCCGCGATAAAAAGAATCAAACAGATTCACAAGTTCTTCCTGCTTTAAGCTGCATCCGGAATTTCTTACCGTGATCAGTCTGCAGTCCTCTTCCTCCGAAAAATCGATGGAAATACGCTTGCCGTCCCCGTATTTGATTGCGTTTTCCAAAAGATTCTGCAACACCTCGATCAGCCGGTCCGCATCGCCTTTCAGCAACAGATCGGTGTAGGATGCAATCTGAAATCCGGTATGCAAATTGTGCAGTTTTTCCTCATAAAGTCCTCGGATTGCCTCGATCACATCGGACAGATACACTTCCCCCTGATCGACGCTCAGTTGCAGGAAATCCTCCCTCGATGCAAGCGTGATCTCATTGACATACGCCTCAATCTCTTTTACGTTCTTTTCAATTCCCTCGCATGCTTCGACGCGCTGCTCCCCGGTCGTATAAAGATCCTCTGCCAGCGCCTTCGCATACAGCCGGATCGCAGATAACGGCGTTCTGATGTCATGTGTCAGTGACAGGATCAGTGTCTTTTTTTCTTTTTGCAGCGCAAGTTCTTTTTCTTTGTTGTTCTCCAGTGTTTCACGCAGCATATCCATTCCCCATAGGAATCTGCCTAAGAATTTGCTTTTTTCGGCTTTGATCGGCACCGAAAGATTTCCTTTCGCCAGTTCCTCGGTCAGCGACTGCATCTGTTCAAACGGCTTTATGATCTTCTTTCCAATATAACAGATCAAAAAAACAGACAGCAAAAACAGAATTCCCAGGACAATATCCATGAGAATCCAGGTTCTGTAGTCTGTCTGTGTATAAATGATCTTGTAGATTGCGTCGGTCTTATCCTGCACACGCGCAATGCTCGGTTCCTGATCATTTGCAGTCACATAATAAACGATATTCGCAAGTGCAATGATCATAAGCTCCACGCCCCAGAACTTCGCCGCAAATTTTTTGTAGTTATTCATATCGGTATCCCGTTCCCCAAACCGTAATTATATGTTTTGGCTTTTTCGAATCCTGCTCGATCTTCTCCCGCAGCCACTTGATATGTACCGTGAGCGTCTGCAGCTCCGATTCACTGTCGCTTCCCCATATGCGGTTGAATAGGTATTCCTTCTTCAATGTCGTTCCTTTATTTTCGACCAGCAGTTTCAGCAACTGGAATTCCTTTTCCGTGACATTGACCGGTGTTCCATCCACGGTAAGCGTCTGCGTGACATTGTTCAATTTCAGATTGTCGCATACGATTTCATCCAATGCATATTTTCGTTTGAAAATGCCGTTGATCTTGGCGATCAGAATATCGATATCATACGGTTTACAGATGTAATCATCCGCACCGAGCTGCAGCCCCTTTAACGTACTTTCCTTGTCATCCCTTGCAGTCGCAATCATAATATGTGCGTTCGAAGTCTCTCTTATTTTGGAGCAGACGGAATAACCGTCCACGCCCGGCAGCCCAATATCAAGCACGACAAGATTGGCACCGTACTGCTCAAAGATTTCAAGCGCCTTTTCCCCGGTGTCCGCAAGGCTCACCGTATAATTTTCTTTTCGCAGGAAATCGCACAAAAGTGTACCGATCTCCCGGTTGTCCTCTACGATAATAATGTCCGGCATTGTTCTCCCTCGTGATTCAAAAACTGATACCACCATATTAACATCAATCCGTAGAAGCTTCAATTTATAACTTACATTTCTTTGACGGCTAATTTCATCCGATTATACCTGAAAAACAGTGTCCCCGTGGTACCCACTGCCACAAAATCCGCAATTGGTTCTGCCAGAAATACGCCGATCGTCGGATCAGAAACAATATGGGGTAAAAAGAAAATCAATGGAATAAGCAAAATGATTTTTCTCCATATCGTCAGAAAAATAGCTGTCTTTGCCTGATCAAGCGCCACAAAGCTGTACTGACAAGCAACCTGTACTCCATAAATACAAAGCAGACATAGGTAAGTACGAAGCGGCGTTACTGAATATGCTCTAAGCGCTACATCATTCGTAAATATTCCGATAATGCTCTGCGGAAAAAGCATGCATGCTGCCCATATGATACAGCTTCCTGCCACACAGGAAAGCAATAAATACTGAAAGGTTTTCCGGACTCGTTCAATCTTTCCTGCCCCAAGATTATAGCTTAGTATTGGCTGTGCTCCCTGCACCAGTCCCGGCAGCAAAAGCATAACAAACTGCATAACAGAATTTAATATACTCATGGACGCAACCGCCATATCTCCACCATACCGCTGATGCACTGTATTAAAACTGATTGCAACCATGTTCTCCGTAATCTGCATAAGCGCCGGGGATGTTCCAAGCAAAATGCATGGCAACAATAATTTCCAGTCGATCCGGATGTATTCTCTTCTCAACTTTATCGCGCTTTTTTCGGAAACCAGAAATCTTATAATGAATACACATGACAGAGCCTGCGCGATAACGGTCGCGATTGCTGCACCTTTGATTCCAAGATTACACCCGTAGATTAAGAGCGGATCAAGTATGACATTGATCACTGCACCGATTGTCACATTCAACATACTGATTCTAGCAAATCCCTGTGTGGTAATAAATGCATTCAATCCCAATGACATCTGTATAAAAACAGTTCCCAGACAATATATGCGCATATAATCTACTGCATATCCGATCGTATCTTTGCTGGCACCAAACAGGAGCAGAATATCTTTTCCCCAAATCAACATTCCTACGGTTAGCACCACCGATATGCCAAGCATAAGTGCCGTGCAGCTTCCCATAATGCGCTCCGACACATCATGTTCATTTTTGCCAAGCGCAATCGCTGTCTTTGGGGCTCCTCCCATGCTCACCAATGCGGCAAATGCCGACAAAAATAAAATGACCGGTGTTGTTACGCCGAGTCCGGCAAGTGACTCTGCGCCTCCGGTCTTCATATGTCCGATAAACATTTTGTCTACCATATTATAAAAAATTTTGTTGACCCGCGATATACCCTCTGGCTCCGCCATTCGA
>ERZ781272.432-NODE-432-length-30914-cov-4.239347_pt1 | contig 30914 bp, 26 predicted proteins | sample MGYA00375850_ERZ781272 | MGnify/ENA primary metagenome ERZ781272 (study PRJEB29790, sample SAMN06051246) | human gut metagenome | host: Homo sapiens | place: USA: Cincinnati, Ohio | collected 2013-06-21 | study: EMG produced TPA metagenomics assembly of the Gut...
AAACTCTTATCCAGAGAGGTGGAGGGAAATGGCCCGATGAAACCCGGCAACCTGTTATATTACAAGGTGCCAATTCCTGTAGAAAGATTTTCTACAAGATAAGAAAGTATTGTGTAATCGCGCTCTTCTTATCGAAGAGTTTTTTTATTGCATATAAAAGGTATTTCTTTTAATACAGTATAAAAAATATTAAGAAGTGTGAGATTTTTCACTTTTACTCGAATTATTTCATGATTAAAGATAAGGAGTACAAGCGGAAGGAGAAAAATATGAGAAGATTATTTACATCAGAATCAGTTACAGAAGGTCATCCAGATAAAATGTGTGATCAAATTTCAGATGGCGTATTAGACGCAATTTTAGCACAAGATCCAAATGCTAGAGTAGCATGTGAAACATGTACAACAACAGGAATGGTTATGGTAATGGGAGAGATATCAACAAATTGTTATGTTGATATTCCTAAAGTAGTTAGAGAAACTGTTAGAGAAATTGGATATGATAGAGCTAAATACGGATTTGATTGCGATACTTGTTCTGTTATGACAACAATAGATGAACAATCAGCAGATATTGCTATGGGTGTTGATGAAGCTTTAGAATCAAGAAAAGGTGAGAAGGATGAGGTTGAAGCAGTAGGTGCTGGAGACCAAGGAATGATGTTTGGTTTTGCTACAAATGAAACTGATGCATATATGCCGTTACCAATTCATATGGCTCATAGATTATCAAGAAGACTTACTGAAGTAAGGAAAGATGGTACATTAGGCTATTTAAGGCCTGATGGTAAGACACAAGTAACAGTTGAATATGAAGATGAAAAACCAAAGAGAATAGATACAATAGTAATATCTACTCAACATGATGAGCATGTTACATTAGAACAAATAGAAAAGGATCTTAAAGAACATGTTATTAAAGCAGTAGTACCACAAGAATTATTAGATGATAAAACAAGATATTTTATAAATCCAACTGGAAGATTTGTTGTTGGTGGACCACAAGGTGACTCTGGATTAACTGGAAGAAAGATTATAGTAGATACTTATGGTGGATATGGTAGACATGGTGGTGGAGCATTCTCAGGAAAAGATCCAACAAAAGTTGATAGATCTGCTGCTTATGCTGCAAGATGGGTTGCGAAAAACTTAGTGGCTGCTGGATTAGCTGATAAGCTTGAAATACAATTAGCTTATGCTATTGGAGTTGCTAAACCAGTATCAATAACTGTTGATACTTTTGGAACAGGAAAACTATCAGATGATAAAATAGTTGAAATAGTTGAAAAGGTATTTGATTTAAGACCAGGAGCTATAATAAGAGATCTTGATTTAAGAAGACCTATATATAAGCAAACAGCTGCTTATGGCCACTTTGGCAGAACAGATCTTAATCTGCCATGGGAACAATTAAATAAGGTAGAAGAAATCAAAAAATATATTTAGCATTTATAGAAGCAGGAAGTTTTAATTAATTTCCTGCTTTTTTAAAATTTAAAATATGTGACAATCGTTTACAAACATTGACTTAAATTGGAAATGTATATTTTGATAATATGGATATAAAAGAATATAGGATGATATATTCCTGTACTTATATAATAGAAGAGAAGTATTCAATAAATAGTATAAAATTATAATTTAAACTTATGATATAATTAAAATAATATAAAGAGAAGTATAAGTTTAAATCATAGTTTGGAGAGATAGTAGTGGAAGTTCTTAATGGTTTTGTTGAAAATATTGTTTTTAAAAGTGAAGAAACAGGATATGTTGTATGCAGGATTAGAGCTGATAAAAATTTAGTTAGCGCTGTTGGTACAGTACCTTTTATAAAGGAAGGTCAAAATGTAAAGTTAACTGGATACTGGACAGTGCATAAACAATTTGGTAATCAATTTAATATTCAAGACTACGAAGAAATTCTTCCAAACTCAATTGATGGGATTGAAAAATATTTAAGCGCAGGTGTGATTCATGGAATAGGTCCTATAACTGCTAAGAAGATAATAGAAAAGTTTGGAGAAGAAACTTTAGATATAATGGAAAACCATATAGAGAGACTCATGGAGATAGAGGGAATTGGAGAAAAGAAATTTCAAATAATATATGAATCATATATTGAGCAGCAAGGTTTAAAAGATATAATTTTATATTTTAGCAAACATGGTGTTACAAATAATCAATGTGTGAAAATATATAAGAAATTTGGACCAAATGCTAAATATATTGTATCTGAGAATCCTTATATACTTTGTGAAGAAATATCAGGAATTGGTTTTAAAACAGCAGATAGGATAGCTATGAGTATAGGTATAAAAAATGATTCTGATTTTAGAATTCAAAGTGGAATAAAATATGTTATGAATCAGTTTTGTGCCTTAGGAAATACCTTTATGCCAAAAGCTAATATAATAGAGGAATGTAAGAAAAATATAATGGTACCAGAAGAACTTATAGAAAAAAATTTATATGATATGTCTGCTAAGCAGAAAATAGTTATAGAAAAGATAAATGATACAGAAATGGGATTTTTATTGCCATACTACTATTGTGAGCTTGGCGTTACTCAGAAAATTATTACTCTTGGATTACAAGAAACTCAAACTATCAATTCTGATATAAACTTTGAAATAGGGGTATTTGAAAAAGAGCAAAAAATAAAATTTGCAGAATCACAAAAAGAAGCTATAATTGGAGCATTTAATAGTGGAATAGAAATAATAACAGGTGGACCAGGAACAGGTAAAACAACGATAATAAAAGCTATCATTCACATATATGAGAATAATGGAATGAGAGTGCTTCTAGGAGCACCTACAGGAAGAGCAGCAAAGAGAATGACAGAGTCTACAGGAAGAGAAGCTAAGACAATTCATAGGCTTCTTGAAATGGGAGTATCTGATGAAGACGAATCTGTTTTTGAAAAAGGTGAGTCATCACCATTAGACTGTGATGTTATCATTATTGATGAGGCATCTATGATTGATATAATGCTTATGCACAATCTATTAAAGGCTATAAAGCTTGGTACACGATTAATAATTGTAGGCGATGTTGATCAATTACCATCTGTAGCGCCAGGAAATGTATTAAGAGATTTAATAGAGAGTGAATATATTAAGGTAGTACGTTTGAAGGAAATATTCAGACAAGGAAATGAAAGCTTAATAGTTGTTAATGCTCATAGGATAAACGAAGGTGAAATGCCAATATTAAACCAAAAAGATAAGGATTTTTTCTTTATAAATCAGGAGAATATAGATAACATTTTAACTACAATTATAGATTTAATGAAGAGGCGTCTTCCTAAATTTAATACAGAGTGGGATGTATTAAAAGACATGCAAGTACTTACACCTATGAGAAAAGGAGTGTTGGGGGTAATTAATCTTAATGAAAGATTACAAGAAGTGTTTAATCCCCCTAGTCCAAATAAAAAAGAAATAAAGTCTAGAGATATAATTTTTAGAGAAGGCGATAAGATTATGCAGACTAAAAATAATTATTCACTAAAATGGATCAGAATTGGTGGATTTGGAGAAGACGAGGGTGTTGGTGTGTTTAATGGTGATTTAGGATTTATTCAAAATATTGATGAAGAAAAGAAGAATTTAACAATAATTTTTGATGATGAAAGAAAAGTGTTTTATGATTTTAACTTTTTGGATGAACTAGATCTAGCTTATGCGACTACTATTCATAAAAGTCAAGGTAGTGAATTTAAGGTTGTAATAATTCCGGCATTTATGGGATCACCTTTTCTCATGAATAGAAATCTGTTATATACAGGTATAACAAGAGCAAAACAGTTAGTTGTAGTAGTTGGTTTTCAAAAGGCACTTTTATATATGATAAATAACACTAATAGTATGGAAAGATATTCAGCGCTTCAATATCGAATTAGAGATATAATAAATGATAATGTCATAGAGTAAATAGATGGAAGGAGATATTTATGGGGGTAGTATGTAAAGTTAAAGAAGAAAATCTAAAATATGCAGTAGATAAAATTAACTATTGGTATAGAAAGAATATAAAGTATCTAACTATAATTACAGTTCCATTTAATACTTCATGTATTTTTTGTGATATTATAAATACAATTTCAAATAGTAATAAAAAAATATTATATGTTTGGGGAAAAGGTGTTGAGAATAGGGAACTAATAGCAGCAATTAGAGAAAAAAACTCAACAATAACTCATTCTTTTATTGAAAGAGGTAGTAGTTTATCTGATATTACATTTATTAACTATAAAAATATAGCATATATAGAAGGCGAATATGAATTAGTTATCTTTGACGATATAACATACTTTTCTAATTTAAATGGAGCTATAATAAGAGAATTGTTAGAATTTTGCAGTAACATGGGAAATAAGATTATAGCTTACTGCATAGAAAAGATATCTCTTATAGGTGAGAAAATTGAATTAGCTGCTTATAACTATGAACAACCATTTGTTGAACCAAGGATAATAACTACAAGGATAAATTTAAATACAGATATACCATATACATTATATGATTATTTAAAATGGTTCAAAGATAGTAAACATAAGGTTGCGATTTATGTTCCAGATAAGGAAAAACTTGATTCTGTATATGAATATTTTATAAAAAAATTAAAAATAAAAGATGTTAAGATAATAAAAGCTAATAAAATAGAAGAAATAAAAAAGTGTGAGAGAGTATCAAAAATTAAGGATAAGGCAATATTCATAATAACAAATAAGATAGAGGAGTTACTTGAATACTGCTATATGGATGATGCTGTTGTTTTATTTAGTGAAGATCAAAAATATACATACAAGAAGATCTTATATATATGTGGACAAATGAGAAGTGTAAATCTTACTTTACCAGAGGTTTTGCTTGTGTGTAATGAAGTTTCTGAAGATATTGAGAAAGCGAAAGATATGGCAAGAGATTTCAATAAAAAAGTATGGGAAAAGAAATTGAGAGAATTATAAAAAAATCTAAAATGCATATTAAATTAATTCGAAAAATGGTAAAGGTATTTTTAGAATCCTTATTAGAATTAATATATCCAAGTGAAAATTATTGTATAATATGTAAAGCAGAAGATTGTCATAAGATATGCTTATCATGTTTAAAAAGCATTAAGAAAATTAATATAATAGATTCAGATATAAGTAGTTATGGATATTATGGCGGTGTTTTGAAGCAGCTGATATTAAATTTAAAATACAAAAAGGATTTTTCAGCTGGCGATATACTATCGGATTTTCTATCAGATTATATTAAAGATAATATAGAATATGATAATTACATGTTGTCCTATATTCCACTTTCGAAGAAATCCAAGAAGAAAAGAGGATTTAATCAGTGTGAATATATAGCAAAAAAAGTATCTGAGAAGCTAAATATAGAAGCTGTTGAAATTTTAATCAAGTACAAAGATACAGCAGAACAAAAGACGCTTAATAAGCATGAACGTAGTGAAAATATAAAGGGCGCATTTAAAGTAAAGAAAGGAATTAATGTGATTGACTGTAATATTATACTTATAGATGATGTAACCACTACTGGAAGCACAATGATTGAGGCTTATAAAATACTACAAGAAAATTCGGCAAAAAGTATAAAACTCTTGACCTTAGCTAAAAGTGCTATATAATAATAATGTAAAGCTAGGTTTGTGGTTGAAAGTCGATGCTAGTCGCAGGCAAAACGATCCACGTAATTTAGGTAAAATACCTAAGGAGCATGGTGCGGTATAGAAGTAAGTCCTGCCAACTTTTATGTTGAGAGGGTTAGTAGTGAGGAATTAATTTTTAGTAGCAAAAGCTCCAGCAGGCGAGTGTGGGGTCAAAAACCAGGTCAACTAGCTTTACTTTATTTTTAGAATAAATTATCTGAATTTACTGAAAATTCTCTTGTTTACTTTAGAAAAGAGTGGTAAAATATATTTAAGTTAACAAGTTAAATATATTTTAAAATTTAAAATATATTTTTAACAAACTTTTTTCATATTAGAGAGGGGCTGAATTTATGAAAGTCACAGTTATAGCAAAAAATATTGAGTTAACAGCTGCATTAAAGGAGATAGTTGAAAAGAAAATAAGTAAACTTGGAAAATATTTTGATTCTAATGTGGATGCGAGAGCTACATTAAGTGTTCAAAAGAATAGACATATAATAGAAGTTACTATACCTTTTAATGGAATAATTCTAAGAGGAGAAGAAGCAACCTCAGATATGTATAAGTCTCTAGATTTAGTTGAAGAAAAGTTAGAAAGACAAATAAGAAAGCAAAAAACAAGATTAGCAAGAAGAAATAATGGTTCATTTAAGTTTGCAGAACTAAATGATCCAGCTAGTAAGATTAATGAAGAAGACGAAGGAAAGTTAGTAAAAGTTAAAAAATTTGGGGTAAAACCAATGAATTCAGAAGAGGCAATACTTCAAATGGATCTATTAGGACATAACTTCTTTGTATTCCAAGATGCAGATACCAGTAAAGTCAATGTTGTATATAAAAGAAAAGATGGAGATTATGGTTTATTAGAACCGGAATTTATATAATGTAAATGTAGTCTATCCTAGGAGTTAGGATAGACTTTTTATGTTTTACAAATAAAAATTATTATAATATTAAAAATAAATTACTATAATATATGAAATTTTTAAAATAAGATTAAAACTGTCACAATATATACATAATTTTAATGTAACATTAAAATAAGGACTAAAATAACAATTTGATTATTGTATATTATTAAGAATATTTTAATAATAAGATATATTTAATATAAAAATGTATACTTTTATTGAAACTTATGTAATCTAAATGGTATAATTTAAGAATGCGTAAGTTATATAAAGCTTTTTTTAATGCAAAATATATATAATTTTGAAAGGATGACATTATGGGATTTTTAGAAGCCGTATTTGGAACATATAGTGATAGGGAAGTAAAAAGATTACAACCTATTATCAAAAAAATAAATAGTTTAGAGGAATCTATTAAGAGTCTTTCAGATGATGAATTAAAAGCAAAAACTGATGAATTCAAGGAAAGATTAAGCAATGGAGAAACTTTAGATGATATTTTACCAGAAGCTTTTGCAGTTGTTAGAGAAGGATCTGTCAGAGTTTTAGGAATGAGACATTATGATGAACAGCTTATGGGTGGTATCGTACTTCACCAAGGAAGAATATCAGAAATGAAAACAGGTGAAGGTAAAACATTAGTTGCTACGGCGCCAGTATACTTAAATGCATTAAGCGGTGAAGGTGTTCATGTAGTAACAGTAAATGATTATCTTGCTAAAAGAGATGCTGAGCAGATGGGAGAGCTATATGGTTTCTTGGGTTTAAAGACTGGGGTTATTGTTCATGAATTAAATAATGAGCAAAGAAGAGAATCATATGCAGCTGATATAACATATGGAACAAATAATGAATTTGGTTTTGACTACTTAAGAGATAACATGGTTGTATATAAAAATGATAGGGTACAAAGACCATTAAATTTTGCAGTTGTCGATGAAGTTGACTCAATCTTAATTGATGAAGCTAGAACTCCACTTATAATCTCAGGTCAAGGAGATAAATCTACAGAGTTCTATAAAGTTGCAGATTTCTTTGCAAAAAAATTAAAGGAAGAAGTTGACTTTACTAAAGATGAAAAAGCTAATGCAGTTATGTTAACTGAGGAAGGTGTAAAGAAAGCAGAAAAAACATTTAATGTAGAAAACTATGCTGATGCTGAAAACTTAGAATTACAACACTATGTAACTCAAGCATTGAAAGCAAACTTTTCAATGAGAAGAGACAAAGATTACATGGTTAAAGATGGAGAAGTAATCATTGTTGATGAATTTACAGGAAGACTTATGGAAGGTAGAAGATATTCAGACGGTCTTCATCAAGCAATTGAAGCTAAGGAAAATGTTAAAATAGCTAGAGAATCAAAGACATTAGCTACAATAACATTCCAAAATTATTTCAGAATGTATAAAAAGCTATCTGGTATGACTGGTACTGCATTAACAGAAGAAAATGAATTTAGAGAAATATATGGATTAGATGTTATTGTGATTCCAACACACAAACCAATAGCAAGAAAAGATAATCCAGATTTAGTCTTTAGTACTGAACTTGGAAAGTTTAATGCTGTTGCTTCTGAAATAGAGAAAGCATATGAAAAAGGTCAGCCAGTGTTAGTTGGTACAGTAAGTATTGAAAAGTCAGAATTTCTTTCAAGTCTACTTAAGAAAAATGGAGTGCCACATCAGGTTTTAAATGCAAAATATCATGAACAAGAGGCAGAGATTATAAGTCATGCTGGTGAAAAAGGTATGGTTACTATAGCTACTAATATGGCTGGTAGAGGTACTGATATTAAGCTTGGAGAAGGTGTAGTAGAGCTTGGCGGACTTAAAATAATTGGTACTGAAAGACATGAATCAAGAAGAATAGATAACCAATTAAGAGGACGTTCTGGTAGACAAGGAGATCCAGGTGAATCAACATTCTTTATTTCACTTGAAGATGATTTAATGAGAATATTTGGTTCAGAAAAGATCCAAGGTGTTGTTGAAAAATTAGGACTTCAAGAAGACGAAGCTATTGAAAGCAAAATGGTTAGTAAGGCCATAGAAAATGCTCAAAAGAAAGTTGAAGGTAATAACTTTGATATAAGAAAGACATTATTAGGTTATGATGACGTAATGAATATTCAAAGAGAAGTTATATACAAGCAAAGATCGGAAGTTCTTGAGGGTGAAGATATAAAAGATGAAATACTAAGCATGACTAAAGATATTATAAGTGATGCAGTTAATCTTCATATAACAAATGATGCAGAGGATTATAGAGAACAATTCTTACATTTGATGGTTTATTTACAAGACATATGTATTCCAGCGAATACAGTTAATTTAGCTGAAATGGAAAATATGTCAAATGAAGAAATAACTGAAAAATTCTATGAAGCTGCAGTTAAATTCTATGAAGCAAAAGAAGAAGAATTTACTTCAGAAAGATTAAGAGAAATTGAAAGAGTTATTCTTTTAAAATGTGTTGATAGCAAATGGATGAATCATATTGACAGTATGGATCATTTAAAGCAAGGCATTGGTCTTCAATCATTCAAACAAGTTAATCCAGTTGAAGCATACCAAATGGAAGGTAGTGAAATGTTTGATGAGATGATTAAATCAATCAAAGAAGAGACTGTTAAATTATTATTCCACGTTAAAATAGAAAGAGCACCAGAAGAAAGAACAAGAGTTGCTAAAGAAACGGCTGCTGTTCATGAAGGTCCTGTAGCAGGTCAAAGTGGAAGAGTGGTAGTAAGACAAGGAGCTCCAGGTGCAGTTTCAGCAGGACCAGGACCAGCACCAGGAAGAATGGCAGGACCCGGTGGTGGAAATCCAGGGGTGGCATCTCAAAATGGACCAGGTGGAGAAAAAGCTCCAGCTGAACCTATAAGAAATGAAGATAAACATGGAAGAAATGAACCTTGCCCATGTGGAAGTGGTAAGAAATATAAAAATTGTTGTGGAAGAGAAGTTTAGACAATTCATAATGTACACTGCACAATCCACAATTTAGGATGAAATTCTTATAGAATTTCTAGAAGTTTATTTACAAAGAAATCTCCTTTTAAAAAAGGAGATTTCTTTATAAAATTTCTAATATAATTTATATAAAAAAACAATACTATTATTAATCGTGAATTGTGAATCGTGAATCATGAATTGTGAATTGAAAAAGGGGTGGTATAGATGAATATTGAATTAGAAAAAGAATTATTAAAACTTCCTAATATAAAAAAATCTATAGAGGAAATGGGGGCTTCACTTTGACAAAGATAGTCTTGAAAGAAAAATTCATGAACTAGAATGTCAAATGCAAGAGCCAAACTTCTGGAATGATTCTAAAAGAGCAGAAGAAGTTACTAAGGAAAGTAAAGCATTAAAAGATAAAATAACAAATTTTGAAAGCTTGAAAAGTAAGATAGAGGATATTGATGTATTAAAAGAAATGGCAGAAGAGGGCGATGAAGATTCTGCTTTAGAAATAATAGAAACAATAAAATTTTTAGAAAAAGAAATTGAAGAATATAATATTAAGGTTTTATTATCTGGAGAATATGATAAAAATAATGCAATACTAACACTTCATGTAGGTGTTGGTGGAACAGATGCAAATGATTGGACTGAAATGCTTCTTAGAATGTACACTAGATGGTGTGAGAAACATGGATATTCAGTTGAAACAATAGAGCTATTACCAGGAGATGAGGCTGGAATAAAGAGTGCTACCTTGAAGGTGACCGGTGAATATGCGTATGGATATTTGAAGGCTGAAAAAGGAATACACAGATTAGTAAGGATTTCGCCTTTTAATGCTAATGGTAAGAGGCAAACCTCTTTTGCATCTATGGAAGTATTGCCAGAATTAACAAAGGAACAAGACATAGAAATAAGACCAGAAGATTTGCAGATAGATACGTATAGAGCTTCTGGAGCTGGTGGACAGCATATAAATAAAACTGAATCTGCAGTTAGAATAACTCATATTCCAACAGGATTAGTAGTTCAATGCCAAAATGAAAGAAGTCAGTTTGCAAATAAAGATACAGCCATGGAAATGCTAAAATCTAAGCTTGTTGAGTTAAAGGAAAGAGCTCATAAAGAGAAGATAGAAGACTTAACTGGTGAGCTTAAAGATATGGGATGGGGAAGTCAGATAAGATCATATGTATTCCATCCATATAGTATGGTTAAGGATCACAGAACCAATATTGAAACATCCAATGTTAATGCTGTAATGGATGGAGAATTAGATATGTTTATAAACGGTTTTTTAAATTATCAAGATTAATAAATTAAATTTAGTTTATATTAGACAAAACATTGTAGTTTTTTACTAAGATGTTTTGTCTATTTTTATGATTAATTAAATTAGTAATAGGAGTATTTAATTAAAGAAATTATCATAAACAATATAACAATGAATTTAAGAGAAAAACAAAGAAATAGTTACTTTTATAAAGATATTTTATTAAAATAAGGTTATACAATAAAAGGTCAAAGATAGTCAAAGAAAAATATTTTTGACCTTCTCTGACCTTTAAGCTATAATAAACTTGTAATTAAGGAAGAGATAAAAGAAATTAAATAAATCCTTAATTAAAAACAATTTTAATATAAGATTTAAATTTAAGGAGGTCGTTTTTATGTATGGATTAATACCATTTAAAACAAATAATTTACAGGAGAGAGGCTCTACATTTGATAATTTATTTAGCGATTTCTTTAATGATGATTTTATAGCACCATTAAATAAAGAGATTAGTAAATTTAATACAGATATAAAAGAGAATGAAAATGAATATGTAGTAATAGCAGAACTTTCAGGAGTTAAAAAAGAAGATATAAATGTTGAGTTCAAAAATGATCAATTAGTAATTTCGGCAAAAAGACAAGAATGTAAAGACGAAAGCAAAGAAGACTATATAAGAAAAGAAAGATGTTACGGAGAATTTCAAAGAGCTTTTAGATTTGTAGATGTAGATAATAAAAATATAAGTGCTAAGTTTGAAAATGGAGAATTAAAAGTAACAGTACCTAAGAAAATAAAGGAAAAAGAAGCATCTAAAATCTCTATTCAATAGTTGATTATTAAAATTTCATAATTAATAAATGTTATATTTGAGGAGGTCATTTTTATGTTTGGATTAGTACCATTTAGAACTAGTAAATTAAATGGAAGAGGTGATGTCTTCCAAGATTTCTTGAGTGATTTTTTCAATGATGATTTCTTTAAATCATTAAATACTATTAATTTAAATCAATTCAATGTAGATGTAAGAGAGACGCAAAATGAATATTTAGTAAGTGCTGAATTACCAGGCGTTAAAAAGGAAAATATAAATCTTGACTTTAGAGATAATGAATTAATTATTTCAGCTAAAAGAGAAGAGTTCCATGATTCTAATAAAGATAATTACGTCAGAAGAGAAAGAAGTTATGGAGAATTTTCAAGAGCATTGAATTTCAGCAATGTAGACAAGAAAAATATAGCAGCTAAATTTGAAAATGGAGAACTTAAGATTATTTTACCTAAAGAAATCAAAGGTCAACAGGATAGTTCAAAAATATTCATTCAGTAAGTAAATGACGAAAATTTTAGAGTTTAGTGGAAAAACAAAGAAATTCAATATATGAATAGGCGTAGTATTGTATTAAAAATTTAAGATTTTAAATTCTTAGAGAGAGGCTGTTCCAAAATTGTTTGTCCAAAACTTGCTTTTGAGAGCAAACATTTTTGGGTGCAGCCTCTCTCTTAGAATTTTTAGCTTGAATTTTCTTACAATCGAGCCTATCATATATTGAATTTCGATTATTATCCACTAAACTCTGATATTATGTTATTTACTTATGTTTTAAGATTTTATTGAAGCAGATATTTGTTTTAGAATTGTATTTTTATATTTTGGTATGAAGATTAAAGTCATGAATGTTATAAGGAAGAATAAAGTGATATTTGTATTATAAAAAAATATTATAATTGGGCTGTATGCAGAATTAAAAATTTCATCTTTAACTATGGAGTATACATCATTAATAGCAGTAGTATCAATATATTTAACTGTATCATTAGGGGTATGAATTCTAGAAAAATCACCATGACAAAGGGTCAAAGCATCAATGCCATTTGATGAAAAGCTAGCATGATCACTAGAATTTTGATATTTAATTTTATAATCAATATTATACTTAGTACAATATTTTTCAAAATCACTAGCTAGTGATGAATTAGAAGTATTTTCGCCACACATTAATATTAAAGGTACGTCTTTAGCACCTATCATATCTAAATTAATGACTTTCGAATTTTTAATTAAGCTCATATTTTCCTTTGCAAATTCTTTTGAACCTAATAAACCAAACTCTTCTCCAGTAAATCCAACAAATATAATATCCATTTTGGGCTTAGGAAGACTTGAAATGTTTTTACACAATTCCATCAAGAAGCTTGTACCAGAAGCGTTATCAAGTGCACCACCATAACAATTGCCAATGGCATCAGAACCTACGTGATCAAAATGTGCAGATATTATTAATGGTGAAATATTACTATGTGATCCCTTTATGACTCCAATTATATTATCAGTTTTACTAGGATATAGTCTATATGGAAGATCAATTTCAACTGTATTATTGTTTTTTAGATTATTCAATATATCATTGTATACTTGATTTGTTATAGCTAATGAAAATTCATATATTGAATCTTTATTAAAAGAACTTCTAAAATTTAAGTTATTGCTTGAATCAATATAAAATAAGTATTTTTTATTATTACTAGTTATTATAAATGAAGTTGATAATATGATTATGCTATCTTTTTTACTAAAAACTGCTGATGAAGTACGACAATTTGACATATCTTCTTTAAAATCAGTACCATAATTATAATTTTCTATAATATTGCCATTGGAATCTTTTATATTTAATTTGGCCTTTTCAGATGTTGTTGCTATCGTTGTTACATTAAAAGATTCTCTGTAATTATTATTAAGTGGAATTAGTTTATATTTTTTAAATGTGTCTTCAATTAATTGGGAGGCCTTATAATTTCCATATGTCCCAGTCAAACGACCATTAAATTCATCGGATGATAAGAATGCTATATTTTCTTTTACCTTATCGGGTGAAAAATGGTAGTATGTAAGTTGAAGAAAAAAGGAAGACGCAAATCCAAGAAAACATATAATTATGAATATATAATATAAAAATTTTTTCTTAGAAAATCTCAAAAGAATACCTCCTAAATTACTAATTATCATAATAAAGTTTATTAATAACTTAGAAGGAATATTCACTAATTTGCTTTATAAAACATGTCAACTAATGAATATATAGCAGTAAATATTGCAGATACATATAGAAATATATTAAAAGTATTTTTGATTATAGCACCTACCCCTCCTATAGCTAAACATGCCATAATAGCTATACTTATAAATTTGAAAAAGCCAGATTTATTTGTTAGTAGTGTAGTTACAGAAGAAAACATTATTAGTAAAAGCGATAAAAAATAAAAAATATATTCTAATTGCGTTGAATAAGATATTATCTCAAACTGATTTAAGCCTAAGACTGCAAAGAGGAATAATAAAAGAAATGAACATATCTTGCTTACATTATTTATCATATCAATCACCTCTGGAAAATATTTACATAATAATTATACAGTTTGTTTCAATTTAGGGCAAGAAAGAAATAGAAAATACTTTTAATTTATAATACTTTCAATTTCTACAATTTAAATATTATGGTAGAATATATTTGTAGAAAAAGAGAGTGGGGGAGGCAAGATATGAATATTTTAATTGCTGAAGATGAAGATGATATAAGAAAGTTAATATCTCTTCATATGAAAAAAGAAGGTTATGTTGTTTATGAAGCAGCAAATGGTGAAGAAGCTCTAAAAATTTCTGAAAATGAAAGTATAGATTTAGTTCTATTAGATATAATGATGCCTAAGATTAATGGGTTAACATTAATAGAAAAAATCAGAGAGGTATCAACTATTCCCATAATATGCATAACTGCAATGGGAAGTGACTCGGATAAAGTATTAGCATTAGGACTTGGAGCAGACGACTATTTAGTCAAGCCAATAAGTCCACTTGAATTATGTGCAAGAGTAGAATCTAATTTAAGGAGATGCTATAAGTACACTGAAAATAAGAAAACGGTATACTCTACAGGAGAATTAAAATTATTTGAAGAGACATTTGAAGTATATAAAGGTGAACAAAAAATAGATCTCAATCCTAAGGAATATAAAATACTAAAATTATTAATTTCTAATTTAGGAAAAGTATTTACTAAAAAGCAAATATATGAGAATGTATGGGAAGAGATGTATATAGGAGATTCAAATAATATAATGGTTCATTTGAGTCATTTGAGAGAAAAGGTAGAGGATGATCCTAAAAATCCAATATATATAAAAACAATAAGGGGAATTGGATATAAAATTGAGAGGATAGCTACCAATGAAAACAGCTAAAAGAACTAGAAGTGTTACAACCGAATTGTTTTTTATTTACTTTTTGGGATATATATTAATAACGGTAATAGTTATTGTATCTATATTCTTTTCTTTAATTATGTATGAAGTTTTATGTGGACAAAGAATGTATAATTCATATTTTGTACAATTAGAATCAAAATTAATAGAAGATTATAGAAGCATTACAGAAGAAGATTTAAAGCATATTAATGGTTTTTTAGTTAAAATAACTAATCAAAATCAGATAAGTTATTCTGTAGGAAATGTAATAGATGAGTTTAAGCAGGTGGATATAACAACATATATGAAGATTTTTGGAGTTGAGGAAGACAATTCAGTATTGTTAAATTCAGATTTAAGATCTTCAACTGCTTTTTTAGATTTAAATAATTCAATAATTAAAACGAGAAAAGATATAAATTATTCAATATATAGTATGTATTTAAAAGAAGAAACTGCTGTAGTAATAATAGGATGTCCTTATTCAGAGGTAACAAAGCCTAATGCAATAACAAGAATAATACCACATAATTTAATTATAAAGATGCTAAGTTTTTTTAATGTAGTTATTATATTACTTATGGTATATTTACTAGCAGGTCTTACATCTAAAGTTTTTGTAAATCCCATAAAAACTTTGTTAAAAGGGGTTATAGCCATATCTAATGGAGAGTATGATGTTAGAATTGAGAGTGAAAGAAAAAATGAATTTGCTGAATTATCTAATGGATTTAATAAGATGGCAGAAACAATACAATATGAGACAAATAAGAGAGAAGAATTAGAGAAAATGAGAGAAGAACTCATATTAGATGTTTCTCATGATTTAAAGAATCCATTGGCATCGATTTTAGGATATAGCGAAACTATGATTAATAATACATTAACTGAAGAAGAAAAAAATGAATGTTTACAGATAATAAATAAAAATTCATATAAAGCTAATAAATTAATCAATGATTTATTTGAATTTTCATTATATAATAACATTAATTATAGATTAAATTTAGCTAAAATAGATGTATGTGAATTTATTAGAACATTAATTGCAAATTATATACCTGAGTTTGAATATAAAGAATTTGAATATGATTTTGATATTATGGAAGGACCAATATTTATATTAGCTGATGAAGAAAAATTAACAAGAGCTATAAACAATATATTTGATAATAAAATAAAGTATAATGAAATTGGAAATAAAATAATAGTAAAAACTGAAATTAAAGAAAAATATTTTTATATATTATTATCTGATAATGGAGAAATAATGCCAAGAGAATATTGGGAAAGAATATTTAATCCATTTGTCAGAGTTGATGAGTCAAGAAATTCCAAAACTGGAGGAACTGGATTAGGTTTATCTATAACCAAAAAAGTAATACTCAAACATTATGGTGATGTAAAAATTATTGACAGTTTGGAAGGGACAACGTTTGAAATAAAATTGCCACTTATAAATAATTAAGTATAATTTAATGTTGTAATAAGTGAAGATTAATTATTGTAAGTTATAATTTTTATTATATAGCAAAACCTTTTAATGAATAGAAAGGAAGCGAAAAATTTTGGAATTAGATAAAGTATTCAGGGAAGTTAAAATTAGACAAATAGTTTTTATGTATTTAATTTCTTTAGCAATTACTACAATTCTCACATTTATTATTATAAAAAATATGAATGTAGAAGTTAATGATAGTACAATAAATAGTATTGTTTTATTTAATCAAGTTTTAATTACTATAATGTTATTTTATAAATTGGATATATCAAAGAAAACTATGGCTGTTTTAAGTGATGATTTTAAGAAAAAAATAGATATGCATGAAATTATATATGTTATTATTATGAATATTTTATTATCTATTGGTGGAAGCAACGTAATGATGGGAGCGATTTATTTGATAAGTCCATCTTTGGCTGATGAGTTTCTTTCTAATTCAGCTATAATTATAAATGGATATTTTGATTATTTTATTTGTTTTATTTTTGTAGTTGGAATATCTCCAATAGCAGAAGAATTAATATTTAGGCATGTGTTATTAAAAAGATTTACAGAAAAATTTAATGTATACGTAGGGCTTTTTGTATCATCAATAATTTTTGCATCTCTTAATGCAGGATCTGGAATGATAGGTGCTTTAGGATTTGGAGTGGTTAATTGCTTTTTGTATATTAAATATAAGAACATATTAATACCTATATTTGTACATTTGATTAATAATTTATTAGCTCTTACAATATTTTTCAAAGTGTCGGATTACTCAGGTAATTTAATTAGCATTCAAAAAGATATTGCTATTATTAATGGAATAAGCGGAGTTATAATCTTAAGTATAGGAGTAGCATTGTTAATTCATTTTATTAAATTAAATAAAAAATATGTAAAAGAAATCTATGTAGAATAGTTATAAAAAATCATGAGCAAATCTCATGATTTTTTTATGATTAATATATTTTTTTCTAAGGAGTGGTATTTTATGAGTTTTTTGAAACGAAGATAAATACCATTATAAATAAGCCTTAACACCAAAATGTGATCTTGACAGAATTAAGATGTCAATGCAAGTTTATTACATTCTAAAAAAATCTTGCTTCATATTGTCAAGCACAGCTTTTAGTGTTGAGCCATAAATAATATGAAAGGATAAATATATATAAATATTCCTTGATAAAAAATTCCAAAAAAATTATAATATGAATATATGTTTTAAATTATTGCCATTACTAAATAATAGTAATGGCAATAATTTGTTAATAGTAGAGAAGTTGTATTATTAAAGCTTTTTTAGACTTAGGAGGAAAGTATGAATTTAATAGAAGAAAGAATAGCAGAAGAATTAGGAATAAAATTGTCACAAGTAAAAAATGTTATAGAACTTTTGGATGGTGGAAATACAGTACCATTTATTTCAAGATATAGAAAAGAAGCAACAGGTGGACTTTCTGATGAAATTTTAAGAAAACTTGCAGAAAGACTTACTTATTTAAGAAATTTAGAAGAAAGAAAAACTGATGTTAAGAGATTAATTGAAGAACAAGGAAAGCTTACTGAAGAATTAATTATTGCTTTAGATAAATCAGTAACTTTAACAGAAGTTGAAGATATATATAGACCATATAAACCTAAAAAGAGAACTAAAGCTATAATTGCTGCTGAAAAAGGATTAAAACCTTTAGCAGAATTAATTATGGAAAGTTCATTTAAAGGTGACTTAAATGAAGAAGCTTCTAAATATATAAGTGAAGATAAAGGAGTATCAAGCAGTGAAGAAGCTATATCGGGTGCTTTGGATATAATTGCAGAAACTATTTCTGATGAGGCAAAGTATAGAAAATATATTAGAGAAATGGTTATAAGAGAAGGTTGTATAGAATCTAAAGGAAGTTCAAAAGAACCAACACCTTATGAAATGTATTATGAATATTCAGAAGGTGTGAATAAAATACCACCCCACAGAATATTAGCTATAAATAGAGGCGAAAAAGAAAAAATATTAAGTGTTAAGATAACTGCAAATGAAGATAAGATAATAAATTATTTAGAAAAAAATATATTAACAGGAAATGCAGTTTTAGATGAACAATTGAAGCTTGCAATTAAGGATTCATTAAAAAGATTAATATATCCATCAATTGAAAGAGAAATAAGAAGTGAATTAACTGATATTGGTGAAGAAGGTGCTATAAAGATATTTAAGGAAAATTTAAAGGCACTATTATTGCAAGCACCTATAAAGGGTAAGGTTGTAATGGGATATGACCCAGGATTTAGAACAGGATGTAAGATTGCGATTTTAGATGAAACAGGTAAGTTCCTTGAAAATACAGCAGTTTATCCAACAGTTCCAAAGAAAGATATTGAAGGAACAAAGAAAAAATTAAAAGAATTAATTTATAAATATAATGTTGATGTGATATCACTTGGAAATGGAACTGCCTCAAGAGAATCAGAAGAAGTTATCGCAGAAATGATAAGCGAGATTAAAGAAGAGACAGGAAAAGAAATTGCATATGTTATTGTTTCAGAAGCAGGAGCATCAGTTTATTCAGCATCAGAACTTGCTACAAAAGAATATCCTGATTTAGATGTTACAGTTAGAGGAGCTATTTCCATAGGAAGAAGACTTCAGGATCCGCTTGCAGAATTAGTTAAAATTGATCCAAAGGCAATTGGGGTTGGACAATATCAACATGATGTTACTCCTAAAAAACTTGAAGAGTCTTTGGCAGGAGTTGTAGAGGATTCAGTAAATACTGTTGGAGTTGATTTAAATATTGCAACACCATCACTTTTAACACATATTTCAGGAATTAATGCAGCTATAGCTAAAAACATAGTTGATTATAGAGAAGAAGCTGGTCATTTTACTTCAAGAAAAGAATTATTAAAGGTTAAAAGATTAGGACAAAAGGCTTACGAACAATGTGCTGGATTCTTAAGAGTTGCAGAGAGTAAGGAACCACTTGATAATACATCGGTACATCCAGAATCATATGATGCTGCTAAAAAATTAATAGGTGTCCTTGGATATGATAATGAAGCACTTAAGAATAATAAGTTAGGTGATATAGATGAAAAGGCTGAATGTTATGGAATAAGCAAACTAAGCAAAGAGCTTGAAATTGGAGAAATGACATTAAAAGATATAATAAAAGAATTAAAGAAACCAGGTAGAGATCCAAGAGAAGAAATGCCAAAGCCAATACTTAAGACTGGAATAATTGAAATGAAAGATTTAAAGCCAGGTATGGTTTTATCAGGAACAGTAAGAAATGTTTCAGATTTTGGTGCGTTCGTAGATATTGGAGTTCATCAGGATGGATTAGTTCATAAGAGCCAAATGGCCAATAGATTCGTAAAACATCCACTTGATATTGTTAAAGTTGGCGATATAGTAGAAGTTGCTGTTTTAGAAGTAGATGAAAAAAGAAAAAGAATATCATTAACTATGAAAGACGTACACAAATAAAAAGAGTGGCTATGCCACAATACGGAACTTTCACAAATAAAAAAGGAAACTCCTATTCACATTCGTTCATAGGAGGGCTATACTGCTAGGCTCTACACTCGCCAAGCATTATATGCCAAAGAGTGGCTATGCCACAATACGGAACTTTTGCAAATAAAAAGAGTCGCTATGCGTAAGATGGAAGCGTGGCGAAGAAAATAATTTACAATTAATATGATAAATTTTAAAGATATAAAAGAAAAGTTGATTATTTTATACACCTAGAGATAAGACTGGTATATAATAAATAATAAGATGAGGTTTAGAGCGTGATAATTCTAAACTAAGTATGATTTAGGAGGAAATGAAATATGAAAGTAAAATGTATTGATAACAATCTTTGTTCTACTTTAACTCTAAATAAGGAATATTCAGTTGTTGAAGAAGCTACAGAGTATTATGTTATCATCGATGATAAAAGAGATGAAATTACATGTAGAAAATCTAGATTTGTAGTAATTGAAGATGGTGGAATAACTAAAAATGCAAAAGCTACAATAACAGAGCTAAGTTATCAGATAGAAAATGAATTTAAAGATATAAAAGATTTTGTTATAAGAAAGAATTCAAAAGGCGAAATAAAAGAAATATCAATAAAATTCAAATATTAAGTGATATTTTATAAGAGGGTCTTAATACTGTATGTATTTGGATCCTTTTGTTATATAATTGTTATATCATTATAAATGTTAATAATTGGAGAAGTGATAAAAGCTGAATTAATAAAGGAGTTAGAAATTTTGTAATAGGTCTTGGTGGCAGTTCTACTAATGATGCAGGATTTGGTATGTTAGAAGCTCTTGGGGGGATGTGAGATAAAAATAATGATGAAATAAAGCTTGATGTTTAGAAGTAGATAATTTAAAATATCAAATCTACAAAATATATCTAATGTAGTTTTTTTAGAGTCTGAATAATATTGGAAAATAACATTTTATAACTAAATAAAAAATGTTAAAATTATATTGAGAATAAGAAAAGGTGGTATTGGGTTTGACAAAAGAGAGGAAAGTAAAAAAAAGAGAAATTTATGATGAAGAAATAAGTAACGTAATCACAGAAAACGATATAAGATTGTTTAAAAGTGGAATTCATTATGAGATTTATAAAAAGCTTGGAGCACATCCCAAAAGGATAGATGATCAAGATGGGATAAGTTTTAGTGTTTGGGCTCCAAATGCACAAGAGATTACTGTAATTGGGGATTTTAACGGGTGGGATATAGAGAATAATAAAATGAATCCAATTGGAGATAGTGGAATATTTGAATTATTTATTCCAGGTGCATTAATAGGACAAAGATATAAGTATGCAATTAAAACACTTAATGATGAAATATTGCACAAGTCCGATCCGTATGCTAATTATTCAGAGAGACGTCCTGGGAATGCTTCAGTAGTAACAGATATATCTAATTTTAATTGGTCAGATATTCAATGGTTGAAAAAAAGACAAAAGCTAGATTTAAAAAAGAAACCTATGTCAATTTACGAAGTTCATATAGGATCTTGGAAAAAACATCGTAATAGAGATGAGGATGGATTTTATAATTATAAAGAATTTGCACATTCTTTGACAGAATATATATTAGATATGGGATACACTCATGTTGAACTTATGGGGATTGCTGAATATCCATTTGATGGTTCATGGGGATATCAAGTAACTGGATATTATGCTCCAACATCTAGATATGGAACACCTGAAGATTTTATGTATCTCATAAATTATCTTCATAAAAATAATATAGGTGTAATTTTAGATTGGGTTCCTGCACATTTTCCTAAAGATGAACATGGATTAGCAGAATTTGATGGTACATGTCTCTATGAGTATTCTGATAAAAGAAAAGGAGAACATGCAGATTGGGGAACTAAGGTATTTGATTATGAGAAACCAGAAGTAAAAAACTTCCTTATTGCCAATGCTTTATTTTGGATTGAAAATTTTCACATAGACGGTCTTAGAGTAGATGCTGTTTCTTCAATGTTGTATCTGGATTATGGGAGATGCGGGGGAGAATGGATTCCTAATAAGTATGGTGGAAATCAGAATCTTGAAGCAATTGAATTCTTTAAGCATTTAAATACAATAGCAATAAGACGTAATCCTGGAATTATGATGATTGCTGAAGAATCAACAGCATGGCCTAGAGTTACTGATGCAGCAGAAAATGATGGATTAAATTTCACTTTTAAATGGAATATGGGATGGATGCATGATTTCTTAGAATACATGAAATTAGATCCGTATTTTAGAAAAGATAATCATAATAAAATGACTTTTTCTATGAGTTATAACCATAGCGAAGAATATATACTAGTTTTATCTCATGATGAAGTAGTTCATTTGAAATGTTCTATGATTAACAAAATGCCAGGGGAATTAGAAGAGAAATTTAAAAATCTAAAAGTAGGATATGCCTTTATGTTTGCCCATCCAGGAAAAAAGCTGCTTTTTATGGGACAAGATTTTGCTCAACTTAGAGAGTGGAGCGAAGAGAGAGAACTAGATTGGTATCTATTAGCAGATGAAAATCATAGACATATAAATAATTTTGTAAAGGCTCTATTAAAAATCTATAAAAAGTATTCATGTATGTATGAATTGGATAGAAATCCTAATGGATTCAAATGGATTAATGCTAATGATAATTATAGAAGTATATTTAGCTTTGTAAGGTATTCAGAAGGCATGCAAAATAGTTTGTTATTTGTTTTAAACTTTACACCAGTTGAAAGACCTGATTATAAGGTTGGGGTTCCAGAAGAAAACACATATAGACTTATTTTAAATAGTGATGATATAGAGTTTGGTGGAAAAGGAGAAAAAAGAAGACGGGTTTATAAAGCGGTGAAAGAAGATTGTGATGGATATTCTTATTCAATTAAGTATAGTTTGCCAGCTTATGGAGTTGCAGTATTTGTTTTTAAGTAAATAACATGAAAAATACAGCTAATATCAAAATTATTCAATGTTAGCTGTATTTTTCAGTATAATTTTAGAAATCTTCACATTTAAGAAAATAATCTATTAAGTTTTCAATTGTAATAATACCTATAACAGTATCACCTTTAAGAACAGGCATCGCAATGATATTATGTTCTCTTAAACGTTTTGCAACATTGATAATATCATCATCATATTGAGCTGTTACAACTCTTTTTGTCATTATCAATTCAACTGGATAGTCAACATAATGTCCAGGCTTGGTTAAAAATCTATATGCATCTGCCTTGACAACTATGCCTACAAGTTTAGTATTGTCATCTACTACCGGGATACCGTTTACATTAAGAGTATTCATTAAATTTAATGCTTCATCAACAGAAATATTTTTATTAATAGTATGGAAATGTAAATTACTTATATCTTTTATCAGCATACTAAACCTCCTAAATCTATATAGTAATAGTATATCATAAATATTGTATATTTTGATTTATTTAAACAATATAAAATAGATTTAACATAAATTATAGTGATATTCTATAAACTATAGCTTACCTAGAAGATTAAATTTATAATATGATATCATTTTATTGTTGTAAAATGAATTTAATTAATAAAATATGTGGTAATATTTATATGTCTATTTACAGTAAATGATAAATATAAATTGTAGAAAGGAACGTGGGAATGGATAAAGAAAAGTTTTATACAAATAGAAAAAACATAGTTTTTTTAGCAACAATATGTTGTTTTTTATGGGGGAGTGCATATCCAGCTATTAAAGTAGGGTATGAGCTTTTTAATATATCTTCAAATGATATTCCATCAAAGTTGATATTTGCAGGTTATAGATTTGCCTTGGCAGGAATCATTGTACTTTTATACGAAACTATATTAAAGAAAAATATATTTACTTTTTCTAGAAAGCAATATTCAAAAATAGCAGCTTTAGGACTTATTCAAACTACTATTCAATACATATTTTTTTATGTTGGAATGTCATATACAACAGGAGTTAGGGGATCTATAATAAATGGAACAGGAACTTTTGTAAGTATAATATTAGCTCACTTTATATATAAAAATGATAAGCTTAATTTTAATAAAATACTGGGTTGCATAGTTGGATTTTCAGGAGTTGTATTGGTAAATTTAAATGGGAAAAGTGGAGTAAATAATGTTGGTTTTACATTTAAGGGTGAAGGCTTCATTGTTATAGCTGCTATTACTTTTGCATTAGGAGCAATATATAGTAAAAAAATTACAAAGAAAATGGATGCATCAACAGTAACAGGATATCAATTATTTATAGGTGGACTTATATTAATTGTTCTTGGGGCTGTTTTTGGTGGTAAATTAAGTTCATTTAATTTTAAATCTATAATTCTATTAATATATATGGCTTTATTATCATCTGTAGCATTTGTAATCTGGACGCAATTATTAAAATTCAATAAAGTAGGAATGATTTCTGTATTTAATTTTTTAGTGCCTGTATTTGGAACATTGCTTTCAGGAATATTCTTAGGAGAAAATATATTTGATATAAAAATTCTAATATCTTTAATATTAGTTTGTATAGGAATTTATCAAGTTTATAAAGTGAAAAAATAAGTTTAGCCATATTTGATTAATGATATTATTACAATAATTACATATTATAAAAAACGAGATATAATATACTTGTTATACTAATTTAAAAATAATAAAGGAGAATATTATGGAATCTGAATTTTTAAACATAGTAATAATATTAATATTAATTTTAGTTAATGCCTATTTTGTGGCTTTAGAGTTTGCAATAGTTCAAATAAGATCATCTAAAATAGATACATTAATAGAAGATGGTAATAAAAGAGCAAAAAAATGTAAGATTGTTAAAGATAATATAAATTCATATCTATCATCAACACAGCTTGGAATAACTTTAGTTGGATTATTATTAGGATGGCTTGGTGAACCAACTGTATCTAAGCTTATAGATCCATTACTAGAAATGATAACTTCAAATGCAGCACTTAAACAGAGTATTTCTTTCATAGTTTCATTTAGCTTGATTACATTACTTGAAGTTGTATTTGGTGAGCTTGTTCCAAAAGCAATAGCATTATATGAAACAGAAAAATGTAATTTACTTTTGGATGGATCGTTAATTTTATTTCATAAACTAACTTATCCTATAACTATGACTTTTGATAAATTGACAGAACTATGTTTAAAACCATTTGGAATAGAGCCTGCTAATGAAGCAAATGAGACTTACACGCGAGGAGAATTACAAATGTTGATAAACCAAAGCATAGAAGATAGTGGGGATCAGATGCTATTATCTAATGCATTTCAATTTTCAAACCGCAGAGCAGAAGAGATAATGATACATAGAACAAAAATGGTTTGTATAGATATAGATTCAACTCAGGAAGAAGTATTAGAAATAATAACAGACAATGGATTTACTAGATATCCTGTAATAGATAAAGAAAAGGATAATGTTATTGGATTTGTTCATGTCAGAGATATCTATAGGGATGTAGTTTCTGATAACAAATTGGATTTGAAGTCTTGTACAAGAAAGGTAAGTTATTTTACTGAAAGAATGCAAATAAGAAATATATTTAAAGAGCTTAAAGAAAAGAGAGAGCAGTTCGCAATAATAGTTGATGAATATGGTGGAACTAGTGGGTTATTAACATTGGAGGATATAATCGAAGAATTAGTTGGGGATATTGAGGATGAATTTGATGAATAGATTGGTGGAGGAATTATAGTAATGGGTATAATGACTTTCACTGGATGGCTAAATGATATTACAGGATACTTAAGTAATGCAGCTCAAGGTAGTAAAATAGATTCATCTTTAGATAATGGTTATGAAGAAGATGTTAAATAAGAAAATGCACCAGTTAAAGGCGATGAAGAAGAATCAAATAATTCAAATTCAAGTCATAAATAATTTCAAGATGCTATAGATTTTACTTTAACAGATCAGTATGGTAATACTCATAAATTATCTGATTATAAAGGAAAAACAGTATTTATATAGTTAGAATATAAAAAATAGACTGAGTTTTAAACTTAGTCTATTTTTCTGGGGAATAACTAATTTGTGGTGAGAATATTATAGAAATTGTTATAATTTATATGGGGTATTTTATTAATTATAAATACTACTATATAATAAGAATGGAGAATAGCCATATGTTTAAATATGTTGGAGATATAAGTAAGATTTCTCATTATATAATAGATAAGTTTTTAGAAAATAAAAATATAGCAATAGATGCTACATTAGGAAATGGATATGATACAGATTTTCTTTCAAAAAAATTCACTAAGGTATATTCATTTGAAATACAAGAAGAAGCATGCAAAAATTATTCTGAAAGAAAGGCCGATAATGTTGAGGTGATAAATGATTCGCATCATTTATTAAAGAAGTATGTGAATGAATCTGTTGATTGCATTATGTACAATTTAGGTTTCTTACCAGGTGGGAATAAGGAGATTACAACAATGTCAGAAACATCTTTAAATAGTATCATTGAAGGTCTTGAATTATTGAATCATGGTGGATTAATGACTATTTGTCTTTATAGGGGACATGTTCAAGGGAAAGAAGAAGAGAGTGTAATTATTCCATATCTTAAGGAGCTTCCAAAATCAAAATTTGGGGTCATGTATCATGAGTTTTTGAATAGAAGTAAAGAAGCACCTATTTTAATAGTAATAGAAAGAAAATAATCGAATTAATACGTATATATGTATATTTCTTAAATATTAAAGTTTTGATAAATGTAACGTTATAGTAATAGTAAATAACGTTACATATTTTTATAATGAAAGTAAGAAAATAAGTGAAAATGTATACAGAAAACTATTGACTAATTACTAATAAGCATTTATTATATACTTATAAAATAACATTTAAAAAGTTATTTTAAAATATATTTAAGAAATTAAAAATAAAAGATTTAGGAGGAGGACTATGCGTTATTTATTAGGCTTAGATATTGGTACATCAGGAACAAAAACAGCATTATTTGATGAAAATGGACAAACTGTATCTACTGCAACTTATGGTTATGATTTATTCCAACCACAAGCAGGATATGCAGAACAAAATCCAGAAGATTGGTGGAATGCTTGTGTAAAAGGAATAAGTAATGTTATACAAAAAGCTGGTGTACAATCAGAGGATATAAAAGGCGTAGGATTAAGTGGTCAAATGCATGGCCTAGTTCTAGTAGATAAAGATTACAAAGTGATAAGAAATTCTATAATATGGTGTGATCAAAGAACTGAAAAAGAATGTGAAGAAATAACAAACACTATAGGAAAAGAAAGATTAATTCAAATTACAGGAAATCCAGCTCTTACTGGTTTTACTCTTTCTAAATTATTATGGATTAGAAATAATGAACCTGAAAATTATAAAAAAATATATAAGATTCTTTTGCCTAAGGATTATATAAGATTTAAGTTAACAAATGTATTTGCAACTGAAGTATCAGATGCTAGTGGTATGCAAATGCTTGATATAAACAAAAGAGACTGGAGCGATGAGTTACTTAAAGATTTAAATATAGATAAATCAATACTTGCAGATGTATATGAATCGGTTGTTGTAAGCGGAAGGGTTACAGAAGAAGCCGCTAAATTAACTAGTCTTTCAGTAGATACCCCAGTAGTTGGTGGTGCTGGAGATCAAGCAGCAGGAGCAATAGGAAGTGGAATTGTAAAAGAAGGTGTGATATCAACTGTGATGGGAACATCAGGTGTAGTATTTGCATCAACAGATTCTCCTAAGTTCGATAAGTATGGAAGAGTTCATACTTTATGCCATGCAGTGCCAGGTAAGTGGCATGTAATGGGAGTTACTCAAGGCGCAGGATTATCGCTTAATTGGTTTAAAAGAACTTTCTGTCAAAAAGAAATTGAAGAAAGTGAAAAGCTTGGCAGAGATATTTATGATTTATTAACAGAAAAAGCAGCTAAATCAGAACCAGGTGCTAATGGCGTTATTTATTTGCCGTATTTAATGGGAGAAAGAACTCCACATTTAGATCCTAATGTAAAAGGTGGATTTTTTGGAGTATCATTGATTAATAATCATGACGATTTTGTTAGAAGTATCTTAGAAGGTGTTAGTTTTAGCTTAAAAAATTGCTTAGATATAATAGAGGATATGAATGTTAAGGTTGAGGACATAAGAGTTAGTGGCGGAGGCGCTGAGAGTGAGATATGGAGGCAAATTTTAAGTGATATTTTACAATATCCGTTATCTACAGTAAAAGCCTCAGAAGGACCAGCACTTGGAGTAGCAATACTTGCAGGGGTTGGAGCTGGAGTTTATGATTCAGTTGAAACGGCATGTGAGAAGATTTTAGGTGGAAATGATAGTGAGAAGGTTGTTCCAAATAAAGATTTAAAAGAAGTTTATTCAAAAGTATATGAAATTTATAATTCACTATATCCAAGAATAAAGGATATTTACTAGCACAGTAATAATGATATCATATTAAGTAGAATATGGTTATTAAATGCTAGAGGGGAGTAATTTTAAAATTGATAGAAGTAAATCATAGCAAAATTAAAGAAACAAATAGGAAAAAAATAATTAAATTATTACTAGAAAAAGATGAAATTACAAAATTAGATATCTCTAGAGAATTGGATATAAGTATAACAACAGTATCTACTAATATTTCAGAATTAAAGAAAATTAGAATTGTTGAAGATGTCAGATCATTAGAATCTACTGGTGGAAGAAAAGCTATGGCGATTAAGCTAAATGAAAATTGCAAATATGGATTAGGAATAGCGTTAACACCAAGGCATGTAAAATTATCATTAATAAATCTTAGAAGTGAAGATGTAGAATTGCTTAGAATAAGACATGATAATAACAGCATAGAAGACATAATTAATATAGTAAGTTATAATATACAAAGCTTGTTAGAAAAAAATAATGTAAAAGCTGATCAGTTACTTGGAATAGGAATATCAATACCAGGTACAGTAGATACACAAAATGGGATAATAAAAAATTGTTATTTATTAAATATAAAAGATTTTAATATAAAAGAAAAATTTGAATATTTAAATGTTCCAATTTATGTAGATAATGAAGCAAATTTATCAGCATATTATGAGTACTTAAATAAAAAAGATATTGTGGATAATCTTTTATATGTATCTATAACAGATGGTTTAGGACTTGGAATAATTATAAATGGAAGAATTTATAGAGGTAGTAATAATTCATCTGGTGAAATGGGACATATGAAGATTAACCTAGATGGTAAAGAGTGTAAATGTGGAGCTAAAGGTTGCTTAGAAGCATATGCATCTAAAAATGCTATTCTGGATGAATATAATGATAAAGCAAAAAGCAAAATTAGTGATATTGAAGAATTTGAAAAATTATGTGATTCATTAGATGAGATAGCATTAGATGTACTTAAAGAATATATTTCTATTTTAGGTGTTGGCATAAGTAATCTTACAATGATATTAGACCCTAACAGTATTGTTATAGGTGGAGAAATAAATAATTTAATAGATAGAAATTTAAACTATTTAAAAGAAACGATATATAAAGATAACTTGTTTACAAATGAAAATGATTGTAAGGTAGAAATAACTAAGTTTAAAGAGTCATATTTATTAGGAGCAGCAAGACTTCCAATAGAAGAGTTTTTAACAATAAAATAGCATTGTGTAATATCTAATTTAACATTAATATTGTAAATTAGGTATAGAAACTTTTTAAAATAATTTTTAAAAGTATATTTAAAATAAATTTAGTCAGTAATGTGAGTCTTAAATTTCTGATTGGAATTCTGGAGTTAAGACAATTTTTAAATAAACCTAATTAGAGATTTAAATAAACTATAAGTCTATAAGTAAAGAGTAAAAATATCAAATAAAAGGGAGAGGTATCTAAAATGAAATTTTTCTTAGACACAGCAAATGTAGAATATATTAAAGAAGTAAATGAGATGGGAGTAATTTCTGGTGTAACAACAAACCCATCACTTGTAGCCAAAGAAGGAAGAGATTTTAATGAAGTAATAAAAGAAATTACTGAAATAGTAGATGGACCAATAAGTGGAGAAGTAGTAAGTGAAGATGCTGAAGGAATGATAAAAGAAGGTAGAGAAATTGCTAAGATTCATAAAAATATGATTGTAAAAATCCCAATGACAGGTGAAGGATTAAAAGCAACTAAAGTTTTAGCAAGCGAAGGAATAAAAACAAACGTAACATTAATATTCTCAGCAACACAAGCATTACTTGCAGCAAATGCAGGAGCAACATATGTAAGCCCATTCCTTGGAAGAGTAGATGATATATCAATGATAGGTATGGATTTAGTAAGAGACATAGCAGAAATATTTGCAATACATGGAATAGAAACAGAAATAATTGCGGCAAGCGTAAGAAATCCAATACATGTTATAGAAGCTGCAAAAGCCGGTGCTGATATAGCAACTGTTCCTTATGATTTAGTTAAACAAATGTTAAAGCATCCATTAACAGATCAAGGTCTTGAAAAATTTAAGGCAGACTGGGCAGCAGCATTTGGAAATAAATAAATTTAAGTGAGAGCCCCAATTGGCATATAACACTTGGCGAGGAACGAGTTTAGTGGTATAGCCCTTCTACGAACGAATGTGAGTAGAAGTTTCAGAATATATTTGGTTGCTCGAACTTACTCCTATGAACGGATGTGAATAGTGAGTTTCATTTAAAAATTGAATAATTAGAAAGTACGATAGTCAAAAGTATGAACGTAGCAGATTTTAAATAAAAGAAATTTATTGCACAAATATTTGAAGAATGAAAAAATGCCCAGAATTTAAGAATTTAAGAATTTAAGA
>ERZ781272.433-NODE-433-length-30768-cov-5.277635_pt1 | contig 30768 bp, 25 predicted proteins | sample MGYA00375850_ERZ781272 | MGnify/ENA primary metagenome ERZ781272 (study PRJEB29790, sample SAMN06051246) | human gut metagenome | host: Homo sapiens | place: USA: Cincinnati, Ohio | collected 2013-06-21 | study: EMG produced TPA metagenomics assembly of the Gut...
ACAGCGTGGGACTTTCACCCACCGGATTCCAAGCCCTTTTCTGGGCGCACCCTATTATATAAAAAACATACCGGAAGTTTTTTTATCTCTTCCGGTATGCTCATTATATAACGCTTTATTTTCTATGCCGAATACATATCTTCTGTTCTTTTATATGCATAAATAGCTTTTTCTTTTGAATTGCAACCGCCTTAAAGTTATCACAGCATATCATCCTTCAGCACATCATGATCTCTCAGCACCTTCTCCACGACAGTTCCTTTGATTACATGAATCAATGGCTTTTTCAAAGCGTTCAGCGGTCCTGGAAGCCGGATTTCCAAAGGGGATTTCCCATCCATAAGTTTTACGGAGCTGTCAAGAAGCTCCCGGATGTCATAGACACTTCCCCATACCTCCGGAACGCCGCGGTCTACGCCTAAAAGTCCATATACGGCCTCCATTGCGGTCCGCACGGAATATTCCGTCGTGAACACAGTATCTCTCGGAGTCTCGGCAAACTGCCCGAGGAATGCAAAGTTCACGCACCCATCCGGAATGACATCCGGACGGTCGCCTTTGGTTCTCGGCATGAAAAAGGCGGTAATGTACGGCATCATTGTCGGAACGCAGACGGCACTGTTCTCAGCCAAATCCGGAATTTCCTCAGCCGGTACGCCCAGATGATACAGCCATTCCTCCGTGATTTCCTTCCCGGTACACTCTTTCATTGGTTTCTTCACATAGTCACCGGGAACATCGGTAAATAATCCATATACCCAGACACATACTTTGTCCGGATCCTGCTCCTTGAACTGCCCCTGTCTGTTGATTGTCCAGCTCATCAGCCAACCGGAATCCTGACAGCTTACGATACCGCCGGTTACAACTCTTCCGCTCTTTGGGTCCCGTTTGCAGATATTGGTAATGTAAGGAAGAATTTTATCATCCAGGGTCGTGATTGTGGCTGATTCCCAATTGGTTTTTGTGATATCCGAACAGAATTTTTCCGGACGGCCAAAGGACGGGTCCTGCTTTGCAATATTTTTCCAGAGACTCCAGCAGCCGCTTGTGCGGACTTCCGCATCCCCGTTAGGCGCATGGTTCTGATCACCATAAATCGTCCCCTCTGTACAGCTTCCATTCGTCACAAATACCAGATCATTTTCTGTAAGCAGGATTCCTTTTTCCACGCCCTTCACTCTGCATTCAATTGCTTTTGCAACCTTTTTATTATCTTTGAACTCAAAAATAACATTGGTGACTTCCGTATTGAACTGAAAATCCACTCCGGCGGCCTCCAGGTATCTCTGCATCGGAAGAATCAGGGATTCATACTGATTATATTTTGTAAACTTCAATGCACTGAAGTCCGGAAGCCCTGCAATATGATGGATAAATCTCTGAAAATATAATTTCATTTCCAGTGCACTGTGCCAATTTTCAAACGCAAACATGGTCCTCCAGTACAGCCAGAATGTAGAATCAAATACCTCCTCATCAAAAACATCCTCGATCGTCTTATCATACAAATCTTCGTCCTTTGTCATAAAAAGCTTCATGATTTCCATGCAGCCTTTTTGACTCAGATTGAATTTTCCATCTGTATGTGCATCCTGTCCCCTATGAACTGTAGCACGACACAGAGAATAGTTGGGATCATGCTTATTCAGCCAGTAATATTCATCCAATACAGAAACGCCCGGCGTCTCTATGGACGGAATGCTGCGAAACAAATCCCACAGACATTCAAAATGGTTTTCCATCTCTCTTCCACCGCGCATAACGTATCCGCGGGTGGGATCGTTGATACCATCACAGGCACCTCCTGCAATGTCCATAGCCTCTAAGATATGAATATGGGAGCCAGGCATCTGTCCATCCCGCACAAGGAAACATGCTGCCGCCAGAGAAGCCAGGCCGCTGCCAACAAGATATGCGCTCTTCTCATCTACACCCTCCGGCTTCTCCGGACGGGCAAATGCTTCATAATTTCCATTGGTATAGTAAATACCTTTACTGTTTTTTGCGTCTTTTCCACGCTCGGTATTGCGGTATTCACTTTTTGTCTCCGCAACTTTCTCCGGTCTCTCTTTTTCATTTTCCTTTGCTTTCTTTGCCATCAGAGCTGCTGCCCCGGCACCTGCGATAAGGGCTGATGTTACACCAAGCTTCATTCCTTTTTTTGCCATATAAATAACCGCCTTTCTCATATATCATCAATTTGCTTTGTTTTTTTGGATGTCCCCAGCATACTTATATTTTATCCGGAATTCAATTTACAAAACGGGGGCAATGATAAAAAACTTATCATGCCCCCGCGTTTGATAAAAAATCCATCTATCTGTCTGCAAAATTCTGAATGGATTTTGTAATATTTCCTCTTAGTGTAATACAGATTTTTTCTGCAATTTCCTGGTAATTTTCCTTCATTCCCTGTTTGATCCAGTCCAGCATAACGCCCACAAAGCTGTATTTGTAAAGATCCGCAATAAATTTCTTTTCTTCTTCGGAAATCTCTATCCCAACAGATTTCTCCTCCACAACACCGATGAGCAGATCGTAAGTGAGCTTAAACAGATAGTTCTCAATCTGCTCTCTGCTGACGGAGTGATATACATTCATGATAAACGGTTTGTTCTCCATAACTGCTTCAAATATCTTAAGCAGACCTTCCTGCCAACTGTCATATGTTTTCTTTCCCTGCAGTGCCCTAGCGGCATCCTCCACGCATACCCACTCGGTCAAATCATAGATATCCTTAAAGTGATAATAAAATGCCATGCGGCTGATGCCGCAGTCCGATGTTAAATCACTAATTGTGATCTTATCTAAAGACTTCTGCAGCAAAAGCTTTTTTAAGGATGCCTCCAGTGCATATTTTGTCATATTTGCCATATGATTGCTCCCTTCTTCCTATGTCATCCGGCTGAAAACGCTTTTGACGTACGCCAAAAGCTTCGCTGTCCATCACATCAGAAAATATCTGTACATAGTTCAACAAACAATTTCATTAGTGGACTCTGCCATTTATTAACGTGGCTGCCGCATACAGCAGTGATATGAGGGCTTGATATATCGGTTGGGATTTCTACCAAGCTTCCGCAATCCAATTCTTCTTTCACGGAAAAGACAGGCAGAAATGTAATCCCCACATTACTTTTAACGAGATTCTTGATCGTTGGTATACTCCAAAGCTCAATCGTATGATCGAGCAAAATAGATTTATCCCGGAGATATTGTTCAAATACCTGTCGGAAAATGCAGTTTGGCTCATTTATAATGAACGGGACAGAAATCTGTTGATTTGGTGTAATAAAATCCGGATATTGCTCCTTTATTTCGGGAGAGGCCACCAAAGCAACCGGATAGCTGCCAAGCGTATGGACTGCAAGGTTGGAACCAAACCCCTGCACCTCTTCATAAAATATACCTAAATCCAGCGTACCGTTTAACAATTCATTCCGGATATCATAGCAGTTCATAGAGTGTAAAAACAAACGGGCTTTGGGTGCCCTCTTACAGAATTCCTTCAAAATAAGCGGTAATTTATAACACAGCAACGTCTCGCCCGCACCGATGTGCAAAGCCCCCTGATAAGCTGCCAGATCATTTTCAAAACAGTGCATTCTCTCGACAGAATTCAGGACGTCACTGACATACGGTATCAGCTGTTCGCCGGCTTTCGTAAGTACCATTCTCCGACCGATTTTTTCAAACAGCTTTGCTGATAGTTCCTGTTCCAACTGTCCAATCTGAAACGTAATCGTTGACTGTGTATAATTCAGCTTTTCCGCTGCTTTCGAAAAGCCCCCTTCTTCTACGATTGCCTGAAATGTATATAAATATTTCAATTCCATAGTTTCTCCCCATTATTTCAGTAATATCAAAGTATTACTTTAAATTATTCAATTTGATTTAATTATTTACTAATGGTATTATACACAACAGATAGTAAATTTACAAGGAGTTTTGGAAATGAAGAATAAAAACCGAAAAGAAAACAATTTTTTTCAACTGATTATTATCGTGGCCGCCGCTTGCCTTGTTCATGGCGTTATGCAGGGCGTGCATGATAATTACGGCATTATGATGAACGGCCTGACAGGCGTTACCAAGATTGATTATGCTTCTGTCAGCTTCTGTACCGGTGTAGGTGCATTGGTTTATGGGCTTTCACAACCTTTTCTCGGAATGCTTGCACTGAAAAAATCAAATACATTTGTTATTATGCTGGGAATTCTCTTTACTGTGCTTGGATTGATCGTCACACCATTATGCAGAAGCTTTTTCACATTACTTCTGTTTTTTGGGCTTATCCTGCCATTCGGTACCACCGGCCTGTGCTTTGGCATTATTATGGGTGCAATCACCCCTGTTCTGGGAGAAAAAAGGGCTGCCTTTGTATCGGGAATTGTTCAGGCCAGTGCCGGGATTGGCGATGCATTGATGTCACCGGGTTTGGAATCCCTGATTTCCCGTTTGGGTATCCAAACAGCCATGAATACGTTGTCCATCCCCTTCCTGATTATGATTCCGATTGTTCTATGGATTGCCTCTATCAACAAAAAGGCTGCTGCAGCAAAGCAAAAAGAAGATGAAAAACATGTATCCCTGTTTGCAATACTAAAAGATGCTTTTCAGGACAGAGATTATCGTTTGATTCTCATTGGCTTTGCCACCTGCGGATTCAACATGTCCATTATTGAAAGCCACTTGTTTTCCCAATTTCTATCCTGGGGAATTACAGGAGGCACTGCCTCTTTAACATTAACCGTTTATGGGATTGCCACAATGATAGGCGCTGCAGGCGCAGGCTTCCTTGGTGTAAGATACCGGATGAAAAATGTACTCGGCTGCGTTTATTCAATTCGTGTACTAATTTCTCTCGGATTTCTCCTTATGCCAAAGTCGGTTCCCTTTGCATTTGCTGCGACTGCCTTATTGGGATTAAGCGGGGATTCTACCGTCCCCCCAACCTCCGGTATTATCAGCAGAAAATTTGGTGCGGAAAAGATGGCTGTGATTTATGGCTTTGCGTTGATAGGCCATCAAGCAGGTGCTTTTGCAAGCTCGTATCTCGGAGGTATTCTTGTACGTGAAGGACTGGGATATACGCCGCTTTGGATAATGAATATGTGCTTAGCTTCCATTGCTGCAGCAGTAAGCTTTGCAATTCGTAATGACAATATTAAAACTCATTTATTCTAATTTTAAAACTTTTTCTGTTTATAAACCGGCTTTGGCCTCCAATTTGAAAAAGGCATTTGAACTTATTAATCGTTCTTAATGCCTTTTTGGGAGGCTATAAGACATTTCCATCCCGGCCGGCACTATCCCTTTACTCTTCACTTCCACACTCTTTGACCTCTTCCTGAGGCAAAGCACAAGGGGTTTTACTCCTGACAAATGCTTCCCGGGCCTAACCACCTGCCCAAAATTACAAGTAAACGGTCAAAATCCAGAGGCTTGGCAATATGCTCGTTCATACCGGCTTCTTTGGAGCGCCGCACATCCTCGGCAAAAGCATTGGCTGACAAGGCGATGATGGGGATTTGTTTGAGATACTTCCGGCCGGAAGCCCGGATAGCCCGTGTTGCTTCATAGCCGTTCATAACAGGCATTTGAATATCCATGAAAATCAGGTCGTAATCGCTGTCCGCAGCTTTTTCCATGACATCCACAGCCTCCCTTCCATTCCACACATGGTCTGCCTTCAGCCCGGTCATTCCCAAAATTTCCCCCGCAATTTCAGCGTTGATTTCATTATCCTCAACCAGCAGAATCCGCTTGCCGGCGAAGACTGTCTCTTTATAATCATCCAAAGATTTCCTCGGCTCCGACTGGTCATCTTTGCCGGCCAAACTCCGAAATACATAGGCAACTCTGGACTTGAAGATAGGCTTGCTGATAAAAGCATTTACCCCGGCAGCTCTTGCTTCCGCTTCAATGTCTGTCCAGTCGTAGGCAGAAATGATGATAATAGGGACATCCTGTCCCACTGCCTTACGAATGGCCCTGGTAGCTGCCACCCCGTCCATATTTGGCATTTTCCAGTCCAGGATTACTGCAAAGAAGTCATCCTTGCGCACATGGCGATCCACCACTTTCCTGACTGCTTCCTCGCCTGACAGTACCCACTCGCTTTTCATTCCCAGGTGATTGAGAACAGCACAGGCGTTTTTGCATGTCACCAAATCGTCATCTGCCACAAGAACCGGCAGATCAAGCAATTCTTCCTCCAAACGCTCATCATCTTCATTCTGCAGTTCAAGGAAAATTGTAGCGGTAAATTTGCTGCCCTTGTCCAGTTGGCTTTCCACCTTAATGTCGCCATTCATCATCTGAACGATGGTTTTGGTGATGGGCATACCCAAGCCGGTGCCCTGCTGCCTGATTGCACGTTCATCATCTGCTCTGGCAAACGGCTCAAAAATATGTTCAATAAATTCCTCGCTCATGCCGATGCCGTTATCTTCAAAAACAAATTCATAGCAGCCTCGATTTGGGCGGTTTGTCACCTTTTCGCTTACGGAGAAGGTGATTGTTCCACCATTGGGGGTATATTTTACCGCATTACCCATAAAATTCATCAGGCACTGTTGAATCCGCTCCCGATCCCCAAATACCTTTTCGTGGTTTACATCATGAATATTCACAGTGAAGCTGTGACCTTTGCCATTCACCAGCGGTTTAGCCATGGTTACAAAGCTGTCGATCAGATCAGGTAAATCAAAATTCTCGATATTCAAGCTCACTTTTCCCGACTCAATGCGGTTCATATCCAGAACCTCGTTTACCAGACCAAGCAGGTGCTTTGACGATGCAGTGATTTCGGTAAGACAATGTTCCATCTTTTGGGTGTCGCCAAGATGGGTTCCGGCGATGGCTGTCATACCGATGATTGCATTCAGGGGCGTGCGAATATCGTGGGACATGCTTGCCAGGAACTCCGTTTTGGCGGCATTGGCCCGGTTAGCGGCCTGATAAGCCTCCTCCAAAGCCTGCTGCGCCCGGATATCCTTTGTAATGTTGACAAAGATGCCCAGAAACAGTCGGGGACTGCCATCCTCATATTGTGCAATCCGTCCGTGAGTATGGAACCAGTCATACTCTCCATTTTTCTTCATGAGCCGGTACTTCACATCATATCCGCTCCTGCCTGCCACACAGTCCCAATAGGCTGCCATGGTATATGCTTTGTCCTTCGGATGGAGCCGGTCTGACCATGCCTCCAGCGTGTCGGGGAAGTCATTGGTATCCGTAAAGCCCAGCATATGACGGAAAGTCTGGCTCCAGACAACATGCTCCATTTCTCCCTGCTCATTGAACTCCATGTACCACATTCCCGAGCCGATGATATCATTGATCATGTCCAGGTTCTCCTGTGCGCGGGCTGCCAATATTTTATTGTTCTCCATCTGCTGCATCAGATTATTGCTATATTCGCTGATGTCCTGATGATAGCCTTTCAGTTTCACCCCGGGACCTTTATACTTTTTATCCAAAATACCGCCGCAGCGAATCGTAATTGTCCCTCTTTTGGGGTGATCATAAGGATAGACAACCTCTGCGGACAAGCCTGACAGTACTTTCTCCACACATTCGGAAACCTTTTCCTGAAAGCCTGCATCTACACGGGAATCCCATACCGCATATGTTTCTTCCGGAGATGTATCTATCGATACGCCAACCAAAGCCGCTGTGGTCGAATCGGCAAAAAATTTCGGTTCTCCGTCACCGAGGACAATTTGCCACGTTCCCATCTGCGCACCGGAGAGCGTTTCGGTCATCTCCTGCTGGACTGCAATGGCAGCCCGGTTTGCCTCTTCCTCCTTTAGTCTCCGAATCAGATTTCTCCGCCGAATGTAAACCACAATGTAGTTAGCCAGCATCAGCAGAATATCCGCAACATTTCCCATATACTGGCCTGAGGGGTTATCTACGCCGTAAAATCCGATAATCGTGTCTCCATCGTATAGGGGAACCACAAACAGGCAGTGAATATCCTGACGTTTCAGGTTTTCGTATTGCAGGGGATCTGCCTCCCGAATATCCTCCAAATCCTGTATCTCAATGTAATTATCCAGGCGAAACTGGCTGTACCAATTAGCACAAATATCAGCAGGCAGATCCTGCAGTGTGCTGATTGCCGGGTCTACGCCCGTGGCTACCCATTCATAGGTGTTGTCATCATTGCCCTTTTCGTTCCGCTCAAAGATATAGGTTCGGTCTCCGCCCAGCGCCTTTCCCATGTACTCCAAAAACATGGCGATCGATTTCTCCGGGGAGCTTTGCCTGATGGCCACCCGCATGGTTTCGTTTGCAAGAGCCACCAGGTCTTCACGATTCTGCACCACATTGGCCCGCCATTTGGATGGACTGATGTCAATGGCAATTTCAATGCGGTATTGCTTTCCGCCGTCTTCGATCAGACTGTCCTTGATAGAAAGATTCTTATCCCACACAGGGTTGTAATACCACCACTCACAGAAATGGTTGGGAGCAAGGTCTTTGTTGTTGCACATAGCGCAGGGCTCGGCACAGTGCTGGAGCACCCCATAGCATTTCCTGCCGAAATAGTCCTCCGTATTCGGTGTGCCGCACATTTCCCGCAGCTTCTTATTCATGTACACCAGCTCATAGGTGTCTATATCAGAAACATACACATATTCATTCAGGTTCTCAAAGAATTCCCAAAATCTTGTCACTTTCGTTTTCCCCCTGCCATACTTGCCAAGTTATCCTCGATACAATAAAGACCGCAGCTCCGTCGCCGTATATGAATATATTTTACATCAATCGGCTTCACAATGTCTACATTCTATAAATTTTTCCTGAAAAATTCTGATTGGACGATACAATTTGCTTTGTTTCTTCAAAATTCTTAATCCCCTCTGGCATCCGATTCCGCTTTTGTCCGGTGAACAATCCCATGAGGATGGTGTGGGGGCGCATAGATGGAGTAAAGCTTCAGGGGTTCTGTCCCTATATTGATTAGATTATGCCAGGTACCGGCGGGAACAAAGATGGCATCATTCCGGCAGACTTGCCGTTGAAAATCAAGCCTTTCCCTGCATGTACCCATCATAACAATTCCTCTGCCCTGTTCCATACGAAGGAACTGATCATTATCCGGATGTATCTCCAGACCAATTTCTCCACAGGGCGGTATGCACATCAGCGTAACCTGCAAATTATTTCCAGTCCATATCGCCCTGCGGTAAAATGGATTTTTCTCTGCTGCACATGCGATATTTACGACAAAAGGCCCCGGCCCAAAATCAACATTGTCTCGAAGATTATCCGTGTATCGCATAGACTCCCTCCTTTTATGGCTGCATCCGTACTTTATTCTATGACATTCCCCGGCTTTTGCTACTAAACCGGCTTCAGCGCCAGGGGTCTGCATGATTGCCGCCCCCAGGCGGCTCCGCAATCTGCCCGCATCGCCTGCCTGAAATTAATTGACAACCGGATCTATAACATCTATAATATATTTATTACAGTCGTAAGAATTAAGGAGAATTTGATATGGGCGATTTACCACAGATTTCTGAAGCTGAATTTGAAGTTATGAAAATCGTATGGAGGTACGCACCAATCAGTACCAATGAAATAACAGAAAAATTATTACAGACTACCGCCTGGAGTCCTAAAACAATACAGACATTAATTAAACGCCTTGTAACCAAAGGTGCTCTTTCTTACGAAAAACAAAGCCGGGTATTTGTTTATACCCCAGTAGTAAAAGAAAACGAATATATCGGTCAGGAGAGCAACTCTTTTCTGAGGCGTTATTATGACGGAGATATCACTGCCATGCTGTCTGCTTACATAGAAAACGGCAGACTGTCCGAAGCTGAAATAGCCTCTCTCCGTTCCCTTCTTTCCAGAAGGTCAAAAAAAGGAGGCAAGGAATGTGGCTGATTTTATGATACGCTTTTTCATATGCAATGTATTTATCAGCGGTATCATCGGGGTTCTTTTAATAGCCAGACAGATATTCAGGAATCATCTGTCCGGCCGTATGCAGTATCATTTATGGCTCCTGCTGCTTGGCCTTCTGGCAATTCCTTTTATACCGTTCCGCCCAATCGGATTTCCACAGATCATATCGTGGATGGGCAGTCTGCGAAGCTCACATGCATCCATTGCAGGAACTGCCGTAGGGGAAGCTGTTGGCGCAAGCCCAACAGGGAATACAAATTGGATGAATAATTTTACTCTTTCCGTAAATAAGGAAACGTCATACATTGCAGGATACATCTTGTTAGGGATATGGATTTTGGGTATACTTGCAATGATTATACTGGTAATAAACTCCTCTCTGCGTCTGCGCACCTTGAAGAAATCTGCTCTTCCACTTCAGAGCCCAAAGGTCCGCAGATTATATAACCACTGCTTAAATGAGCTGGGGATAACCAAGGATATTCCTGTTTACAGTACCGCTTTTTTGAAATCCCCAATTATTGCGGGCCTTCTGAAACCATGTATCTATCTGCCGATTCATCTGATCTCCGATTATGCGGAAGCAGATATGAGATATATGCTGTTACACGAACTGCAGCACTACAAGCATAAAGATGCTATTGCAGGTTATCTAATGAACCTCGCCGGAGTTATCTATTGGTTCAACCCGCTTGTCTGGTATGCTTTAAGGGAAATGCGCAATGACAGAGAGATTGCCTGTGACACTTCCGTTTTGAAGATGCTTGAAGAAGATTCCTACGGGGAATACGGCAGCACACTGATTAACTTAGCGGAAAAAGTGTCCCTTAATCCTTTTCCCTTTGCTGCCGGCCTTAGGGGAAACATGAAGCAGATGAAGCGACGAATCCAAAACATCGCTTCCTATGAGAAACCGACGTTTTGGAAAAGACTAAAAGGCATGACTGCCTTTATGTTAACTGTTGTTCTTCTTTTTGGACTCCCTCCTTTTATTTCTACATACGCAGCCGACGAAAGCCACTGCCAATGGAGCTCCTCTTCCGAGAGTATTTCCTATGTTGACCTCTCTTCATATTTCGGAAAATACGAAGGTAGTTTTGTTTTATATGATTCGCTAAATGACACTTGGAGTATACATGATATAGATCACGCTACATTGCGGGTCGCGCCGAATTCCACCTACAAAATATACGACGCTTTATTCGGATTAGAAGAGGGTGTCATTACCCCGGACAATACCTTTATGGCATGGAGTGGGGAAACCTATCCACTGGAAGCATGGAACACTGATCAGAATTTAGAATCCGCAATGAACGCCTCTGTCAACTGGTATTTTCAGTCTGTGGACGAACAGCTCGGCTCTGCTGTCCTTTATAACTATATTCAGCAAATCGGGTATGGCAACGAAAACATGAGCGGTGATATCTCCACCTATTGGATGGAATCTTCTCTGGAGATTTCCCCGGTAGAGCAGGTCGAACTTTTAACCAAACTACATGATAACAGCTTCGGCTTTGCCCCGGAAAACATCAGTGCTGTAAAAAACGCTATCCGCCTTTCCTCTTCCAATGCCGGAGCATTCTACGGAAAAACCGGAACCGGCCGCGTGAATGGCCAGGACGTGAACGGATGGTTTATAGGTTATATTGAAACTGCTGATAATACATACTATTTCGCCACGAACATCGGAGCCGATGACAACGCTGCCGGAGATACCGCAGCAGAAATCACCATGTCTATACTAGCTGACATGAATATCCGGAAATAAAATGCGGCATAATTCTATTCCCCCGCAGTGCGATCCGGCACAAAGCGCTTTTTTATATCATAAGAATCCTATTTAAACACAGAGCAATATGGAGTACCTGCCTGTAATTATAAAAAATCGGGTAAATGGCCCATACGGATGTGACCTTTACCCGACTTTTCCAAATCGATATTGATATTCCGGTATGTGCTTAATACCATCATTTAAAATCTCATTCCCCATGTACATAAAACTGCCATCTTCCGCAAACTGTATCTTGAGTTTATGGGTGATAACCGCATCATCACACACCACCATATCACACACTGCATCTACCGTTAATGTAACAGTCCCATCATCATTTTCTTTAAGCTCAGTAACCTCCGGCAAAGATGTCCCAAAGAAAGCAGGCGCATAGTTAAAACAGCCTAACCGCATCCATGCATAACTCTGGCTTTGTTCATCGAATACAGCATATTCTCGTATCTGCTCTGCCGTCACAGGAAGATACTCCATGATTAAATTCTCAAACTCTTCTTTGGGTATTCCGTTTGGGTAATCCTCCGAATTGAATTTCTCCTGATACTTTATTCCATACAAATATTCATACATTCCATTGTAATCCAATTCTTCCATATGATCTGTATTCCAATTGGAACATAGGAGATTATTTCCCTGATACCCTAATCCCCTTACACATTTTTCAGACATCTCACGCTGCTCTTTTGTCATTGGTTTTATTCTGATCAGGCAACTTCCATCTACCATTTCCGAAACTTCCGGCGGCCCGGGAACACATAATTCATAACAAAACCAGCCCTTAGCTGTATATTTCCACTCTTTTATTCCAGTGCAGGTAATATAAGACATCCCCGGTACACCGTTTACATTCCATATGGCACGTGCAGCCAGGACATACATATCTTTTCCGTCAAAAACAAATTTGCTTCTCTCAATACCGCCATCAGAATGAATCTCAAAAATCACTACTGAGCCACCTTTGCCCTCCAAACATCCTTTCAGAAAGCTGTCAACCTTTTCATAATTTTCCATATTGGAATATGTTACCTGTATACTAACCGGACATCCCGTTTCTTTTATCTTTTTCTGCATCTCATAGACTGTTTCATTATTCAGAACAACATTAGATGCTTCTCCTTTATCTGCCTGTTCGTATATATCATAAATGAGGTCCATCATTTTTTTACAGTCAGTTTCAGCTTCCTCACTCTCATTCTCATCTACCGGAAGTTCATAACCCTTTACTAAATATTCTTTTGCCTCCTCTGCACTCTTTGTACTTTCCTTTGAAATAATTTCTTCTGCAGATTCTGTATGAGGATCTCTTAACACCCCCTCCTCTTTTCTGTAGCCACATATAAAGGCACCAAACATCAGCACCATTGTCAACAAAATATATTTTTTCTTTAAGAACATAGCATCATCCTTTGGTATCCGATTCCCGCATTCCACAAGAGTCTCTGCCGGGGGTGCATCACTGCACCTCAAAACACGAAACACCATCATAAGGCTAATTGCTATGAAGCCACTCTTCCAGGACCCTTTTGTCTTTTTCCACAACATAGCCGCTGCCTCCTCTTTCTTTTACATCTTCTACCATACTGATCATCAATATCGGACGTTCCACAGTTTCTTCTGCTGTAAATACAGCAAACCATCCTAATTCAGTACCTGAAGTATCATCCTTGGATGCCTTAATTTCCGCCGTACCAGTCTTACCCGCCAACACAATATCATCCCTATGTGCCGCATATCCTGTTCCGTTAGAATCGTTTACAACCCTTTTCATTCCTTCCAATACCCGGCCTGCGGTCTCATTGGAAAATGCCTCGGAAATCCAATACTCGGAAGTTGCTTCTTTTTGATATACCAGATATGGCTTTATCACATTTCCTTCATTGCCAAAAGCAGAATAGATACATGCCATATGTAACGGATTTACCAAAATCTGTCCCTGACCGTAACCACTGTCGGCCAACTGAATTTCTGTTTCTATGCTTTCTGTATTGGAATACTGTGACTCTGCCATACTAATCTCAAAGGGCAGCTTCTCATTGAATCCGATTTGTGTCAATGAACGTTCCATTTCTTCGGCACCAATTTTTAATGCTGCCTTTGCAAAATAAATGTTGTCCGAATAAATCAATGCATTCTCTAAGATAACCGGCTCATATGCATGAAGGGTTGTTACATGGTATGATCCCCATGATGTATCCTTTTGCCAGCTTAATCCTGCATTTCCGTAATCTTCTGCCGGGTTGATTGCTCCTGATTCCAGACCAATTGCAGCGGTAACCGGTTTAAAAGTTGAGCCCGGACACCATACCTGTCGGAAACGATTATACATCGGCTTATTCTCATCTTCGTTAAGTGCAGTCCACTGCTCACTGGATAATCCCATAATGAAACCATTATTATCATAGGACGGTGTACTGACCAAAGCCAGCACTTCTCCGGTATAAGGATTCATAGCTACGGAACAACTTTTATCTTCCTTAAACTGTTCATAAAGATCAGTCTGCAAATCAGCGTCTATGGTAAGTTGTATATCCTGTCCATGCTGCACCAATATGCATGCAAGCTCTTCTTTCTCATTGCCGTCCGAATCTATGATGTAAATCCTGCTTCCATTCCGGCCTTTCAGTTCTTTCTCGAACAGTCCTTCCATCCCGCTTCTGCCAATTACGCTGTTAGCTGTGTATCCTTCCCCTGTATGCTTCTCTAAATCTTCTGCTGTAACGTTCTGTACATACCCTACCAAATGTGCCGCCGCTTCACCTAAAGGATATTTACGAACCTCTATATCAGATATCATTACTCCGGGAATCTCCAATAACCTTTCGTGTCTTTCCTTTTCAGCCAGCACCGCCTCATCCGGATTAACAGTCATTAATTCTATTTCTTCTACCCTTGGAATTGTTTTTACCGGTACAAAGGAGTCCTCCTTTACCCACTGTGCTGATAATTTCTTTTTTATAGCTTCCGGTTCAATTTCCAACCATTTTGCCAGCCTTTCAGTTGCCTCGTCTCTGTCAGCCAGTTTTCCCGGAACAATTCCGACCGAGGATGCCACACCCTGTCCCGCAAGAACATGCCCATTCCTATCCCGAATTTCCCCCCGGTTTGCCTGTGTAACGGAAACTCGTACCTTATCTGTAGAGCTTAATTCCGGAAAAATCAGGGCATCATTCCATACTAACTCGTATCCGTCTCCTCCCTTCAGGAAAAGTGCCTCATTCTCAAAGCAGATATTCCCTGCAACCGTATCAAGGGAAGTTTTGTAAGACACCAGCTTTTGTCCTTCATCATACGCCGTAATCTCAATCTCCATATTCTGCACTTCAATGCCCTCATAAATAGCTGAATTACGTTTTATGAAGTCCTCCCGGCTGATATTGCCCGACGCCTCAACATTCAGCATTGCATACATTTCTTCATACTTCTGTTCCGGAATATCATTCATATATTGAATGAGAAGCTCCTCCGGAGAAGCCCGAACAATCCCTTTTCCGAAAAAGCCTGTTACATATGCGATGGTTCCTGCTGTAACTGTTCCTATCAGGGCGGCAGCAATCAGCAGAAGTTTACTTTTTCTCCTCTTTCGTTTACGTGTGTTTTTTCCTTTCATATTGACCTCCATCTATTTTGCTCTACTGATATGTCCATATTACATTGTCAGTGCTTTGTCCGGCAACTCTCCTTTTAAATATTACATTTGTAAGACTTTTATTTAAAAAAATTTGCCTTCCATGCCTATTGCACTTACATAAATATTACACCTGTAAGACTTATAAGTCAAGTTAATATAAAAAGTCTTCTGCTAAAAGTATCATACTTTTCAACAATTACGATACGTAGTCATGGCAATAAAGCCCATTGCAAAAGAAATCTTCCTGAGCGTTTCTTCATTCTGATGCGATATATGTGTATATGTTACCCACGGCATTCTTGCTATGCTGTGCAGATCAAGAAAAAACTGCACTGCCCCTGCCGGGTAATAGTGAGGATATATGGTACTTATCGTTTTTTCCACAATCGCTGATACTGTGGACAAATCATATGCCAGTCTCAACTCTATGCTTGAGCCTGTCATCTATAACCTCCTAATCGAGAAAAACATACCTTACCATTCTCTTTTACTTCTTTTTCGGATATTCCTTATCTTTCCAATACCACCATTTTAACTTTTCAGGTTCATGCTGCTCATGTTCTGCAAAATACACCGCACAGCGAAATACATACAGTACGCATCTGTCATCCTGGAAGCCCTTTTTCAGACAATCCAAACGATACAATTCTTCCGGATCCTTCCCCCTTAAATCTGCAATACAACGGATTCCGATATTTTGCAGGTGCTTTTCCATATTTACACCCACACCCGGTATTTTCTTCAGATCACTAACCCCGCTTTTCTCATAAGGCACATACTGACATTCACTGCACTCTGCATCATGAAGAGAAATGATGCCCCCACATCGGGGACATATGTACCTTTCTTTTTGCAGCCTAAAAAACGCTTCTATTCCCTGTTCTTTCACCACTTTACTATTTTCCATCAGACTGATATCATAACGGTTATTGTAGCTCTTCTCTTCCGGCATCTTCATCCCAAATCCTCACATTCTGCCTTTTTCAGCAATAAATTCTCAGTTTCAAAAAGCATTTGCAAATTATCCTGTCTTATCTTCTTGTCATATTCTTCCAATCCAAAAGCAGTATAACGCATAAATTTCACCATCTGATTCCCTATATCCACTTTCGGTTTTCCACAGGAGAGCCGTGACCAAAGTAAACTGTTCTGCTTCCAAGCTCCTGTATCCATCCGGCACTCTCTTTTAATTCATCTTGATTGTGATAAAAACAAGACATGCAGGGATATAGCACATTCATCAATGTATCCCCTACAATTATGTCCCGTTCCTCCACATCAAGCCCGATTGATCCATTCGTGTGTCCAGGCAGCTCCACTACTGTAGCCTGCACTCCAAAATCTTTCAGACTATCCCCGGCTTTTAAATGTATCTCCGGCACGAACCCGGCAATCTCACAGTTTAACATTTTTCTTTTTGATACAGCTCCCATGATTCTCCCCAATATACCTTCTCCCACCATTTTCTGGGACAACTGGTTTTGCAACAGATTAATATCCCTTTTATTCATTGCAACGGGAATTTGCAGATGCTTCGCAAGATAAGCGGCATTCTGCACATGGTCGATATGTCCATGCGTCAATACCAAAAGCCGGACATTTTCACTTTGGCAGGCTTGCAGAACTTTTTCTGCATACCTTTTTTCTCCGGTATCTACAAGCACAGCCCCATCCACTGACGAAAGCAGATAGCAGTTCACTGTTCCACAGATAATCCTCTTTACTTTTACCATTTTATCCAGCCTTTCTCCTGAACCTCATCACGCATTGACAATTATCAGTATACCACAAGAGCTGTCAGCACAGATACCGCTTTTGCCCAAAAGTACAGTTCTCACCACTGCTTTTACCCCAGGGGGAAAAATGTGGCTGTGCTGCCGGTACAACCAAACTGATAACACAGCCGCATATCCGTCCCAGAGCCCCGAAAATACACAAATTAACAGGAATTTCCGGCATTTTCCTGTGCCCTATTCCCTACGTGATCCCCTTGTTAACAATTCCAAGCCTCTATTTTGTTTCCATGCTTACGGATATACTTCCTTCTGCAATCTGTATGCTGCTATAGGCAACGGAAAAGAAGCTTCTCACGCCCAGCATAATTAATTTTACTTTCCCGTTTTTCATATTGGAGATAATGTTATCCAGAACAACTCGCAGATTGTCAGCGAGCAGGCTTCCATTATCCAGATACAGCAATTTTTTTTCATCCTCACAGAATTTGTCCTCGCCGGAAACCTCTACCATATACCAGATTTCCTGCAGAATGCAAAGGCAGGCGCCGGCGGCCTGCATATACTGACCTCCTGTTAGACCTTTTTCTCCGATGTATTCTTTTTTTAACATTCGATTTAACTTATACAGCAATTTCAGCGCCAAGCCTCCATATTTGACACAGCCTGCTAAGATTCCGGCGATACGAATCCCGCTGTTCTTATTGAGAGTGCACGGCTGATATATACAGAATGCAGTAAAGTAACAAATTCCATCCCCTGCTGCAAATATGATTTCTGCAATACTGACCATACTTGATGCCCCTGTCATAGCCGCCTCATTCCCATCTGCATTCTCAAGCGCCGCAAAAGGATAGAGCACCGTCTCGCAGAGATTGCAGATTCCGCCAATGATATGCATTGCCGCATAAGCATCCCTGCACGAAGCTGTAGTCGGAAGTTTTTCAGCAATATTTAAGGACGCCGTTCTCACCCCTGCCGTTTCCTTTTTCCCGAAATCTTCCAGTATGGCGCATACATCATCGTTTAAAAGAAACCTTCCTGTGGTGAGCTTCATCACAGGCGCAGCAATTACAGCAGGAATCAGGCAGAATAAATCCAGCAGAGAAAAACCGGCGATGCCAAACACATCATTGAGAATATCAGACACTACCGGAATGTGTATCTCATAATTCATCAGCTCCTTAATTCCGGCAAACAAAATCCGGAAGCTGTCTAAAAGCGCTCTGATTACATTCTCAAAGGAATACAGTGCCGTATCTGCAAGAATTGCCGCAAGTTTCTTACAGATAGTGAGCAGCTCCATCTCCTCAAGCTTCTCTGAATCAAGCAGCTCTTCTCTGATTCTGTCAACACATCCCAGTAAAACATCTCCCTCCATCAATGCCAGCTCAATCACTTCTTCCAGACTAACTTTAAGCCGGGCTTTTACGGTTCCTGTCAGTTGTGCATTTTTATTAGTTACCTCCGTAAACGGCGCGTTCTCTTTAAAATGGTCCAGCAGAATGGCGTCTGCAGCATTCACCTCTACAGCTTTTCCGTATTTTTGATAAAGCTCTCCTGTCACATCAATATGTTCAATACCCGCCCACTGATCAATCCGTGCTGTAAGAGTATCTATCAATTCATGAACCTTATCTTTACACTCCTCAGCCTCGGCAATCATTCGGTCTAATCCCTGATTAAAGGTCTGCTTTAAAACATTCTGTACCTTTTGGATATCATCCCAGTCAAACAGGTAAGAAAGATAGCGTATCAGCTTTTCAACCCCAACCTTTATCATGGAAAAAATCTTTTCTGCACAGGCAAGTACCTTTTCTGCACAGTCCAAAAAGAAAGAATAAACCTCCTCTCCTATAGTTACTACAAACTCCCAGAATCCTTTGGCACAGGTGATTGCAACCTCAAACAGCTCTTCTCCCCAGTCAGCAATTATTTGAAAAATATCTGCTAATTCATCCATCACACGGTAGCCGCCAAGTGCGGCCGGTTCTGCATAAGTCAGCATAATTTTACTATTGCTGTTCATCTCTGCACTTTGAATCCTGCCGTTTGAGACAGTCAGCAGCACACCGGATGCCGATAAGGGCACCACATCGCTTAAAAGTCTTCTTCCATTCGCAGGAAGATCATCCATTGATTTTCTTAGCATTGCTATTGCGGCACCTGCTGCATCAAGCTGCCGGTCTGTGATATCGCCTTCTACAAGCGGACTTCCGTTTACCTTTGCCGCTCTTAAATCCTCAGCACTATTAAGAGTCAGAAGCTGGTCTGCCGCCTTTTTCCCCGGATCTATTTCCAAATCATGATCAAACACGGAAACCACAAAACGAACAGCCGAAAGCGTCTGTGCCGTCTGTATAATGAGGATTGTCCCGTCTGCTCCTGTTTCAGCCGTAATCGGTTCCTTTCCCATGAAATAGTATAACCCATTGATGTATACACCACATGGTTCAGATGCCTGAATGCTTACTTCCTGCGCCGCAAGCGCTTTGCCGTTATCATCCGCGACAGTCAATCTTGTTGTATAGGAAGGGAATTTGACTGCAGCCCCTTCCGGAGAAGGCAGTGCAATTTGCGAAACTGACCACAGCGAAGTATGTGATGACTGCTGTCCAAGCAGTATCGTATTCCCATCCTTTTTTACCGCTATATAGGAATTGCTTTTTGCTTTTTGATTCCAGAAACAATCTGCATATGCGATTCCTTTATCCAGTGTAAGTACACTGCTCCATGCCTCCGGCTGCTCCCAGTTTTCTTTCTTGCAGGAGCAGAAAAACAAGTGCCCGTTTTCATTGTTACCGGATACGCAGATCCGTTCCCCCGCCTCATACGCATAAAGGTTCCTTACCTCTGTCAGCTTTGCGGACTGACAAAGCAGAACAGGTTCTCCCAAATCCTTCTGCTTGTCTGCCGGGAAACACCATAACTTTCCGTCCCCACAGGCAAAAAGGTGTGTAACACTTTTCTGTTTCCCCGACAAAAGGGCAATTTCATCTATCATACCATGTGTCTGAAAACGCACAGCAGCAGGAGCGGCGTCCGGATCATACCTGTTGTATAGCGGGGTGTATAACAATTGGGATTCTCCCCCCAGTATACCCAGAGTATAGATTCCATCTACTTTATCTGAGGCTCTCCTTCCGATAACAGCTCGCTTTGTCGTACCAAAATCAGCCGGCAGAGGTTTTTTGTTCCAGCTCCTTGCAGCATGTTTTTTGTCACAGTCTACCATGTAACGTTCCTGAAAACCCGGTCTGCTCTTTGACATCACATCACAGATCAATACCTGTTCCGTCTCATACAATGGCAGATATACTGCACATATTTCTTCCGGAGGGGTCTCCCGTAAATCAAAGGTAATGTTTTTCCAGCACGGTTCATCCACTTTTTTTGAAGAACTCACCAGCAGGTTCTCCTTACCGTCAATCCTTACTACAGCCGCAACTGTATATTTCCCATTATGTATCCTTGCGTCAAAGCTTTTTACCTCTACGCTCTTCCCCGGACAGGATTCCCGCATAGACTTTCCGAAATCTGTTTTTTGCCATCCGGCAGCACTTCCCTGCTGCTCACTGGTCAAATAGAGCGTCCCATCCGTTCCGATAGAAAGGATTCTCCGACCTGTATCATCGCTGAAATTCTGCATGACTTTCTCCGGTTCTGCCAGTTTCATCTGTTTATAATTATCCATTAATTCTGAAGAAGCTATAAGTTTCATTGCATATCTCCTTTCATCTTTTATCCGGCCGCTTAATCCTCCGGTGTTGCATAGGTCAAATCCGCAGAAGTATCATATCCGTCTGTAAAGCCGGCTTTTTTGAAAGTAAAAACTTTGCCGCCCGGAAATACCCAGTCCGTGACATTGGAAAATGCACCTTTTATATTCATTATTGCCCGGTCTTTAAACCAGTTTACTGCAGTTTTAATCTGTTCCTTGGTACCCTTGATACAGTCATCTACGGTACCAAATGTTAGAATTTCCAGCCAGACGTCGGCATTTATTGTAGTACCATTATCGTGGTCGTCTACCTCTTTATCCGGCACAAAGATCAGTTTTCCTTCCTGATTTACCAATAGCTGAACATTATAGCTCAAGGTATGGTCATAAATTGTCCCCTTTGCCTCTCCACCATCAACATCAAGGTCGAGGTAAGATTCAATATGCAGCAGCAATTGAATTCTGTTCCCGCAAAACTGAATACAGCTTTCTGCAGTATACTTTAAAGTTACATCCACTTTGTTTCCATAAGAGTCAGATGCACTGTCCTGTTTTGAATATTTTAAATAAAATCCTCTGGAATCTTCATTCTCTTTATAAAAATAACTGTCTTTCTTTTTCTCATAATAAGAATATTTAACAGGTTCACTGTAATCTGTTGAAAGCTCAAAGCTATAATTGTATTTTACTAAATTTACACTGGCCTTTACCTGCGGTTTCAGAAACAGAGCCCCCGCAGCATCTGCAAAATGATTGCAGATATCTGTTGCAAGGCTGCCTCTTCCCACGCACATACATCCATGGATATTGCTGCTTTCCTTTTCTTCTATCCAGTTCCACCGTACTTCATTTGCATATTTTTTCAAATCCAGCGTTTTTCCCGGAGATGCAAATATATAATTTAAGGTGTATAAATCCTTCCTGCTCTCATCCACTTTGCCATTTCTGTAAAATGGCGATATATAAAAATTAAGATTCTCAAGAACTACAATCTCATGCCTATTGTTCTTCTCAAAAGAACGCGCTGCATAACCAAAAATAACACCCCCATTATGACGAAAGCTTTCTACATAGTTCTTCAAGAATCCAGTTTCAAATAAGTTATAAAGCTCATCTGTCTGTGAAAAACCATCCAGATGTATGGAATCCACAAGATGAATTGTATTCATATCCAGATACAACTGCTGAATGCTTAATACATCATTTATTTTAATTCTGCTCTGCTCATCTCTGGGAATCAGTTTATCTTTTATCTCTTGCGGCAGCTTATCAAAATGAGCATCCTGGAAGCTGAGCTTTACTCCGGCTTTAAAAACCCAGGGTTTACTCGGATCCTGAATAAGATTGGTAAAGATTACTCTTCTTCCCGGCAATGTTGCTATTTTTATGACATGAAATTCCTTCAGATACATACGGTAATGGACATTTGCAATACTGCTCATATCACTTTCAAGCAGGGTAATAATATCGGGCAAGTCGGAAAGATTGTCCGCATCAGGCAGCCCCAGCTTCATTTTAAATGCCAGAACAAACCCTTCATTATTGTAAGCATCTAAAAGAGCTCTTGTCTGTTCCGGTGTTCTTTCGCTTTCCCTGCCCGGAATGTCAAACAGGTCCATACCCACACGCTCTACTACATTACTATAAGAAATTTCTTTATAGTTAATGCCGGTTTCTTCTGCATAATCCTGTGTATACGCACACAGAATTTCTTCTCCTTCCATGCGGTCCAGGTACTCCTTTAAGGTCGCATTTAAAGATTTCTGGCTCACAGCCACCACCATATCACATCCGCATTTTGATAAATCCACTTGGTCCTTTGTTTTTTCTCCCATAGCTTCCCCTTTTTTATTCCATATTTTGTTTTAGAATTATGCTGCTTCTTCATTGTCGTGCCCCAGCTTCTACGGGCACGGCACCACCGTTTATTCACATCTCCGGCAATGCAATTTCTCTACCATCCGCGATATCCTGGAATACCCGCATGGATGTATTGCCCCACGGATTGATAATCGTCCAGCCCGGCCCGGAAATCTGTCCCGGCATGATGATCGTTGCGGGAAATCTATTTTTCCTATACTCATCCTTAAGATACATCTCGCTGGCAAATTTATCCTTGCCGTAGTCATCCAAAGGCTCTTTTCGGAGGTCATCCGGATCAAAAGGTATCGTCTCTGCCATCCCATGCGTCCAGCAGGAAGAACAGTAGAGATAGTGACTAAGCCCCGTCCCCAGGAACGCTTTCACCATCTTCTTTGTTTCGGAAATATTGAAATTCACCAGTTCCACAATGATATCCGGCTTCATTGCTTTCAGCTTATCGGTAAATTCCGGGTCATTTTCTCTGTCCATAAGGACCCTCTCCGCCCCGCTCCATGCCGGTTCCTCCTCATATGGTTTACTCATAGAGCGGGTAATCGCGATTGTTTCATACCCTCCCTTTACCAGCATTGGCACAAGATATGTTCCGATATGTCCTTAAGCTCCGATCACAATTGCTTTCATTTTCTGGCATCCTCCTCATAATCAATCCGCTCAATCTTGAAGATAACCGGCCTTGTACCGTCCGAACAGCAGCCAATCATAACGTTCTCTTCTTTCATCCAGCCCTTCATGACAGAGCCGCCCTGAAGTCCGGTATAGATGTATCGGGAAATGGCATCCCACAGCTCAGAACAGTGCGGCAGCTTCGGGCCGCCTGCGACTGTATCCGGATCTGCCGTTGTCTTCACCAGCGTATTAAGACCGCAATGCCAGAAATCGTCCCGCTTATCATCTCTGTAAAAGACAAACTCATCACCCACATTGTAGCAGGGACATGCTCCGGAATTTGGATCCGCACAGTACTCTTGCTGTAACTCCGGATAAAGTTTCTTATTGAGAATTGTAAGTTTCACTTTGTGTTTCATTTCTACCTCCTATTTCCGCAAATATTTTTGATCACCTTCCGGCATACCGGCTTCGTCGGAAATGAATCGCTCGACCCTCATATGGAGATCATATTTTTCGCGGAGCTCTGTAATCTGCTGCATCATGGGAGAAGCATGATGGAGATCAACCGCCGCCTGATCTTCCCAACTGTCAATCAGAAGAACTGTCTCCTCATCATCCATCGGGAAGAAGTAATCATAGCGAAGGTTTCCCTGCTCCGCCCGGATGCTGGACACGACTCCGAGATCTGTCATTTCCTCGGCAAACCTACGGGCACTTCCGGCTTTGCCGGTATAGTAAATGTTTATTGTAATTGCCATCTATAGTTACCTCCTTCATAATATTTTCTCTCAAAGAATCCGTCGGCATCGAAGATATGATACAGCTCGTCTCTATAAAGCCCTCCGCCATAGGTCTATCACTTCCAAAGCAGTTGTCTTTCAGGGGTTTACGCATCCAATATGACACCTAATTTAACTTGATTGCTTCCACAGTTAGTTTTAATAAGTATAGCATAAAAAGGTGAAAATTTCATTAATTTTCCCTAGACTCCGGCAAAACTCTCATTCTCAAACTCTTCTGCGTTACCCCGTCCCCGTCAAGCCGGAAACTATTTTTCATAATACTTATTTACTAAAAAAGACTACTTTTCTAAATTATTTATTCGTAATAGGACATTTCTTCAATCACTGTAATAACATTGTCCTACGGGACGAACGGCAACTAATATTTTCCGGTTAAAATCTTAAATAAAATTTATGGAAATAGCCGAATTAAATTATTTTATACCATAATTTTTGTTTTATAGATTCAACATCATAACAAAAGAGTATCCCAGTTTTATCCCATAAATCACTAAAATAATTCCAGAAAGCTTATTAATATAGAAAACTGCTTTGGTAAATTTTGAGAAAAAGAAATATATAAATACTGCAAGAAAACTAAACCATATAGCAGATGCACAACATACGCCGCTAATAAAATACGGTGAGCCCCCATCGTCTATAGAAGTTCTAAATCCTCCCAATAGCAAGGTCCCGTCTATTATGGCTTGTGGATTCAGCCAGGCAACCGAAAAACTTGAAACTAAAATATTCATAAAAGAATCTCTTTTATCAGTCCTCTTAATTTCTTCGTTTGCATTCTTTTTAATTAATCCTAATCCCATATAGAGTATTATTATACATCCTAAAAGTAATACAGCACCTTTAATCACTTCAAATCGTTCTAATAATAAGCCTATTCCAAAATAGCAGGAAAGTGCAAGAAAGATATCAAAAAATACTACCATAAAAACTGTCTGTATTACTTTCTTTGGATTTTTATCTAATACTGAATTAATGACATACAGATTTTGCGCTCCAATAGGTGCAACATAAGCTATGCCAAACAGGAAACCCTGTAATATGTAGTTAATCATATCAGTTACCTCACTTGTACTTTTCTCACACTGATTTTATTTATTATAATTATATCAGCAAAACAAAACAATGGTTAATTGCATAAGGCCAGCAAACTGTAAGTTAAGCCGGCTTCTGTCTATAAGAAAAGACTGCTAAGTAAATAGCAGTCCTCCAATTTGTAAAACACTTTTATAATTCGTATTATTTTGCAGGTAAATCAGAATATTTTATTTTTCCACATATTGTCATAATAGCACATACAATCACACCTAATTGAATCCATTTAAAAAACTCCACATCATATCCAACAAAAGACACAACTAATTCAAATAAACATACGAATATTGCACACTTTTTAAACTTGTTCCGTTCTCTATCAGACAATGTCCTATTTGGATTATCCACAGGTGCAAATAGAATAATAGTCAGCAAACCTAAAATAGAAATGATAGATAAAGGTAAGCATTTTTTAATCCACTGTCCTGTGATCAATACACCTGATAGAAAGAAATTTGATATTACCAAGCACCCTATTCTAGTGTTGGCATGAATACCACCGGCATATTTCCTCAACACTATATATGAAACAATAAATATCAGGAACTCACATAAGCAGCCAAGTGCCAAGGCAACCAAACAATATGTAGTATAATGAATTATTTTCAAAACGAAACATTCTAAACCGTTTCACTTCTTTTTTAATTACTTTTTGTACATTTTCAAAAACAACTTTTTTCATATTTAACATATAGATTACCTCCTGATTTTTTTATATTATAATAAAGTTTTAAGGAAAAACAAGTGGTATGTCCTGATATACAGTTTTCTGCCCTAACATACATAATGATTACGGCGGATATCAGCATAGGCCGCATAGTTACTGTATTTTAACTGTTTATCGCCTTTTGTCTTTTAAGTAAATATAGAAAAAGCCTCTTTCTTATGGTAAAATTTAAATGTCGATTCAAAACAAATAACACAGAAAAGGTTCTCTCTGTGGACATTTTAAAACTGTCAGCTTGAAAAGCAACAGCCAAATTAAACTTCATTTCGATGGAAGCGGTTTAGCCTCCGATGCAGGCTTCCTCCTCTTGAAAGAGTTCTGTTACGAAATGGATCCGGTCAAACCTAAACGCCCTACATTCCAGCCGGCCTTATCCCGGTTCTTTAACCGCATGGATGAAAGCACACTGGAACAGTTTAACTACAAACAAAAGAGGTGAAACATGTTTACTATCGCTATATGTGATGATGATAAGAATGTTCTTGTTTCTATTAAAAAATACATAGAGGAATTTGCCATCGAAAATAATATGTCAATATCTATTGATCTATTTCATTCTGGCAGAGAGCTTCTAAAATCATCACTAAAATATAATATAATTTTCCTGGATATTATACTACAGGAAGAAAACGGCATAGAGGTAGGAAATCTTTTACGTAAAAGAAATACACTTGTATACATAATATATATTACCAATTATAGGCAATATCATGAAGATGCTCATAATACTGTCCACTCTTTTGCATTCCTCATCAAGCCGATTACAAAAACCAGCATTTATAAACAACTTAATGATGTCCTTGTTTATAAATCGCAAAGCTCCTCTCCCCTTTATATGGCACGATTCATAACCTATGAGCAGGGACTGACCGAATTCAATATTGATGATATTTACTTTTTTGAATATATAAAAAAGAGATATATAAAAATATGCAGCAAAAATGGTAGTTATCATTTTAATGAAAAAATAGGAAATATAAATATTGATATGTCTAATTATGATTTTTTTATGCCACATCAAAGCTTTGTTGTTAACTTAAAATACGTAAAAGATATAAAGCATTACGAATTGTTAATGACAAATGGAATTAGAATACCTCTATCACAAAAACGTGCTGTACTATTCAAAAATTCATTAAATAATTATTTGGAGAAAATGCTAATATTATGACAGGAGATACTCTTATGAATACTTATATAATTTGTTCTGTTTCGGTAATAAATTGTTATGTTTCTGTGCAACTGATTTTTGATCATTTCAGGCTCAATTTTAGCTCCACATACTTTAACATATGGATTTATAATATTTCTACTATTTTAGCCGGAGTATTAATCGGAATCATAAACCTCCTAAATTACCCTATTTTAAATTTTGCAAGCTGGATTATCATTCTTACACCCATTATATCCTTACTATTTTATGATCCCTGGGGTTCAAAAAAATCCCTGCTCCCAGACTTATACTTTTTCATATTTATTTTGACACTTTTTGAAGCAATAGGTGTTTCGATATATGAATTATTTTTGATATTTTTTAAACTTTCATTATCTGAGCCGGCAAATTCCGTTTTTAAAATGGCTATTTCAAAGATTTTAATTATATGTCTATATCAGATAAATAAAAATGGATATTTGTCAAAACAGCATAATATAATTCCCAAAAAACAATTGATTTTATATATCCTATTATCTCTTTGCAGTATTGTAAATATATGTTTGAATGCTAAAATAGGCTGCTCCTCTACTGTACCGGAAAAGGACAAATTCATCGGATATTTGACAATCATCGTTACTGTTTTCATTAATCTCTATATTATGCAGTTACTTGATTATATTATTGAAAATCAAAAATTAAAATCTAAAATAGCTTTATCTGAACAGCAGGCCAATCTGCAGCTTAAATACTATAAGCAATTAGATGCTAACTACCAAAAATCGTTACAGATGATCCATGATATAGACAGGCATATTAATGCAATAGAACAATTATATAAAAGTAATGAATCTGAAAAAGCAGATAATTACCTTAAGGGAATGGACAGACTGATATCAAATTTTGTGTTATATCCATACAGTACCAATACAGTTTTAAATTTGTTACTCAATGAGAAGAAAAATGCTGCAGAACAAAACAGTATTCTATTTAAATGCTCTGTCGAACAAATTGACTTTGGATTTATGAATGATATTGATATAACAACTATATTTTCAAACCTTCTCGATAACGCCTTATATGCCAGTTCCCTTTGCAAGGCTGACAAAGAAATATCAGTAATAGTTAGTTCTTATAATAATTTTATTGTAATCAACATAAAAAACAGTTGCAATTCATACAGCAATTGCGGTTCATTCTCTTCCAATGACTATGGAACAGGTCTTTATAATGTTGAAAATAGCATTAAAAAATATCAAGGATTTCTAAAGATTAATTATTCTCAAAGCGAATTCAACTGTAATGCGGTGTTAAGTAACACGCATGAGACTCCCGGGAACAAGTCAAGTGCGTCTTCCAGCCTATAGATATATTTAAATGCATGGCTACAAAGGATTCCACATAACCTTCTTATGTACAAAATGGGCCAATCCGCACAAGGCAGATTGGCCCGCTCCGGCAGGTAACAGACCTTTCCTGCAAGCTATTGAGTATAAGAAAGGGCCTATCCGGCCCCGCTTTTTTATTATCTCCGGAAGGATTCTCTTTACAGGCTTTCGGATCTAGATAATTACTCCATCCTGCACAGTTATCAGACGGCTGCTGCTTTTTGCCGCCTCCGGGGAATGTGTGACCATGATGATTGTCTGGCCGGTGGTCTGATTGATCTCCCGGAGCAGGTTCATAATTTCGGCTCCGGTCTTGCTGTCCAGATTTCCCGTAGGCTCATCCGCAAAAAGGATTTCAGGATTGCCGATCAGGGCGCGGGCGATTGCCACACGCTGCTGCTGCCCGCCGGATAGTTCACGTGGCGTATGCCTGCGGCGGTCTGACAGGCCCACCACCTCCAATATCTGATGAAGCTGCTTTTGATAACCACTCATCTTCCTGCCATCCAACAGCAAAGGAAGCATGATGTTTTCCTCTACGTTCAGGTTCGGAATAAGATTATAAAACTGAAAAACAAAGCCGATTTTCTGCCGCCGGATGCGGCTCATTTTCCCGTCCCCAAAGCGGGAAATGTCCGTTCCATTCAAAAGGACATGGCCGCCGGTTGGTGTGTCCAGACCGCCGAGAATATAGAGCAGCGTACTTTTGCCGGAACCGGACGGCCCCATAATCGACACAAATTCCCCCTGCATCACCTGTAAAGAAATGTCTTTGAGTACCTTTGTGGTTGTGCTGCCAATCTGAAAATCTTTGATGATGTGTTTTCCCTCAACGGCAATTCTGCCAATATTCTGTTTCATTTGAAAGACCTCCTTTTTTCCTGTATCATTCAAATTTTATTTCTTCCACCAGTTTCATCTTGCGGCTCTTAAAGATTGGAACAACAGAACCAATCAATGTTACGGCAATCCCCATACCACCGGCAGCCAGGAACGTGACTGCATCCAGTTCCGGCGCCATCGAAATTTTAGGACCTGCCACAAGAAAAATGGTCTGAATTTCCATATACGAAACAAAGATTGCAATAGCGGCTCCGATCAGGCCAGCGGAAAAACCTTCAATCAGCGTCATTTTCATATTCTGGCGGTTGGACAATCCCACAGACTTATACATGGCAATACTGCGCCGCTTTTGAATGTAGTTAATCAGCAGGTTATTGATAACGCCTGCTGTCGCCAGCAGCAAAATAAAATAGGTCATGCTGTGCATCGGCTGTAAAAATGCTCCCACCGTAGAAAGTGCATCCGTGTTAAATTCCTCTACCGTCCGGCTCCAGTTCGATGTGTCGCCAAACAGGCCACGGATCTGCACCATGATTGCATCCGGGTCTGCGGCGGTATAGGCAAAGAAATCATAAGCAGATGCACCAAAGTCAGAAACAGCATAGAAAGAAGAAATCACCGCCTCAACGTCCGTAGCCCGAGACTTGAAGCTGCCGGCCACCAGATAATCCCCCTGACCGCTGCCGGTAGCCAGAGACAAGGTATCGCCAACTGCAAAGCCTGTTCGCTCCATACAGCTTTCACTCAGCAAAACGGCCCGTTCCCCGGCAAAAGCTGAAACCACCTGTTCCTCCATGCCTTTTTCCGTGTAGTGAAGCGCCAGCATGGAGCTGTACCATTCGAGATGATCGGTGGCCTCCAATCGGCTGAATGTGATGCCGTTTGCCTGCATCTGATTTTCATATACATAGACGGGCAGCACTTTTTCTATCCCATCCATTTCTTTCACCTGCTCCACAAAATCAGGCTCCATATACCCATCTGCAAAACCCTGTAATTCCGCACCATTGAACACGTCGCTGACATAGGTTGTCACAAAATCCCCCACGACAGTAATCGCAATTACGGCGGAAATGCTGATAAACAGCAGTGTGATATTCTGAACCGTATTCTTGTTATCCCGCATATTCCGGGCGGCAAGCCTTCCCTCGTTTCCCAAAACCGCACCATAGAAATGCTCCAATCCCATAGCCATCAGGTTTGTCAGCAAAGGGACAATCAGGATCGTGGCGACAATCAGTCCCAGCAGAGAAAACCCACCGGCCAGATACAGCATATTTCCGGAGGCCAGCTTGGGAAGAATGATTGATACCACGAAAAGCACCACACCCGTTCCGACGATAAAACGCCGTGGGATTTGCTTATCTTCCACACTTCCCAGCACCACGTCCTTGATCGGCAGACGACTGGCACGACGTACCGGCAGCCACGCGGAGAGCAGGGGCACAACCGCCGCAACCGCGAA
>ERZ781272.434-NODE-434-length-30320-cov-13.379646_pt1 | contig 30320 bp, 22 predicted proteins | sample MGYA00375850_ERZ781272 | MGnify/ENA primary metagenome ERZ781272 (study PRJEB29790, sample SAMN06051246) | human gut metagenome | host: Homo sapiens | place: USA: Cincinnati, Ohio | collected 2013-06-21 | study: EMG produced TPA metagenomics assembly of the Gut...
AGCTGAAAGCTTTACCGAACCCCTGGTCTAACCAGGGGTTTTCTAAAACAAAAAGAGAATCTTAAAAAACAAGATTCTCTTTCATTATTTCAATAAATTAAAGCTTATAACAGTGATTTAACGGACCGCTTCCTTGTCCTAAATTTAGTCCATCTTTTAAAGCCCCTGTTATATATTCTTTAGCATTTTTTATACTGTCTTCTATAGATTTTCCATCTGCCAAATTACATGATATTGCAGATGAAAGTGTACACCCTGTACCATGTGTATTATTATTATCGACCTTTACTCCTTTAAACCATATAAACTTTCCTTGATGATACAACAAATCATCACTACAATCCGCAAGATGTCCACCCTTTATTAAAATATTTCCCTTATACTTTTCTGAAATTTTAAATGCTGCTCTCTCCATATCATCATTATTCTCTATTTCAAAATTACAAAGACATTCTGCTTCTGCTATGTTAGGCGTAATTAAATCTGCTAATGGAATAAGTTCATTTATTAAACTGTCCATTGCTTCTTCGCTGAGAAGTCGGCTTCCACTAGTGGATATCATAACCGGGTCTACAACTATATTCTTTGGTCTATATTCCTTTAATTTTTTCACGATAGACTTTATTATTTTTGATGATGAAACCATTCCTATCTTTATGCTATCTGGAAAAATATCTTTCATAACGCAGTCAAGTTGATTTTCAACAAATTCTGGCTGTGTATCAAGCACTCCGTAAACACCTGTAGTGTTTTGAGCTGTGAGAGAAGTTATTACACTCATGGCATACATTTTATGAGCTGTAATAGTCTTTATATCGGCTTGTATTCCTGCTCCTCCACTACAATCAGATCCTGCTATAGTTAATACCTTTTTCATTTTATCTCCCGCTTTCTTTTAATATAAACTGAATTCAACTTAAAATAGAATAAAAAAATAGGATATACAATGCCGTATATCCTTGAAATAATTCTACTATCACCTTTAATTGCTTTCCTTACGTTGGCATTATCCAAATCAAGTTATGGGTCAAAGCTATATTTAGCTTACTCTCAGCCTGCAGATTCAAGCTCCCCGTAATTTATTTAATTTTACATCTTATATATTACACTCATTATAAAATTTGTCAATGATACCACTATTGTTTAATAGATTTGAATATTTTTTATAAATAAAATTTTAATTTCCCTCTTATGTGCTTTAAAATATTTCTTTAAGTTGTAAAAATAAACTTTTTACATAATCTTTTTAACTTTACTAAGTGCATTATATTATCTCAAATCATAGAGACGTATATTCTATTATTATCAATATGTTTAATAGATAAATCAAATATATTTCCCCATAGATTCATTAGAAATTTATGTAATTTTTTTAAATTACTCTTAATATATATGTATAGTAGATAAATAAATTATAAAATATTTGAGGAGTGATTTTATGGACGCATTATTGCCAATAGTCGTTAAGATTAATGACATACTATGGAATTATCTTTTAATCTTCTTATTGTGTGGCACCGGAATCTATTTTACTATCCGTTTAAAATTTATACAAATCACTAAATTTAAACAAGGTCTTAAACAAGTATTTGGTGGAATAAAATTCGGTAAAAAAGCTGGAAAAGATGGTATGTCCTCTTTCCAATCTGTAGCAACAGCTATAGCTGCTCAAGTAGGTACTGGAAATCTAGCTGGAGCTGCTACTGCAATAGTATCTGGTGGACCTGGAGCCATATTTTGGATGTGGCTTAGTGCATTCTTTGGAATGAGTACTATTTTTGCCGAAGCTACCTTAGCCCAAAAATTTAGAACAAAAGTCAACGGTGAAGTAACCGGAGGACCTGCTTACTATATAAGTCAAGGACTTAAAAACAAAGGACTTGCATGCTTCTTTTCAATAACCATAATTCTTGCACTTGGTTTTATTGGAAATATGGTACAGGCAAATTCAATAGGTGATGCTTTCTATACTGCATTTAATATAGACCCTAAGATAATTGGAGCTATACTTTCTGTAATAGCAGGATTTATATTTATAGGGGGAGTATCTCGTATTGCATCATTTACTGAAAAAGTTGTTCCTTTTATGGCTGTCTTCTATTTAATAGGTGGATTATTTGTACTAGTTACTAATTGCACTCATATACTTCCAGCATTTAAAATGATCTTCGTTGGAGCTTTTAATCCTCAGGCAGTTCTTGGTGGAGCTATTGGTGTTTCTGTTAAACAGGCTATGAGATATGGTGTAGCTCGTGGATTATTCTCTAATGAAGCTGGTATGGGTTCAACTCCTCATGCCCACGCTGTAGCTATAGTTAATCATCCTGCTGAACAAGGATTTGCTGCTATAGTCAGCGTATTTATAGATACATTTCTTGTTCTTACTATGACTGCTCTTGTTATCCTAACAACAGGAGTTATTGGAAATGGAAATACAGGTATAGCATTAACCCAAGAAGCTTTTACTGTTGGAATGGGAACTTTCGGAAATCCTTTCATAGCAATAACTCTATTCTTCTTCGCTTTCTCTACAATAATAGGATGGTACTTCTTTGCTGAAGCTAATGTTAAATACTTATTTAAAGGCAAAGGACTTACAATCTTTAGAATATTAGTTATGATGTTTATATTCCTAGGCTCATGCATAAGGGTTGACCTAGTTTGGCAGTTAGCCGATACCTTTAATGGACTTATGGTTCTTCCAAACTTAATTGCATTATTATTATTGTCACCTCTAGTTATTGCTACTAGAAATGATTATTTAGAAAAAGAAAAAAATAAACTATTATAATACTAAATTACTCAAAAATCAAAGCTGCAAGTCATTTTGTGACTTGCAGCCTACATTGGTTGTTTATATGTGCAAAACAGCACATTATTTAATTAAATTTCTCTTCTTTCTTAAAACAACTATGCCTCCAAACGCACCAAATAGAAGTAAGCTATACATTAAAAGATTCTCGTAATCACCCGTAGGTATTAAACTAAGGTCTTTGTTTTGTTCTTTATCTGAATTTGGATTGATTGGCTTATTATTTTCTTCCTCAACTTTGTTTTCTTCCTCTGTTATCTGTTCATCTACCTTAATCTTATCTAATTCTGCCTTTGCAGCCTTCAAGATTTCTTCAATATCTGCAGTAGTTTTTGCAGCATCAATTTTTGCAATATTATCAGCTAAGATATCTTTTATCTCTTTTTGTTGTGTTTCTCTATAATCCTTTAAATTCTTATATGATTCTAGTTCTGATTTTGCATCTTTCTTCTCTGTTTCATCATTTCTTTCAACATTTATATTTAAATAAGGCGCTATAAAAAACTCACTGTCACATTTTTCAACTGTAGCAATATATTTTCCTATATCTGAAACAGCAAATGTAACTTGTCCATTCTCATCCGTAATCCCCTCAAGCTTTTCATTCTCTTGTCCATTTACAGGTTTTAATACAACCTTGCAATTTTTTTGTGGTTCTAACGGTACATCAATTGATATAGAATAACTTGCTACAAACCCATTAACAGTAAGAACAAAGCTTTCATCGGCCTTTACAGTTACTTCGTTTTCTGCAAACTTCAAGTACATATCATCATATAAATCACTACCATAAACAAATATATTTACAGTATCATTGTTTTTCAAGACGCTATCATTTGCCATAGTTCCCATACCTGTACTGTCTTTTGGCATTTTGTCATTTACCATAAAACCTAAATTCATAGTTGATTTGCCAAATATCTTGCTTATCCATCCATTTGAACCCATCTCTAAATATGCTTTAGGATTTTTATCAAAAGCTTCACCATACATATTTCTATGCATTACTACAAGCGCATCTATAACAGTTACATCATTTTGACATTTATCAGGTTTTGCATATCCTGCTTTCTTAGCTTCATCTGCTGCTACATCAGCAACAAGTTTATTCCCAAGTACATTAGAATCAGGATTTGCAAATATTGTGGCATTCACTCTATTAGAATTTTGTGATTCCTTCGCTTTGTCTATAGCCTTCTGCAACTCAGCTGTTGCATTTTCATAGTTCTGTTCTGTTGAAACCTGATCTTTTAAAACTGTTTCAGCTACATTTACAGCTTTCTCAAGTTCAGCTCTCGTGCCAATTTTATATTCTCCTGGCTTTGTTCCTTCTGAGATTTTATCCAAAAAATCCTTCGCTTCTACAATTACTTTTGAAAGTCCATCTGAAGCACTCTTTGTGCCTTTTACGGTAACCGTAACTTCAACAAGCTGTTTGTATAGCTTCTGTAATTTTTTATTTTCAGGATGAATCTTTGCAAATTTCCCATATTTTGCACTACTAAGAAGCGATGAAATTGTTACTTGCTTTGAAGTTTCTTGTCTGCTTACTAACAAATTATCAGCCTTAACAACACCGATATTTGAGGATTTAAATTTATTATATCCTTGACCTTCCATCTCCCATGGATCCTCAAAAAAGTCATCCGGTACTATTCCATCACCAACAAAATCTTTTGAGTCATATACCCAAACAGGCTGACCTTTACTGTCTACCCTCATTTCTTGGAATGAATGTAAATTTCCTGTAATAGAATTTTTATCAGCAAAGTTTCCCTCATTAATTCCATCGAAATAATGTTTCTTTGCAAGATTCATCTTTTGGATTTCTTCATCTAGCTCTTTATCTGTTACCTGTTTTACATGAAGTGGTATTTTCTTAGTTACTGAAACTCCATCTCTTGTAAAGTTAACAAGTAAATTTACATCTGGATTTTCTTTAGTGAAAATATCAACACTCGCCCTATATCCATTTATAGATATAACCTTATCATTATCTGTTGTTACTGTAATTTCTTTGTTTTTAAATACAAAGTTACCTGTTTCATCTGTTATCTTTGTATATCTTAAAATCCGTATATCACCGTTTACATTCTTCGGATCTATCACTTTACCCGTTACAGAGTAAGTTAACTCGTCAACTGTATAGTATTTATCTAGCAAACCCATAAGTTCTTCTTCTGTTGGTTTTGCTTCTCCTGTTCCCTTAACTGTAACATCAAATGTCTTTTTAACAACTTTAAAATCAGATGGTTTTTCCACATATGAATTTAAAACCATTTCATTTGCTTCAAATGTTGCAGTTAATTTTACTACTGTATCTTCTGGTTGAGCCTTTACTTTTCCTATACAAGGATTAATAATGAAATCTATGCTAGGATCAACAATATTAATTACTTCTGGATTTGATGACTCCCAACTTATCTTAGACCAAACCTTCTTTGCACTTGTTCCTATAGACTGAGGTAATGATAAATCCTTTGTAACTTCTTTTTCTGATTTATTACCATTTAAAATCTTATCTATTGTAACCTGTTCAGATTCACCATTCATCATATTAAAGAAAAAGTCTTGATCCCAACAAACAGTTACAGTTCTGCCACTTTTATTGGTTGTAGCTTCTGCATTACCAGCTTTAAATTTAAAGGAGCAGGTTACATTTTGAAAATATATATGTCCACTTAAAATTGGATATTTAACATAATTAATTATGCCATCTTTTCCTATAACATCTTCATTATTTGAACTTACAACTTCTACAGTTAACCCCTCTACATTAACACCTCTAGCTTCTAAAGATTCGAGAACCACGGTATTAATGTTCTTATCCTTTGAAAACTTAGGTCTAAGTGCACCTAATTCTTTATCAAAGGAAGCTTGGGCATCATCTACTTTCTTTTGATCAGCTGGATCAATAATAACTCCACCATCCAACTCAATTTTTTGGACTATTGTTTCATTATCCCCAGAAGGATTTATTTTTCCACTTACATCAGGATAACCAGATGCCGTAATATTATAATCATATTCAGTTCCTTTGCTAAGTTTATAACTACCATCTTTTTCTTGAATAACTTCTGTAGTTACATAATCCATTTCAAAGTCATCATACTCTTGGTATGTAACAGAAACTTTAGCATTTTCTACAGAAATTCCAGCTTTATCTTTTATTTCAAATCGTACTGTATATTCTGCAATATTTTTTTGTAATACTACAGAAATAGTTTCATCCTTTTTAGGATCAATTGTTCCAGTTACATTGCTATAATTTTCTGCTGAAACGGTATAATTATATTTTGTACCTTCTTCTAATTTGTAACTTCCGTCTACTTCTGGCTTAACAGTATCATAGAAACCCTTTTTTACAGAAATCTTGGCGTCATTTACCCTTTTTCCTGTAGAATCTTTTACATCAAATTTAACTACATGTGTTAAACTTGGATCGAGTTTTAATTGAAGCAGCCCGTCCTTTGTTGCATTAAAACTTGTATTTTTATATGATTTATAGCCTTTTGCTTCAGCTGTTACTGTAAACACTTCACTGGACTTCATAGTATAGTTTCCATCTGAACCAGGGTTTACATCCCTAAAATCTTTTCTTACCTTAATTTGAGCAGAATCAATTTTCTTATCTGTGTTACTGTCAACAGCTTCAAAAGTCACCTTAAATTCTTTTTCTGCTTGTGCCAATGAAACCTCAAAATTTTGTTCTGCCAATGACTTTGCCACACCATTGTTTATATCATCAGCTGTTACATTCTTATCAAATAATTTAAGAGTTGCCGTAAATTTATATGGTGGTTCATCTGCAGTAGGTCTTGATTCAATACTACATCTTCCTGCACTTGATCCAATTGATTTTACATACTTTGAATCTGAATTTATGTACCATACACTCTTATACTCTGATCTAGAAGATTCACTTTTAAAAAGTAATGTTGTTATATCTCCACCGCTTGGTGTCTTTAATCCAACCTCATAACTAAGACCATTTTTACTTTTAACTACACTATCGCCGCCATTTTTAATTACCTTATTTGCTCCATCGATGTAGTTAGTTTTTAGATATTTTTCTGCTGCTTGCTCTGGAGTTATATCAGCTGCGTATGATGTCAAAGGTGTAATCATTCCACTCATAACCATTCCCACAGCGAGCAACAGTGACAATATCTTCTTTGATAAACTATTTTTCATATTTCCTCTCCCTTCTTTAACTAAGTATTCTGAGAATCAGAGGAGATTATAAATAGGATAATCCCTATACCCATTTTAAAAGAAGAGATTTAATACCATACCCGTGTTGGTTTTTTAAACAATAAAAAAGCAGACTATGAAAAAAAGCATAGTCCGCATTTACTAACTTTACTGTATATCTTCTTTGAGATTCTCCGCCTCAGAAGTAAATTTTATGCATGTCTCCTGGCTAATGTATCATAGTCTGCTCTACCTTCCCAATATAATAATATATCAGTGGTTTATATAAGAGCATTCTCCTCACTCACAGTGGCGGGACCGCGCAGGAATTACACCTGCTTCCATCTTAGTTTTCTATTGTGATTAATCAATAGAAAAAACATAAAATCCATTTTATTTAGTTACATTGACATTTTACATTGCTGAGACATATTTGTCAAGATATTGTAAAAACATTTAAAATTGTTCTAATTGCCACATATCTCCTACGTAAGAACTTTTATTATTTCTCTTATCCACCTATAATGGAATATGTCATAAATACCCTAATCTTTTAGATTTTATAATATTTCTTTATACGAATCTTCTTTAAAACCAACAAGAACCTTTCCATCTTTTATAAGAATAGGCCTTTTCACAAGCATTCCATTAGAAGCTAAGAGTTCTGCCGCATCTTCCCTTGACATATCTTTTATCTTGTCTTTTAAGTTCATTTCTTTATACAACACACCTGATGTATTGAAGAATTTTTTGGTTTCTAACCCGCTGATTTCCATCCAATGAAGCAGTTCTTCTTTGGTTGGGTTATTCTCAACTATATGTCTGTCATCAAACTCTACATTATTTTCCTTCAAAAACTTTGAAGCCTTTTTGCAAGTTGTTCATCTTGGATATTCTACAAATAAAGCGCTCATTATTTACACCTCTTATTATTTAATAATTAATATTAATTATATCATAACTAACTTATAGAATTCAATGCTCATCCAAATATATTGTTTATTTTAGCCAATGCCTCCATATACTATTCCTAGCACAATTACAGCTATAGTTATAATTGTAAATCCATATTTAGCAAATCGTAAAAATCCTTTTCCTAACTTTCTAGCAGCACCTTCATTTATAGCCTCCATAGCTCTCTCTTCTCCGTACATATAGTAAAATACTATAAGCACTATTAAAGCTGCAACCGGTGATATAATTACTGTTATAAGATTAGTGAAATTATCAAATGATGTCATGCTCATATTTAAAGGTATAGAAAAAATAAATGCTATAGATGCTATAATTATAGAAGATTTCTTTCTATTAAATTTCGTTTGAGACATCATAGCTTCAACTGGACCTTCAAGCATATTTATAGACGATGATATAGCTGCAAATAAAAGACTTAAGAAGAACACTATTGATATTATTCTTCCCCCAGGCATAGATTTAAATATTGTAGGCATTGTAATAAATAACAATGGTGGCCCAGCCATAGGATCTAAATTAAAAGCAAATACTGCTGGCATTATAACAAAAGATGCTAAAAGTGCTGCCATAGTGTCTAGTATAGCTGTACTTAATGCTGACCTTGGAATATCAAAATTATCTTTTATATAACTGCCATAAACAACCATGCCACATCCATTTAATGATACAGTAAAGAATGCTTGTCCTAGAGCCATAACCCAGGTGTTAACTTTAAAAAGGTATTCCCATTTTGGAGTTAGAAGGTATCTTACCCCTTCTATAGCACCAGGAAGTGTTAATGACCTTATACCTAAAAGTATAAATATTATAAATAAGGCTGGCATTATTATTTTATTTATCTTCTCTATTCCCTTAGTGACTCCCATATAAACAATAGCAACTGTCAAAATTATAGAAATGAAGTTCCACACTATGGTATTACTTGTACCTGAAAAACTATTAAAATAACTGTTTATATCTATACTACTAAGTTCTCCTGAAATACTCATAGAAAAATACTTTAGTATCCATCCTACAACTATGTTGTAAAACATAAAAACTCCCATAAGTCCAATTACAGGTATTATCCCTAAAATAAATCCCCCTATTTTGTTTTTCTCTTTAAATACTGTTCTTATTCCATTCATTGAGCCGCTTCTAAATTTTCTTCCAAAAGCAAATTCAGTTATAAGCCCTGTAGATCCTAATACTAAAACAAATAAAAAATAAGGGATTAAAAAAACCATTCCTCCATTCTGACCCAGCCTATAAGGAAACATCCATATATTTCCCAATCCTACTGCTGCTCCAATGCAAGACAAAACAAATCCTGCGCTACTACTAAAATTTTCTCTTTTTTTCTTTTCCATACTACTATCCTCCTAAAAATAATAAAAAATAATTAAAGCCTCATAGCATAATACTATGAGGCTCATGATAAACTAACCATACTACTATCACCACACAGCATCATCTATGTGGTATAATTTGGACACACAAAATTTCCTAACCATCATAGATGCAAACTAAAGTTTCCTTACAGCCTGCATCCATAATAATAATGCAAGCTCTATCTATAATAGTTAGAATAATACGCCCTATTAAATTTTACTTTTTGTAAAATTAAGCATACCATAACTTTATTCTCCAAATTCAAATAATTTTCTTTATTTTATCATTATACTTACAAAACTGTCAAGGTTTAATAAGCTTAAAATCACTTACCTGTTCTCTATAATGATATTCTATGATATAATATGCTGATGAATAACAAATGAAATGAGGTAGAATTTATTGATAACTGTATCTAATGTTAGCTTAAGATATGGCGGACGTAAGCTATTTGAAGATGTAAATCTAAAATTTACTCCTGGCAACTGTTATGGAGTTATAGGCGCTAATGGTGCCGGTAAGAGTACTTTCTTAAAGATATTATCCGGAGAAGTTGAACCTAATACTGGAGAAGTAGTACTTTCTCCAAATACAAGAATGTCCGTATTAAAACAGGACCACTATGAGTATGATGAATTTGAAGTATTGGAATCTGTAATAATGGGTAATGAGAGACTTTACTCTATAATGAAAGAAAAGGATGCTTTATATGCTAAGGAAAACTTCAGTGATGAAGATGGCATCAAGGCTTCTGAACTTGAAGGAGAATTTGCTGACTTAAACGGTTGGGAAGCTGAGTCTGAAGCTTCAACTTTATTGCAGGGATTAGGTCTTGGAACTGATACTCACTACAAAAGAGTTTCTGAACTTACTGGTTCTGAAAAAATAAAAGTTCTTTTAGCTCAAGCTTTATTTGGAAATCCTGGAGTGCTTGTATTAGACGAGCCTACAAATCACTTGGACATTAAAGCCGTAAATTGGTTAGAAGAGTTCTTAATAAACTTTGAAGGAACTGTTATAGTTGTATCCCATGACAGACATTTCCTAAACTCAGTTTGTACTCATATGGCTGATGTAGATTTTGGAAAGATCAAGCTATATACTGGAAACTATGACTTCTGGTATGAATCAAGTCAGCTTGCCCTTCAGATGGCTAAAGATCAAAACAAAAAGAAAGAAGAAAAGATTAAGGAGCTTCAAGACTTCATCGCAAGATTTAGTGCAAATGCCTCTAAGTCAAAACAGGCTACATCTCGTAAAAAGCTTCTTGACAAAATAAATTTGGATGACATACAACCATCAAGCAGAAGGTATCCTTTCGTAGGATTCAAACCTGAAAGAGAAGTGGGAAATGACATACTTACAGTAGAAGGACTTTCTAAGACTATAGACGGAGTTAAAGTTTTAGACAACATAAGCTTTAGAGTAAACAAAGATGATAAAATAGCTTTAATCGGAAATGGTTTAGCTATTACAACTTTATTTAAAATATTAGCTGGAGAAATGGAACCTGACAGTGGAAGCTATAAGTGGGGGATCACTATAACAAAAGCTTACTTCCCTAACGATAACTCTGAGTATTTTGACGGAGTTAATATGACTCTAGTAGATTGGTTAAGACAATACTCTGATGAGAAATCCGAGAGTTATATAAGAGGTTTCCTTGGAAGAATGCTATTCTCTGGAGAAGAAGCTTTAAAAGAGGCCAGTGTACTTTCTGGAGGAGAAAAGGTTAGATGTATGCTTTCTAAAATGATGCTTAGCAATGCTAATGTTCTTATGTTAGACCAACCTACTGACCACCTTGACCTTGAGTCAATTACAGCTTTAAACAATGGTTTAAATGACTATAAGAGCAACTTACTATTTGCTTCACATGACCATCAATTCCTTCAAACAATAGCAAATAGAATTATAGACATAAAAGATGATGGTTCTATAATTGATAGATCTATGACTTATGATGAATATTTAGAGTTTAGTGGTGTAAATAACTAACTCTAATACATTTAATCCCAGCATATACATGCTGGGATTTTGTCTTTCTTATATATGATTTAATTTCCATTATATAACTCTTTAAATCTTGAATTAGCGTAGTTATCTGTCATTCCACCAATGAAATCAGCAATATTTCTCATAAAAGTTTTTTGTTTCAAGAAATCTTCTTTTCTATTTTCAGTACATATAATTCCTTTAAAAATTAATATTTCTCTATCTACATCTCTTTTCTTACCTTTCCTTACATCAACCGTAGGAATATTCATATCTTTAAGTTCTCTTTGTATCCTCCTTAAAGTGTGATCTGGAAGCTGTTTAGGATTATTGTAATATGCCTGGAATAATTTTTTAATTATGTACATAGATTTTCCATCAAAACAATTAACTTCTTGAGAATTTATAACTTGAAGATTTATAACTTCTTCTAGTTTATCAACTATCTTTTTCATTTCTTTAGAAAAACATATAAGCTCACTGTCAATCATAACATCTTCCTTAATTTCATGAGTTTTTAAATACTCATCCATATTTTTTCTTGAATTTTCAGCTATATCATCTATAAAAAGTCTTATTATTTTAGGAGTAACTCTAGCTCTTAAAAGCTCTTCTGGATCTACCAGCTCTCTTTTAGATTTTTTTATTTGATCTAAAGATGTTTCTATTATGCTAACTATAGGACTCATAAACTCATACTCTTTAAGCTCCTCTTTAAGGTCATTTATATCAACAAGCTTTCCTGCAACTCCATCATCTAAATCATGCCCTCTTTGAGCTATCTCATCAGCCCATGCCACAACTTGTCCTTCTAAAGTACTGGCAAATGGTTGATTTAAGTAGAGCTTTTCTTTATCCCCTATTATCAAGAACTCATCTATATCAAAACATTTATTACAGCATGTATCGCAATCTATACCTTTACACTTTTTTATCTTGGTATGTTTAAGCATGCCTTCTAAAACCTGATAAGTCAAATCTAGTCCTTCACATTCAACATATTTTTCTTCAACATAATTGGCGAGTTTTAAACTTTGATAATTATGCTTAAATCCTCCAAAATTTTCAGGATTATGATCTTTGCAGAGCTTAAGCTTTCCGGACATTATAAGGTCAAGCTGTCTTTCTCCTTCATGACCAAAAGGGGTATGTCCTATATCATGACCTAAAGCTATAGCTTCAACTAAATCTTCATGAAGTCTTAATGACCGTGCTATACCTTTTGCTATTTGATTTACCTCTAGTGTATGTGTAAGCCTTGTTCTATAATGATCTCCTTTATGTGTACTGTAAACTTGAGCCTTATCAACAGTTCTTCTAAAAGCCTTTGAATGTACTATACGATCCTTGTCCCTTTGAAATTCACTTCTGCATTCATCTGGTTTTTTCATACCTATAGCTCTTTTAGCCATATAGCTTCTTTGAGCAAGAGGATGAAGGTTTCTTTCCATTTCTTTTACCAAAAAACTTATATCATCTTTTTTTAGAGATGTATAATCTCCTTTAAACACCTTGTCCTTTTTTGAATTATGTACACAGCTATCTTTTAAATCATACAATATGTCGTAAAGAATATCCTGAGGAAGTTCTCTCATAAATAAATACTCTTTTACATCTTTCAAATTTTTCTTATATTTAGATGCATTTACATAAAGCCTTTCGATTTCTCTAATTTGTTCTTCTCTTAAAGGTTTAATTCCTCCTATAACTATCTTTAAAGAATCATCTGCTACAGGCTCTGCAGTTCCTATCCAACCTTCAGTTATTCTTCTTTCCTTTGAATCATATCCTATGAGTACAGTTTCTAATAACTTGTCCTCATCCTCGTTAAACCAATAGAATACCTTTTCTTCTAAGCTCTCTGGAGTATCATATACATAGATACCTGTATTTAAAATACTGCTTCGCAGTGATTCACCTATAGATCTATTTGATATATACCTTAAGAATAACAATTTCATCTCTTTCACCTCTACCACAAATTAAGTACAAAAAACCGCACATCTTATATAATGTGCGGTTTTACTACATAATCTTATTATAACAAATTTTCTGAAATTAGTACAGTGCTTAATCCATATGCTTTACAGCTACAGGATAGTTAACTAATCCCCTTGAATTCATATCTATTTTTATATTATTCCCTAGTTTTATATTATATTTATCTATAATACTTTTGGGTGCTCTCACCTTTTTATAATCAGTAAATGTTATATCACTATATCCAGCTATATCTGATTCATTAATCTCTTTCACGGTTCCACTGACTACATATCCATATATTAAATTATTGTAGCTTCTCATATCTGTAAGCATTGCTTTTATATTCCGGCAGTTTTCTTCAGACATTTTATATGTGCATTCTTTACTGCCATACTCCTGACCTTCTCCGCTATCCGTATTCAATCTTATACTTTTTACTTTCTGTCCATCTTTATAGACACATATTTCGCAATCATAATTTTCCTCATTAACTTTATCCTCTGTGGCACCATTTATTATCGCATTAACTAAGGTTCTTCTTTCAACATCATCTTCATTTATTACGGCTACTAATTCCTTTTTAGAGGCATCTTCCTTATCTAAGCTGTACAATTCTATTCTAGAATCATTTTTAATTTTTAATTCCTTTTCTTTAAACCATAAATCTCTTACCATCATATACATTCCATCTTTATTTAATATCTTAAAGTTATCTTCATCAACTTTATCCCCATTTTTATTAATTAAACTTACATTCAAAGCACTCTTTTCAAATTCTTCTACTTTTTCTCCATTAATTTTAGGAGACCAATATATATCTATCCATCCATCTTGTTCTAGATGATTTTCTTCAAACTCTTTTCCCCATTCTTTTATTGCTCCATCATCTTTCACAGTGTAAATTGAACCATGCTCACAAACGTATTTTACACTTTTATTTTTCATATCATTATAAATAACTGAAAAGTTGTTTGATATTCTTATACCTAAAGATGTTATCATAGCTTCATTATAAATTTCTTGTGAAATAGCTGCTTTAGGATATATCTCTTTAAGCAGTTTCTGCAGCTTCTTAGGGTTTTGTCCATATTTGTATGTTTCTTCAGCTAGACAGCTATCAATCTGTCCCCTGTTAAACGTTATTGTATAATATCCATTTATTCTTTCCATGCCTGTCACATTAAACTTTATATAATCCGTATATTCTATAAGTGCAAACATTACTGCAGCATTATTTCTTAAGTTTGTTTTTAATAATTGGCTACTAACACTTACTCCTCCAAAATCATAAGATACTTCTATATAAGGATGATTGCCGCTTCCTATATCCACAGATGTTTGTACATCCCCATAATTTATACACTCTAATAGCTTTTGAATCTCGTTGCTGTATTCAACTTTTGTAATCTTGTATTTCATAAGTTTCTTAGCTTCTCCTTCATAGTAAGTTGAATTGTAATTTTTTATAGCTATTATCCCTACTATAAAAATAGCTAATAAGAAAAACATAATAAACTTTGGTCCTTTAAAAATTTTCTTTGTTTTAGAAGTTAGAGTTTCCTTGCCCATAGAACAACCGCCCTCCCACATAACTTTATTTATTAAGTATATTATTTCATATATGGAAAAAAAAACAAGATATTTAATAAATTATAACAGCTGTCCCGTTAGGTATATTTTCATATATCCATTTAGCATTTTCTGTTTTCAGTCTTATGCACCCATGACTTAAAGCTAAACCTAATCTTCCATCTATTATATAAGTGCCTTTTGGGTTATATAACACAGAATGATAATAGTATCCATCTATTATTCTAGTTGCATATTTCACAGAATAGGTATTAGTTCCAAAAGAATATTCTTTTCCACTTATATTAAATATTCCTTTAATTGTAGGAGTTGATGGCTTACCAACAGTACAGGCCCATTTATAGATAAACCTCCATCCACTTAGAGATTGTTTGAAAATGTATGTGTACTTTAAAGCTAAAGAGGTTATTATTAAATATTCTGTAGAACTTTTAATATTATTCTCTTTTACAAAAGCTAAAATATCTTTGTTAAATTTGCTATAGTCTATAGAGTTATATAACTTTAACAAATCATTATCTATCATAGACATAGTCTCCTAAAAAATTTATTTTCTATATAAATATGTTACGTTCCATAATTTTGCTTATAAAAAAACTCACATCCAAAAATATTTACGGATGTGAGCTTTTATTATATATATGCTATTTTAATAAATCTTTTGTGTGCTGTTCAACCATTTCTGGAGTAACGTCTGATCTTCTAGCAACTCCTGTTTCTATAGCTGCCTTTGCTACACGTGCTGCTACCTTTGGTGCTATTCTTAAATCAAATGCACTTGGGATAACAAACTCTGGACTCAATTCTTTTTCATCTACAAGATCAGCTATAGCATATGCTGCTGCTATCTTCATTTCGTCATTTATATCACTTGCACGAACATCTAATGCTCCTCTAAATATTCCTGGGAACGCTAAAACGTTGTTAACTTGGTTAGGGAAGTCTGATCTTCCTGTACCTACAACCTTTGCTCCAGCTTCTATAGCTAAATGTGGAAGTATTTCTGGAACTGGATTAGCCATAGCCATTATTATAGCATCTTTATTCATTGATCTTACCATATCTTGAGATACACAGTTAGCTGCTGATACTCCTATGAATACATCTGCTCCCTTCAATACTTCTGCAAGAGTTCCTGCTTCCTTATTAGGATTTGTTATTGCAGACATCTCATTCTTAAACTTATTCATTCCAACTGGTCTGCCTTCATATATAGCACCCTTAGTGTCGCAAAGAATTATATTCTTTGTTCCCATGCTCATTATAAGCTTTGTTATTGCTGTTCCTGCCGCTCCTGCTCCATTAACAACAACCTTTAAATCTTCAAATTTCTTATTTACTATCTTTAATGCATTTATTATGCCAGCAACTGTAACTATAGCTGTTCCATGTTGGTCATCATGGAATATTGGAATATTACAAATTTCTTTTAGTTTAGCTTCGATTTCAAAACACTCTGGTGCTTTTATATCTTCTAGATTTACGCCTCCAAAAGTAGGCTCCATAAGTTTTACTGTTTCAATAATTTTTTCTGAATCCATTGTATCTAAGCATATTGGGAATGCATCTACTCCTCCAAAAGCTTTAAATAGAACTGCTTTACCTTCCATAACAGGCATTCCTGCACCTGCTCCTATATTTCCAAGACCTAATACTGCTGTTCCGTTAGTTACTACTGCAACTAAGTTTCCTTTTGCAGTGTAATCATACATTGTATCAAAGTTCTTGTTTATTTCTAAACATGGCTCTGCAACTCCTGGTGTATATGCCATTGTCAAATCGTCGCTGTTTCTTACAGGCACTTTACACTTAAGTGCTATCTTTCCTTCATGGTCTTTATGGAATTTTAATGCTCTTTCTCTTAAATCACTCATTTTTCAATCCTCCAAACTTTTATCTTATAATATTCCCGGCTCAGTCATTGCTACAGGATCTAGTATCTCATTAAGTTCTTTTTCGTTTAATATGCCTTCATCTAATATTAATTTTCTTACAGATGCTCCTGTCTTTATAGCTGTTTTAGCTATTGAAGCAGCTTTCTTGTATCCAACATGTGGACAAAGTGAAGTAACTATTCCAACACTATTTTCAACTAATTCTTTACATCTTTCCTTGTTTGCAGTTATTCCAACTATACAGTTATCTACAAAAGTATTAACTCCTCTTCCTAGAGTCTCTATTGATTGGAATAAGTTATAGAATATAACTGGTTCAAAGGCATTTAATTCTAATTGTCCTGCTTCTGCTGCCATAGTTATTGTCATATCATTTCCTATGATATTGAAAGCTACTTGGCTCATAACTTCTGGTATTACTGGATTAACCTTTCCTGGCATTATAGATGATCCATTTTGCTTTGATGGAAGATTTATTTCTCCAAAACCTGTTCTTGGACCTGAAGACATAAGTCTTAAATCATTTGATATCTTAGATAAATTTACCGCACATGTCTTAAGTGCTCCAGATACAGCTACAAATCCATCTAAGTTTTGAGTTGCTCCTACTAGATCTTCTGCTTGGGATAATTTTAATCCACAAACTTTAGAAAGATTAGGGACGATATTTTGAAAATATTTTCTATCTGCATTAACTCCAGTTCCTATAGCAGTACCACCCATGTTTACTACTACTAACTCTTCCTCTACTCTTTCTATTCTCTCTATATCTCTCTTAACAACAGTGCTGTATGCTGTAAACTCTTGTCCCAATCTTACAGGAACTGCATCCTGCATTTGAGTTCTTCCCATTTTTATAACATCATTAAATTCTTTTGACTTTTCTATTAATGCATCATATAATCTTCTTAATTCTTTTAAAGTTGTAGGAATAAGCTTTAAAGCTGTCATCTTTCCAGCTGTTGGTATAACGTCATTAGTAGACTGTCCATTATTAACATGGTCATTAGGATGAACTATGCTGTAATCTCCCTTTTCTCCACCAAGAATCTCTATAGCTCTATTTGCAATTACTTCGTTAGCATTCATATTCATAGATGTTCCCGCTCCTCCTTGGATAGGGTCTACTATAAAATCCTCATGTAATTTTCCGGCTATTATATCATCACAAGCTTCTACAATTGCATCTGCTACTTTTTTATCTAGCACGCCTGCCTCAAGGTTAGTTATAGCTGTTGCTTTCTTTATTTCTGCAAGACTAATTATAAAATCTTTATGAAGTCTAAGTCCTGTTATGTTAAAATTTTCTGATCCTCTTAATGATTGTACCCCATAATAAGCTTCCTTAGGTACTTTTTTTTCTCCGATTGAGTCACTTTCTAATCTAAAATCCATTTTATTTTCCTCCCTTGATAAATAAAATTTGATGTATTATATTTTAAATTCATTTAATACACTATGCTTTTTATTCATTTTTTCTTATTTTTTGCAAGTTTATAATCTTATTTATTCATTTTAGCAAAATTTTGATTTTTCTATTATGTTAAACGTTTTTTTCTCTTTCTTTTAATAATATAGTACCATGTTTTACTTAATCTGTCTAAGCTGACCATAGCTAAAAATACTGTTTTTTCTCAAAAATGCATTAAAATACTTCATGTTTTAATACATTTCTTAAAAATATGCAATTTTTTATTCTTTTACTTTTTAAGGCTTTCTTTTAAAATTATCTAATGATTAGTTAAAATTTTTCTTAAAAACATAAAACCTCCAGCTAAAATAATTCAAGCTGGAGGTTAAATAAAATATAATTATATATATTTTTTAGTTTCCGTTTCTAAACCTTTCTTTTCAAGTTTTGCTTCAACATTCTCTTTTACAACTGAATAAATTACAGCAAATAGTGGAACTCCTATAACCATTCCTACAAATCCAAGGAATTTTCCTGCAATCATTATGGAAAATAAAATCCAAAAAGCTGATATTCCTATAGAGTCTCCAAGTATCTTAGGTCCTATTATATTTCCATCTATCTGTTGTATTATAAATATTATAAGCAGGAACCATAGTGCCTTTATTGGAGATACAAAAAGTATTATTATAACTGATGGTATTGCTCCAATAAATGGTCCAAAGAATGGAATTATATTTGTAACCGCTACTATGAAGGATATCAAAAGTGTATATGGTATTTTAAATACAGTTAATATTATAAAAGTTAAAATACCAATTATAGTCGAATCTAATATCTTCCCACTCAAGAATTTTCCAAAAGTAGAATTGCTTCTGCGCGTAAGTTCTAATATCCTTTCGGCACGAGTAGTAGAAAATATTGCATAGGTAATCTTTTTAGAAATCCCAAAGAACTTCTCTTTATCTATTAGTAAATAGATAGATATTATAAGACCTAAAATTATATTCCAAACACTTGATGCTATTGCAGTAACAGCTGAACCTAGTACTGGAAGAAGATTTGTTGCAAGTTTTATTATATAATTACTCATCTCATTAAAGTTTCTGGTAATCATATGAATGTATTCATCTCTAAGCTCTAAATTAGTCACTATCTTATCAAATAAATTACTTAAATTCGCTATATATATTGGTATGTCATTAACTAATCCTACTATACTTTCTACAACTTGAGGAAAAACAAAGTGCATAAACAAATAAAGAAGGAAAAAAGCTGTTACATATGTAAATAATAGTCCTAATCCTCTTTTTGATTTTAGTTTTAATCTCTTAAAAAATGCCATTTCTAAAATTCTGTTCTCATAAAATTTTAGAAGAAAGTTTAAAATATATGCAATTGAAAATCCTATTATGAATGGTTGTAATACGCCTATTGCTTTTCCAATTTTTGCAGTAAATGTTCCAAGTTGTGATATAGCAAGATAAAATGTGCAAACCCCACATGTTACAAGAAAAGCATATACAGCTATAGTGTTGTATTTTGTGTTCCAGTTAATCTTCATCTTTACCTCTCTTTGATAATAATCATTTTTATTACTTTTCATTCAATATTCAAGTACATATATTATATCATTTTTATTCCATAGTATCTATTATGAAATTTTATCATTTTCGTATAATAAAAAAACGAGGCTATTTTACTAACTACATAATCTTTACCTCATGTTCTATTCGTCACTAAGACTTTGTTGTACTTCCTATTTTCTCATACTAATTGAAGTTTAGATTAGTACATTTTTGGTAGCAATTACGCAATTTTTTAGTTAAAAATCAAAATATATAACTTTTAAAAATTATTTAATTTTAAATTTATTTTTTCATAAACCTCTTTAACTAGTTCTAAATCATTATTTTCAATTGCAATCTCTAAAAGTTTATCTACACTCCACATATTGGCTTCGTTTATATTGTTATGATTTGAAAAATCAAGTATAGCCAAGGCTATTTCTTTTTTCTTCTCATTTTCTCCTTTTGTATTATACAAATTGTATAGCACTTTAGCTATATCAATACTATAATAAAAGTCTTCAAATTTTTCGCTGAGCTGCATAGAATCAAATAATAGTTCTTCAGCTTCTTTATACATTCCCTTATCAAAGTACATTGCTCCTTTTGCTCCTTGTACTTTATAAAGTTCACTTAATTTATTTTTACTCAATTCTAAAGCTATATCAAAATATTTTTCTGATTCATCAAATTCCTTTTTCTCCTGATAACACAATGCTGTGTTATGATATATCTCTATCATAACATTCCTATCTAAAACCTCTTCCAAAAGCTCTTTATATATCTCTAAGGCTTTATCATATTCTTTTAGTTGCACATACATATATCCGTACAAGCTTCTTCCTTTACAATAGAAATGGTGATTAAGTTTCAATTTAAAAAGCTCATCTAAATATTTTTTAGATGATTCAAATTTATTTAGCATAAAACAGTTGGATGCTAAGTTATAAAGCACTGTAACTCGTATCTTGTCATCATTGTTTATATTACAAAATGTTAAAGCTTCCTTTTCATAGTTTATAGCATCCAAATATTCTCCTAGCTTATTCTTTACAACACCAAGATTATTATATAGTTTCTGATTTATCTCACGTCTGCCTATAGTTTCGGTGATTTGTACTGCATCTAAATATTTATTACTAGCCTTTTCATATTCTCCGCTTACACAAAATATGTCTCCTAATTTTTTCAAAGCATATACTCTAGCCATTTGAAAATCTTTTTCTTCACTGTATTCAATAATCTCATAACACTTTTCCAAATTCTCTATGTTATTAGAAAGTTCATCACATATCTTACATAAATCTTCCTCCTCAGATCTGGCGATAAATTCCTCATCTAAATCAAGTTCTATACCACGTTCTTTTGCATACTCTAAAGCATTTTTCATAGCAGTAAGTGCCATATCTCTTCTCATGCTTCTTTTCCCGCTTTCAACCATACTGATGAATTCTCTGCTTATGTTATCTTTGGCTAGTTCCTTTTGTGTTATATTTAGAAGCTGCCTTACATATATTAATTTTTCTCTTTTGCTCATTAGATTTATAGCCATACATCAACCCACCATACATCTTTTTATTTGTATATATATTTATTTAATTATACTTTTTTTATAAATTTCCTTCTTTTTGCAGAAAATATATACTTTTTGACAAATTTAAAACTTGGATACCTACTTTTTAAGATATTGTACATTTACTCTTCTCTTAAATATAATAAGCTCCAAGTTTTCATGTAAACAAATATTAAATATTAGTTATTTATTAAAGTTAGTAATTCATTTACCAGATGCTTCACCTGTTCAGGCAGATGATCCATAGCTTTTTGCCTCTTTCTCTCATCCTCTATTTGAGCTATTTTCATAACTTCCTGTTGAAGTCCTGGTACACTGTTTAATTGATTAAGAATATTGTTAAGTCTTGCAGAAAATGCTGGATCACGTTGCATTTTCCGTTGTATCTTCATAATTAATTGATAGGCATTCATATAAGTTTAGGCCTCCTACTAATATTATCCTAATTTATAGTATTCAGCTTCGTTTTTAAATGTTCATCACATAAAAAAAACACTTATTTTTTTATTTTTACTTTAAAGAGGTTCTTAGAATAAAATAATTTTGCCATAGTCTTAACTACGGAATCTTCTGCACATGAACCTATCACCCCAAATGCTTTTTCTTTAATCCTATTGTCCGCTCCCTCTACTACGTAACTACAATCAGCATTTTCTACGATACTTTCATCATTTATGTGGTCTCCAAATGCAACTATAAAATCTACTGACGTCATTCTTTTTATAGCTTTAGCACCTTCATATTTAGATGCCTTAGAACTGTATATCTCTAATATATAGTATCCGCTATTATTTAAATATTCATAATATAATATATTTATTTTTTCATCTATATCAATCTTTTTAATTGAATCGTATATTTTTTTTATATTCTCAATCTTATCTATAGCTATAAAATACAACGTTTCTCTATCTTGAGGAATATCTCCATAAATATAATTATGCATAGGTAGAAATTTTCTCTCATCATAGAAATTTTTTTCTATCTTATTGTTAAATTCACCATAGTATATATGAAGGATATCATTTTTAATTGTATGTACAAAACAATTACAATGGCATTTTTCAAACTGTCTTATAATTTTAAATGAAGTTTCCGAATCAATATATTTACATTCCATATAACGTCTTTCATTCATATCATATAAAGCAGCTCCATTCATAACTATAATAGGAAGATTTATCTCCACACCTTCCATTATATTCCTTACTGTTGCAGGTGTTCTAGAGGTTGCTATTGTGAAAAACGCTCCTCTTGACAACATTTGATTTAGTTTTACTTTAGAATATGAAGAGATTTTTCCGCAACCATCAATTAATGTTCCATCTAAACCACTTATAAAAAGCACATTGGAATTCTTTTCCTTTGGCATATGAAAAGCATTTACTCCTAATGATACTACTATACCTATTAATGTATCCAGTATTCTATTTAGTGCAAATTCATATATGCTTACATCAATACCGTGAGCAACTGTAACACTTAGAAATACTACACAAGTTATATATGATGCAGTAGTTTTTTCAATAATTACTGTTATATATATAAGTGGAATTATTGCTACTGCAATTAATAAATAACTTATAATCTCCATATGAGCTGGTATAAACGCTCTTTGTATCGTTAATATAACAATCCCAAATATACCACCTATCAAAGTTCCTACAATACGATTCTTTGCTACTTTTAAACTATTAGATACATAAGGCTGCATACATAAAATTGCTGCAATTGCCGAATAAAAAACAATTCCTTGACCTCTAATCATAGATATTAAAAAGCAGATAAAAACTGCTATAGCTGACTTTATAATTCTCATTCCTATCTTTGGCATAAACTATTCCTCTTCCTCATTAACATACTGTAATATAGTTTTTTATTTATTATACCTTTTATTTTTTTTATGAACAACGTTGGAATTATTAATTATATTTAAAATATGACCCTTAGTTCCCTTATTATATTCTTTATCGCCTCTATAATCTCTCTTACAATGCTTGTTCTAATTTTCTTTTCTTCCATACATAGAGAATCTATTATATTCAGTATTATTTCTGCAATTTTGAACCCTATTATATAACCTATAGTTCCTCCTAAAAAACCTAATGCGCCAGCTAATATATAGCCAAATGTCATTCCTATATTGTACCCTGCCTTTATTCCTCTTTCACTTATAATTATACCTAATATAATCTCTAAAGTAGTCATCTCCATAGTTTTAAAACATTTATTTCTTTTTAATCTGCCTAATATTGCAGAGCATAAAATCTTTATATTTTCAATAATTATATAAGATAGATTTGATATAGTTCCTGATTCAGTAGTACTAGGAATAAATGCTATAGCTCCTGATTCAACAACACCTTTTAAGACATATACCCCTAAAATCTTCACTCCAAAATCAATACCCCAAAAGGCAGCTTTTTTTATGATTTCAAAAAATCTTATCTTCTCTTTACGCCATAACTTCGACAGTATCTCTATACCTATTCCTATACCTATTCCTTGAAGTACAGAATATCTTACTTGATTTAGTAGTTTTATAGTGTCGTCTACTCTTTCTGTTTGTGATGCTATCATATTCGAAGTAGCATCTTTTATCGCTGGCCCCAGCCATCCTTCATTGCCATGATTTATTACGCTAAAACCATGTTTTACTTTACTTTTACTAATTGATAGTTTAATTTTTTTATGCTTATTTATCTTTCCGATTAAATTCAAGGTAATATCTCCATATTCTAAGTACTTCAATTTATTTTATGATATTTAAACTTGAATTTATGATATTATTGAGCGTAATAAAATCCTTAACAAAATACTGTTAAGGATTTATAGATTTTATAAATTAAATTTTATACATTTGAATCTTTAATATTTTATATAAGAATTCATCATGCATTTACTATTTCCCCACCATTTATATGAATTGTTTGCCCTGTTATATATGAAGCTGAGTCAGATGCTAAAAATACATAAGCTGGAGCACACTCTATAGGCTGACCCGCTCTTCCCATTGGAGTATTGGCTCCAAACTGTGCTACTTTATTTTCATCAAAGCTTGATGGTATAAGGGGTGTCCATATAGGTCCTGGTGCAACTGCATTTACCCTTATACCTGTTTTCCCCTTTGCCAAAGCTGTTGAAAGACTTCTTGTAAATGCTACAATTGCTCCCTTAGTCATAGAATAATCTATAAGAGTTTCATTTCCTGCAAAAGCTGTGACAGAAGCAGTATTTATTATACATCCACCGCTCTTTAAATGTTTTATGACACACTTAGTCATATAAAAAGTTCCATAAACATTTACTTTAAAAGTCTTGTCAAATTGATTATCTGACAGCTGTTTTATGTCATTGCATACATATTGAACTGCTGCATTATTTACTAATATGTCAATCTTACCATACTCATTTATGGTTCTTTCTATAACGCTGCTACAGAAGCTAGAATCGCTTATATCACCAGCCATAAGAATACATTTTCTTCCCGCAGATTCAACAAGCTTTTTAGTTTCCTCTGCATCATTGTGCTCATTATAGTAAACTATGGCTAAATCTGCCCCTTGATTAGCATAAGCTAAAGCAACAGCTCTTCCTATTCCACTGTCTCCTCCTGTTATTACAGCAACCTTTTCCTTTAATATATCACCCTTTTTTATGTACATATTATCAGCATATATAGGTGTAGGGTTCATCTCACTTTCAATACCTGGATGTTGATTTTGATGTTGAGGTGGAAAAGATGTTGGAAATGTCATATTATCCCTCCTAGTTTTGAAAAGTATATTAATATTTTCTCCCAATCCTTTATAAATATTATAAAAAATCAATATATTTCTTTAGATAGCTTAATTGTATTATTAAAAACTATGATATAATACTCCTATTAAATATACAGACTATAAGTTTATGAGAAAGGTGGATGGATAACATGAATTTAAATCAGCTAAAATATTTTAGTGTCCTTGCAAAAGTTCAACACTATACTAAAGCTGCAAATATACTTTCCATAAGCCAACCCAGCCTTAGCAATTCTATTTCTTCCTTAGAAGAAGAACTAGGCACTGAACTTTTTGAGAAAAAAGGAAGAAATATTTTTCTAACTAAATATGGTAGAGTATTTTTAAAGTATGTAGACAGCGCTTTAGATACCTTAGAACTTGGTGAAAAAGAAATATATAAAATTACTGGTTCTTCTAAAGGTCTTGTAGATTTAGCATATACTAACGATATAGATTCAACCTTTCTTCCAAATATAATAGAAAAATTTTATAATTCTAGTAATGAAAAAAGCCAAATTTCTTTTTCTTTTAATCAAGAAGATAATCTTGCTATTATAGATGGTCTACAGGATGGCCGATATGATTTAGGATTATGCTCACATGTAATTAAGACAAAGGATATAGAGTTTCTTCCTATAAAGAGACAAAATCTCTCAGTTGTCGTTTCTGATTTACATGAACTTAGCAATTATGAAAGTGTTGATTTAAGAGATATATCATCTTATGCAATGATATCCTTTAATCCAAATAACCTTATTTACAAGTCCATCACTGACATGTTTGTTGAGGTATCTACAACTCCTAATGTAATATGTGAGGTTAAAGATATAGCCACATTAGCTTCATTAGTAAACATAAATTATGGAATTTCTATAGTACCTGAGACTCAATACTTAAATAATTTTAATGTAAAAGTTATTCCTATAAATAATCCCTTCCACGAAAGATTTATATATTTAGCTTTTTCAAAGGAAAAATTCCAAAGTCCTATGGTGAGATTATTTAAAAACTTTATTTTAGAACAAAGTAAAATAGAATTTTTATAGACAAAAGGTTTTAGTTCAAATAAACGAACTAAAACCTTTTATTTAAGATTCTTTTTCTATTTTATCTATGCTCTTTGCAACAACCACTGTAGACACCATTGATCCATTAACATTGAGCATTGTTCTTCCCATATCTAAGATAGGATCTATTGCAATTATTCCACCTGCTAGAGGGAAATAAGTCCCCATGCCTATACCAGATATAACTATTGAAACTACCATAGTAGCTGCTCCCGGAAGACCTGCTACTCCTAAGGAAGTTATAGCTATAACAATAATAAGCATAACATAAAATCCAAAATCCATATTCATTCCTGTCATGTTTGCAAGGGTTACAACCAAAAGTGCTGGATATATTCCTGCACATCCATTCATGCCCATATTTGCTCCAAGACTTGCTACAAAACTTGCAACTCCTTCATCCACCTTAAGATTATCAGTTAAACACTCTATAGTTACAGGAAGTGTACCCAAACTTGATCTTGATGTGAAAGCTAGTATAAGTGCTTCTATAACTCCCTTTAAATATTTCATAGGACTTATTCCGCATAATGATGCTATTATAAGTTGTACCACAAACATAATAGCTGCACTTACATAAAGAGCTACTATAAAATTAAGAACAGTATAAAGAGCTGAAACCCCTCTTGATGTAATTGTATTTGCTAAAAGTGCTACTACTGCATAAGGCATAAATTTTATAACAGTCATAGATACACTTACCATGATTTTATATGCACCTTGAATCCATCCCACAAAAGGTTCAATAATATCACTATGTTTCTTTTTTAATCTATTTATAGATGTTCCTATAAATCCTGAAAATATAACGACTGCCACTATGTTTGAATCAGCCATGGCTTTTACAGGATTTGATGGAATTAATCCTCTTATAGTATCAATCACATTGCTGACTTCTCGCATTTTAGCTGCATTATCTATCCCCGTCATATCAGTACCTACACCTAAGTTCATAATATTTGCTACCACAATTCCTATTGTTGCAGCAATAATAGTTGTAGATACAAGTGTTATTATACTTCTTAAAGTTAATTTACCAAGATTTTCACCATTCATATTTATGATAACTCTAACTATAGATAAAAATACCAATGGTACTACAAGCATCTTAAGTAAATCTATAAATCCATATCCAAATAATCCATACCATGAAGTCACTTCACTTAGCCATTTTACATCTTTAGGTGTAGCTGGAAAGCCAGCTGCCCATTGAATGACTATTCCTAATATCAATCCAATTACTGTTGATGTAATCATTCTTACTGAAAATTTTATTTTTTTCTTTTCCATAACTCTAACTATAAAAAATACTGCAATTAATAAAGCTATGAACATTACAGTTTTCCCTTCAGAAATCAAAAGGAAATCCGCTAAAAACGAGCTACTATTCACATTTTTTCCTCCTTAGTTTAAATATCTTTATTTACTTACATTTCCTAATACATTTAATGCATCCCATGTTCTTGCAAATGGTGGTGCATAACATAAATCAAGCATTCCTAACTCGCTAGTAGTAAGACCTGCAAATATACATGCTGCTATTACATTTACCCTTTGTACAGCATCTTTATAACCTGCTATCTGTCCTCCAAGAATCTTCTTTGTATAGCCGTCATATATAAGTTTTAAATATATTTTATTTTGTCCTGGATAATAACTAGTTTGATTCATATCATTTATAAATTTAACTTTATAATTAATTCCTTGTTTTTCTGCCTGCAATTCCGTAAGACCGGTTCTTCCTGCTTCCATGTTCATTACCTTAATACAGCTTGATGCTAAAGAGCCAGGAAATTCAGAATCCATATTCCCCATATTTTCTCCGACTATTCTCCCAAGTTTATTGGCACCAGTAGCTAGCGGTAAATATAAGGGTTCTCCATCTATAAGACTAGGTATTGTTGCACAATCACCTGCAGCGTAAACGTCTTTTATTGATGTAGCTCCTTTATTATCTACTATAATAGCTCCATTTTTAAGCATCTTTAATCCCTTATTTTTGAAAATTTCTGTATTTGGTCTCACTCCAGTGGCAATAATTACTATGTCTGCATCTATCTCTCTTTCAGTTGTTTTGACTTTAGAAACTTTTCTCTCACCAATCATTTCAATAACTGTTTCATTTAAATAAAGTTTAATTCCATGACTTCTAAGTTCCTCTTCTAAAACATCGGTTAGTTCTTTATCGAATACATCTTTTAAAATTCTATCTTCTAATTGTATTACTGATACTTCCTTACCATATTGTTTAGCTGCTTCCACAGCCTCAAGTCCTATAAATCCTGCACCAACTATAACAACCTTTTTATTGTTTTCATCTTTCATAAGTTCCTTTAGCTTTAATCCATCTTCCATAGATTTTAATGTACAAACATTAGAAATATTTACATTTTTTATAGGCGGAATTATACTGCTTGCACCTGTAGCAATCATAAGCTTATCATAGTATTCCTTAAAATTCTTGCCATTAGATAAATCCCTAACTACAATAAATTTATCATCAAAGTTTACATCTACAACCTCATGTTTTGTTTTAACCTTAACCCCTGATTTCTCAAAGGCTTCTGGAGTTCGTGCAATCATTTTATTAGATTCTTCAAAATAATTTGCAACAAAATATGGAAGGCCACAAGCTCCAAAAGATACTATATCTGACTTTTCATATATTACTACTTCAGTATCAGGAGATATTCTTTTTAATTTTGCCCCTGCACTTGTTCCTGCCGCGATTCCTCCAATTATTATAACCTTCATATTATAACGCTCCTTTCGTGTATTTTGTTTCTTATATAATATATCATTAGTATTTGCAGTTCTTCCACAGGATATTTTTACCACGATAACTAAATTAAATATATTATTCTCTAATTTAAATATATTCTATTTTTTAAGCTTATTATCTATCAAATATTGAGTACTTTTCACAAAAACAGGGAGCAAAGATTTAATCTTCACTCCCTGTTATATTAACTTTCCCTTATAAGTTCTAAGATCGAGCAAGAAAGACTGCCTCCAACTCTGTTTACTTTATCTTTGCCCCACATTTTTTGCAATAAATTTCATTGTCGCCAATCTCTGAACCACATTCTTTACAAGTCTTTATACCCTTTAATCCATTTAGTTCCCTTGATAATTCTTCTATTTTATGTTTTGAATTTTTTATAGCAGCACAAAGTTTTGTAAATTCATCACCTGGCTTATCACTAAAAAGTTTAAAATATCTTTCACCAAGTTCCATATAAAGAGTTTCTAATGTGTCTTCCTCTTCTGCTAACTTATTTTTTATTTTCATAGTTTCAGTAACAGTTTTTGTCTTTTTTACTGCTGATTTACTGCCTTCGCTAATCTTCTTTCCTATATCTTCAAAATTTACTTTCATAAATATCACCCTTTCATTATTTTAAACCATTATATGAAGTAGAAACGAATTTTGTTACTAGTCAATGCCAATTTTAATTTTACTCATTATATTAAATAAAAATTCACACATATTCTTCATTTATCTATTAAAATATATATAATGATATTTATTTTGCAAAATGGGAGGGTACAACATGAACTTTTTATATGGTGCTTACGGTTTTGACTTGCTTTCTATATTCTTGCTTATATTAAGCTTCATATTTAGCTTTATGCGTCACACTAGAATATTAGCAATGATACTTAATCTTATTGTTTTATACAGAGCTTTTTCTAAAAATATATATAAACGTTCCTCAGAACTCAATAAATTTACAAATTTATTGAATAAAGTATTAAGTAAATTCGGAAGAAAGCTTCCTGATAATTTTCCAAGAGCAACTTTAGACGGAATTCCAAGGCTTTTCAATGAACTTAAGTATTCATTTAATCAAAAAATTAAATTTAAAATAGTAGTATGTCCTAGGTGCAATCAAAAACTTAGACTTCCTAGAGGAAAAAAGAATATAATAGTAACCTGCAGAAAATGTTCTTATGAATTTAAAGCACGTACTTAAAAACTATAAAATAAAAATATCTTGCTCATATAAAATGGAACCTATAAGATAGACACTAATAAAAGAGAGTCTATTGGAAGTGGTATACTTAAGTAGACACTAAGTTAAGAGAAAATAGTGAAAGGTG
>ERZ781272.438-NODE-438-length-30131-cov-10.130835_pt1 | contig 30131 bp, 23 predicted proteins | sample MGYA00375850_ERZ781272 | MGnify/ENA primary metagenome ERZ781272 (study PRJEB29790, sample SAMN06051246) | human gut metagenome | host: Homo sapiens | place: USA: Cincinnati, Ohio | collected 2013-06-21 | study: EMG produced TPA metagenomics assembly of the Gut...
GGGTCACCAACAAGGCCCTTCAGATCCACGGCGGCTACGGCTACATGCGGGACTACCCCATCGAGCGCATGTACCGCGACGCACGCATCGTCCCCATCTACGAGGGCACCTCCGAGGTCCAGAAGATGGTCATCGCACGCGAGGTCATGAAGTAACCAATCACCGCCGGTACCAGGGAAGTCTTGACATTAGTCAGGGCTTCCCTTTCCGGCTTTTCCGACGACGGGAGGAAGCGCCATGCCGGAACCTGATATCGCCCGCTACAAGTACATTTTGGATGAGATCCTGCGCCTGACCGACGACGGCTTCATCGTGGTGGACCCCCAGGGCGTGGTCACCGACATCAACGAGCAGTACTGTGACTTCCTGGGCCGGACCCGGGACGAGGTGGTGGGCTACCCCATCACTAAGGTCATCAAGAACTCCAAGATGATCGACATCGTCCGCAGGCGGTACAGCGAGGAGCTGGCCCTCCACAAGTATGTCCCGGGCGACACCAAGGCCAACGACGACAACTTCGTGCTGGTCAGCCGCTCCTGCGTCTTTGACGACGCCGATCAGGTCGTGGCTGGTGTGGCCCAGGTGAAGTTCCGGCTCCAAACCCTGGACTCGGCCAAACGGCTGATGAGCGAGTACGCCGAGTTGGAATTTTACCGGGAAGAGTACCAGAACTACAGCGGCAACCAGTACAGCTTTGAGCACATCGTGGGCAGCGGCGAGCGCTTCCTGGAAACCAAGCGGGCAGGGCTCAAGGCGGCCAAGACCGACTTTGCCGTCCTGCTCACGGGTGAGACGGGCACCGGCAAGGAGGTCTTTGCCCGGGCCATCCACAACAACAGCCCCCGCTCCGACAAGCCCATGGTCAGCATCAACTGTGCCGCCATCCCCTCCGAGCTGCTGGAGTCGGAGCTCTTCGGCTACGCCGAGGGGGCCTTTACCGGGGCCAAAAAGGGCGGCAAAAAGGGCAAGTTTCAGATGGCCAACGGCGGCACTCTCTTTCTGGACGAGATCGGCGACATGCCCCTGCACATGCAGGCCAAAATCCTGCGCGTCCTTCAGGAGGGCGAGGTGGAGCCGGTGGGCGGCTCCGGACCCGAGCCGGTGGACGTGCGCATCCTCTCCGCCACCCGGAAGAACCTGACCGAGATGATCCAGCGGGGCGAGTTCCGGGAGGATCTCTACTACCGCCTGAACGTCATCAACATTGAGATGGTGCCCCTGCGCCAGCGGCGGGGGGACATCCTGGAGCTGGCCAACTACTTTCTGGCCCGGCTGAACAAGACCTACCACCAGTCCACCGTCCTCTCCGGCGAGGTGAAGCGTTGCTTGATGAACTACCAGTGGCCGGGCAACATCCGGGAGCTGGACAACGTCATCAAGGGGGCCTACGCCACCTGCGACGGCTTCTCCATCGACATGATCGACCTGCCCGCCCGTCTGGCCAACCTGCAGAAGGGAGCCGGACCGGGTGCGGAGGGCTCCAAAAAGCTGGCCGAGCTGATGGACAACTACGAGCGGGAGATTATCAAGTCCACCCTGCGGGCGACGGGCGGCAACTGCCAGCAGGCGGCGGAGGAACTGGGCATCCATCGCAGCGCCCTGTATAAAAAGATGGCCCGGCTGAACATCCACCGCCGGAAAGAGAACGTCTATGAGTGAGCACTCCACCCGGGGCGCCGGACATCTGTCCGGCGCCCCTTTCATCTTTGCGCGCGGCAGAGCAACTTTCTGTCGATATTCCCGCGGTTGTGTTATATAATAACAGCAGCAACAGGAAAGGGAGGTCCCAGTATGGACGACCGCGCCGCGCGCCGCAGGCTGGAGACGCAGATGGAGGCGTTCCTCTCCTCCGGCATGGCACAGCATGAGGCCGACGAGCTCTTCCGGCTGGTGGCGGAGCTGTGCCCCGACCGCCTGGACTTCCGGGAGGTCTGTGAACACCTCTACGACGGCATCCACATCACCGACGGGGAGGGCAAGGTGCTTTTCATCAACGAGGCCTACACCCGCACTACCGGCATCCGTCCGGAGGACGTATTGGGCCGGCGTGTCTCCGACATCGAGGCCGAGGGCAAGCTCTACCGCGGCTCCGTCACGGCCCAGGTGCTGGAGCGCCGGGAGCGGGTCAACTCGGTGGCTACCATCCTGGGGCTCAACAAGGAGGTTCTGGTCACCGGCACCCCGGTGTTCGGTTTCGACGGCGCCATCAAAATGGTGGTGACCAATACCCGGGACTTTCCCGAGCTCAAACGGCTGGAGCAGCAGCTCCTCACCCTTACGGAGGAGAGCCGGAAGGCCCACGAGGAGCTGGCCTATCTGCGCCGCCAGCAGGCGGGCGACAAGCAGCTTTCCTACCGCAGCGCGGCTATGCAGTCGGTGATGTCCCTCATCCAGACCGTGGCCCCCACCGACGTCACGGTGCTCATCACCGGCGAGTCGGGCACCGGCAAGGAGCTGGTGGCCAACGAGCTCTACCAGCAGAGCGACCGGCGGGGCAAGCCCTTTATCAAGGTCAACTGCGCCGCCATTCCCTCCGAGCTGCTGGAGTCCGAGCTCTTCGGTTACGAGGAGGGGGCCTTCACCGGAGCCAAGCGGGCAGGCAAGGCCGGCATGTTCGAGCTGGCCAACACCGGGGTCATCCTTTTGGACGAGATCGGCGACATGCCCCTCCCCCTACAGGCCAAGCTGCTGCGGGTCCTGCAGCAGCGCGAGCTCGTCCGGCTCGGCGGCAGCCGGGTGGTCAAGCTGGACATCCGGGTCATCGCCTCCACCAACAAGGACCTGCGGGAGCAGGTACGGCAGGGCGGCTTCCGGGAGGACCTCTACTACCGGCTCAACGTGGTCCCCATCGCCCTCAAGCCCCTGCGGGAGCGCAAGGAGGATATCGTCTATCTGGCCGACCAGTTCTGCCGGAACTTTGACAAAAAATACGGAAAAGACGCCCATATTAGCCCCGGCGGCATGGAGCTGCTCCTGGAGTATCCCTGGCCGGGCAACATCCGGGAGCTGGAAAACCTGGTGGAACGCATCGTGGTCACCAGCTCCGGGGCCCTCATCAACCGGGACAGCGTGTTCGCCGCTCTCAGCCCTGGCGGCCTCCGCTTCGGCGGGGACGGGCAGGAGGGAGCCACCCTCAAGCGTCAGGTAGCCGCCTTTGAGCGGGAGGTCATCCTCCACACCATCGAGCGGGAGGGCTCCCTGCGCAGGGCCGCCCGGGCCCTGGGCGTGGATCACTCCACCCTGGTCAAAAAACGTAGACAGTACGAAATGGAGGAGGCGCACCCAGATAATCGGTGAACTTTGTCACCACCCAGGTGATTTTTTTCACCATTTGATTTTTTCGCTGTTTCCTGTGCACCCTGTCCAAATATAAGGGAATCGGTTTGTCGCAAACTCATTAAAAAGGCCGGGTTTTTTGCTTGTGTTTTTCAAAACGAGTGGTGAAAATTTTCACCACTCGTTTTGCTGTCTTTCCAAAGTCCCAGGGTGATCCAAACAAAAAAATTACTTAGGGGCAGAAGGGATTGCTGGCTTTCCCGCTCTTTGCTCCGGACTTTGGCACGGCTTTTGCGTGAACAAAGGCTGTGAGCGGGCAGCCGCCCGAAACCAGAAAGAAAGCAGAGGTTCATCGCAATGAAAAAGACCATTATCACTGTGGCCACCACCGGCGCCTGGCCCAAGAAGGAGAATAATCCCAACGTCCCCATGACGCCCGCCGAGATTGCCGAGGACGTGTACGCCTGCTGGAAGGCCGGCGCGGCCATGGCCCACCTGCACATGCGGGACGATGCCGGCAACGGCACCATGGACAAGAACAAGTTCCGTCAGACCGTGGAGCTGCTGCGGAAAAACCATCCCGAGTGCGATATCATCCTCAACATGACCACCTCGGGCGACCTAAACGCCACGGACGAGACCCGTCAGGCCCATCTGGAAGAGCTGCGTCCCGAGATGGGCTCCTACGACTGCGGCTCTATGAACTGGCTGCACTCCAGCCTGTTCCTCAATCACCCCAAGTTCCTGGAGGAGCTGGGCCAGCACATGCAGGAGTGGGGCGTGAAGCCCGAGATCGAGGCCTTTGATCCCGGCATGATTGCCAACGCGGCCTACTACCTGAAAAAGGGCGTGCTGAAGGCCCCTCTTCACTTCCAGTTCTGCATGGGCTGCGCCAACGGCATCCCCGGCAGCATAAAGAACCTGGTGTTTATGAAGGAGACCATGGAGTCCCTCTGCCCGAGCTCCACCTGGAGCTGCTTTGGCGTGGGCCATTCCGCCATGGAGATGCTCTACGGCGCTGTGGCGCTGGGCGGCCACATCCGTGTGGGCATGGAGGACAACGTGATGTACGCCAAGGGCCAGTTGGCGGCCTGCAACGCCCAGTTTGTGGAGCGCGCCGCCCGGGTCATCCGGGAGTACGGCAACGAGGTGGCCACCCCCGCCGAGGCCCGCGAGATTCTGGGTCTGAAGAAATGAGCTGGGGCGTCTACTGGCTGTTCTACCAATGCCCCCAGTGCGGAAAGAAATTCAAGTCCGGCGCCGATACCATCACCGAGCCCACCTTCGGCATGTGCCCTGCCTGCCACGCCGAAGGCGTGCTGGTGGGGGAGAGCGGCAAGGCAAGCCCGTCCGACGCCAACGACTACGAGGATACTGCTGAATAAGGAGACGGTCTCAAATGAATGCTATCAAGTATATCCTGATCTGCGGCGCCGGCATGATGGGCAAAAACATTGCCTTCGTCATGGCGTCCAACCCCGCCTATCAGGTGGGGGTCTATGACCTGTATGAAACCGACGTGCCCGGCGGCATCCGGGCCAACACCAGGCAGCTCATCGCCAAGGGAGCGCTGACGGAGGAGGAACTGGACGCCCGGCTGTCCCGCATCTCCTTCACCACCGACCTGGATTCCGAGCTGGTCTCCCGCGCCGACCTGGTGATCGAGGCCGTGTTCGAGGACATGAAGATCAAGCGCGAGACCTTCGCCAAGCTGGAGGCCCGCTGCCGGCCCGACACCATCTTCTGCACCAACTCCTCCGTCATGAGCCCCAGCGAGATCTCCGCCGAGCTCCAGCACCGGGAGCGCTTCGTGGGCACCCACTTCTGGAACCCCGGCCATCTGATCCCCCTGGTGGAGGTGGTCAAGTCCGACGCCTCCTCCGATGAGACGGCCCAGACCGTAATGGAGGTGCTCTCCTCCGCCGGCAAGGAGCCCGTCCTGTGCAAAAAGGACGTGCCCGGCTTCATCGCCAACCGGATGCAGCACGCCCTGTGGCGGGAGGCCATCTCCATCGTGGAGCGGGGCATCGCCGACGCCGCCACCGTGGACAAGGCCGTGCGCTACTCCTTTGGCCTGCGCCTGCCCCAGCTCGGCCCCATGGAGAACGCCGACATGGTGGGTACTGATTTGACCTACAATATCCACGACTACATCCTTAAGGACCTGGAGGACTCCCACGAGCCCTCCCCCCTGCTGACCCGGCTGCGGGATGAGGGGAAGCTGGGCTTCAAGACTGGCGAGGGCTTCCAGACGTGGACCCCCCAGCAGATTGAGCAGTCCAAGGAAGCCCTGAACGACTACCTGGTGGACATGCTCTACGGTAAGTAACTCCCGCGCATCACATCCGCGTATCATTTTAGAATGTTGAGAGAGAAAGGAAGCGATCCCATGTCCGAGCAGACCAAGTCCCGCTCCGCCTCCCAGGGCACCCTACTTTGGCGGATCAGCAAGAAGTTCAACTTTGCCGCCGAGAAAATCATTCCGGATTCCTTTGTATTCTGTGTCATCCTGATGCTCGCCGTCTTTGTCCTGTCCCTGCTGCTCTGCGGCAAGTCCCCCCTGGATCTGTTGATTGCCTGGTGGAACGGCCTGAGCAGCCAGTTCACCCTGGCCTTCCAGATGGGCCTGATGGTCATTGTCACCTCCACCTGCGCCCGCAGCCCCCAGGCCGCGAAGCTGCTCAACAAAATTGCCAGTCTGGTGAACACCCGCACCGCCGCCCTGATCGTGCTGATGATCTTCGGCTATGTGACCTCCATGCTCAACTGGGCCTTCTGCACCATCGTCACTCCCATTCTGGCCATGCACCTCGCCAAGCGCATCAAGGGCCTCCACTTCCCCATGATGGTGGCCGGCGGCTATTCCTGCATGATCCTGGGCCAGTGCCTTGGGCCCTCCGCCACTCTGTACTCCAACCTGGCCACCGAGGGCAGCTCCTATGCTGAAATTGTAGGCCAGTCTATGAGCGTAGCCGAAACCTGCTACAACCCCATGAACATCATCCTCTGGGTCGTGCTGGCCGTAGTGTTTATCCTGCTGGTCCTTTTTACCCGTCCGGGCGAGCATGAGCTGGTGGAGCTGGGCAACATCGCCACCGAGGCTGACGTGGAGCCCGAGTCCTACAAGAGCACCAAGAAGCCCGAGAATGCGGCCGAACACATGAACACCTTCAGGCCCTTCATGTGGATCACCGGAGCCTTCATCTTCTTCTACATTGTCTACTCCGTGGCCACCAAGGGCCTGCTGGGCGCACTGAACATGAATCTGGTGATCTTCCTTTTCGTGGGCATCAACTGCTTCCTGTTCCCCGAGCCCCACCAGTGGATCGAGGCCCACAAGAACAGCATGCACCTGGCCACCGACGTTATGCTTCAGTTCCCCTTCTACGGCGCTATCATGGGCATGATGTACCTGGACGGCGGCCTGGGCTCCGTGCTCATCAACGCCATGGTCTCTGTGGCCAACGCCCAGACCCTGCCCATTTTCTCCTTCCTGTCCGCCTGCCTCGTGAACCTGTTCATCCCCTCTCAGGGCGGCCAGTTTACCGTGCAGGGTCCTCTGATCGTTGCGGCGGCCAAGGCCATTCCCGACGCCAACCTGGTCAACTGCCTGAACGCCTTCGTCTACGGCGACGAGTGCACCAATCTGCTGCAGCCTCTGTACGTCATCCCCGCTCTGTCCGTGGTGGGCATGAAGCTGAAGGATGTGTGGGGCTTTATGGCCTTCATCTGCGTCTTCTGGGTGGTGATTGTCTGCGCCGGCCTGTACTTTATCCCCATGTTCCTCTGAGCCCAACGGCGTTTCCCTGATTCCTTGATCCAATACATGACAAAAAGGGGGGACCGGAAGGTCCCCCCTTTTCGGTCTATAGAAAGGAGCCCAACCATGTGTGAACCCATTACCGCCACTATCACCCGTGTCATCACCAAGGGCTATGCGGAGTGCGCCCTGTGGGAAAACGGCGCGCCAGGGAAGCGGCACTGTATCATTGAAGACTCCTTCGGCAGCCGCCGCGGGGCCGTTGTGGAGCTTGCCTCTGCCTCCCCCCGGGAGGAGCCCCTGGCCCGCCTGGCCTATTTGGCGGTCCCCGTCTTCTTCGCCATGGGCTGCCTGCTCGGCGGGGCCGGCAGTATTGCCGACCGGTTGACTTCCGGGGGTGTGCTGGCGCTCCTCACCTTCGTTATGGCCTGGCTCATGAACCGCCGGGCCCGGATGCGCCGGATCATGGAATACCGGGTGACCCGTGTCCTTGCGCCGGCTTCGGACATGCGGTAGCCCCGGGGCGCTTCTCATTCCCGGACATGGCGGTCTGATTCTTGTCATATATATGACCGAGAATCAAAAGGAGGAATGCCCGCCATGAAGATGTTTCTGTTCAAACGAAAGATACTGACGGCCGCGGTCTGTCTGCTGCTGGCCGCCGGCATGTTCTATGTGGTCAATCACCCCGCCATTGTCGGAGCCGCCGCCGCCGCCCGCCAGCTTCCCATCTACTGCGTCCAGCGGGACCAGAAGGTCCTCTCCATCTCTTTTGACGCCGCCTGGGGGAATGAGGACACCCAGATGCTCATCGACATCCTGGGCAAGTATAAGATTAAAGCCACCTTTTTTGTGGTGGGGGAGTGGGTGGACAAATATCCAGAATCCGTCAAGGCCCTCCACGACGCCGGACATGAGGTCATGAACCACTCCAATACCCACGCCCATATGTCGCAGCTCTCCAAGGATGAGATCATTGCCGACGTGGAGGCGTGCAACGACAAGATTGAGGCAGTCACCGGTGTGCGCCCCACCTTGATCCGCCCGCCCTATGGGGAATATGACGACAACGTTATTACCGCCATCCGTTCCATCGGCATGGAGCCCATCCAGTGGGACGTGGACAGCCTGGACTGGAAGGATCTGTCCGCCCCCGAGATCACGAAACGGGTGACCGGGAAGGTCCAGCCCGGCTCCATCGTTCTTTTCCACAACGCCGCCCTCCACACACCCGAGGCCCTGCCCGGCATCATCGAAACTCTGCTGCAGGATGGCTACACCTTCGTCCCCATCTCAGAGATCATCCTTCCGCAGCCCTACACCATTGACCACACCGGGCGGCAACTGCCCGCATAAGACCAAACCCTCGACCCAAACCCCCCTTCCCGATAAAAAAGGAGCGCCTCTCCGCGGAGAGGCGCTCCTTTCTTATCGAATTGGGCCCTGTGTTATGCGTTTTGCTCAACAAACCGCATCAGGATGGCGGCCACCTCGGCGCGGGTGGCGGTGCCCTGGGGGTCCAGCAGGCTCCCCGGTTTGCCGGAGATCAGGCCGCCAGACACCGCCCAGGCCATGGCATCGGCCGCCCAGGCAGAGACCTGCCCGCTGTCGCCATAGGCAGCCGTTCCGCCGCCGGAGGCGGGGCTGCCCGCATAGCGGTAGAGGATGGTGGCAAGCTGCTCCCGGGTGACGCTGCCCTCGGGGTTGCTCCCATCGGAAACACCCCGCTCCACAGCCCAGCTCAGCGCATCGGAATACCAGGCCGCGCCGGTGCCGGAGTCCTTGCCGCCGTCCATACGGTACAGCACGGTCAACAGCATGGCCCGGCTCATGGTCCCGTCCGGATCAAAGGCGGTCTCGGAGGTCCCTTTCATCAGCCCCTGTCTTGCTACATAGGCAATGCTCTCCGCCGCCCAGTGGCCCTCCACATCGGCAAAGGTGGGGGCCGTGGCCTCCGGTGCGGCAGGCTCATCTGGCACGACGGGCTGTGCGGGCTCGGCGGGCACTTCCGGCGTGGCAGCGCTGCCCCCTGCGGAACCGGAGCCGCTGCCGGAGGAGCCCGAATCATTGCTGGAAGCGTGACGGGTACGGACCCGGACGCTGCACTGGGCCGTAAAACCGCCGTCGGCGCTGGTCACGGTGATGACGGCGGTGCCCTCCGCCACAGCCCGAACCAGTCCGTCCTCCACGGTCGCCACGCCCTCGTCGCTGGAGCTCCAGGTGACGGTCTGCTTCGCGCCCTCCGGCAGGACGGAGGCGGTCAGGACGGCGGTGCGGGGACTGGCGTTGTGATACAGGCGCAGGCTGGTCTGGTCCAGGGTGATGCCGGTGGCGCCGGGGGCCGCGTAGGCGGCCACCGCGACGGGAATGCTCTGGCTGGCCAGGACCGTGCCGGAGCCGGCCACCCGCACCAGGTAGACGCCGGGCGCCACCTCCACCGTATCAGCGTCCCCATCCACGGCAGTCCATTCCGCATCGTCCTGGGCCCTATACTCCATGGAGCTGTCCACGCCGGTGAGGGCGCCCGAGGCGGCGGCGGTCTGTCCGATACGTCCCACGCCTGTGGGGGCCTCCGCCCGGGCCAGGGAGATGAACTGCTCGTCCGAATCGCTGCTCTCCCCCTCCACGCCGGGGACATAAATCCGGATGCCCTGTTCGACGGTCACGTCCTCTTCGCACAGTTGGACCTCGTCGCCCCCGGCGTCATTCCAGGTCGCGCCGCCGTCCAGGGAGTAGGCCTGTCCGGCAGCCAAATTGGAGAGGGTCATGGAGGAGGCGTCAAACTCCGCCTCTGGGGTCTCATTTCGCTCAGGGGCCTCAAAGTCCAGAATAGATACCGCCACAGCCACGCTGGGCGCCTGGGTATCGGTCCCGGCGTACCGGACCCGATAGTTTCCAGGGGCCAGACCCTCTGCGGTCTCCCCCTTCGCGCCGGTCCATTCGTCGGCATCGGCGGCCTTGTACTCCATGGAGGCGTCCAGTCCTGTGAGGGCTCCGGCGCCGCCCTCCTCGTCGGCGTCGATGCCGCGCACCCCTTCCGGCGCGGCCTGGAGGGCCTTGCCGATCTCGGCGGTGTCGGCGGTAAAGCTGCCTTCGTAGCCCGTCACGCCGGTGACGGTCAGGGTGAGAATGCTGCCGATGTCCGCAGCGGTCAGAGTATAGCCCTCTTCCGCCCCTACCGGCTCCTCTCCGCCGTCGCGGGTCCACTGGTACGTCAGCTTGGCGTCGGCAGGCAGCAGTCCGGTGGTGACGGCGGTCAGGGTCTCACCATACCGGCCCTCCCCCAGGATGGCCACGCTGCCGGTCAGCTCCACCGGCTCGTAAGCCGTGGCGGTAATTACCCCCGTCTTTGGCTCCAGAACGGCGGTCCCGCCGCCCAGGGTCAGGGTAATGGTATAGGTGAAGCTCCCGTCGGTCCCGGCGTAGTTCTCCACCCCGCCGGCCGATGCCTCCACGAAGTCCGCGATCTCCACCTGGACCTCCGCGCCGGTGACCCCGAAGCCGGGCAGGGTCCGGACGGCGTTCCTCAGGGCCTGAGCGGCCGCTTCGGCGTCGGCAGCCTCGGCCTGGGGCAGAGTGCCCAGGCTCTCCGCACCTTCCACAATGGACTGGGCGGCCGCCAGCATGGCGGCGTCGTCCCCGCGCTTCAGGACGGTGAACTGGTCCACCAGAACGCTCTCGCCGTCTTTCAGGGCGTAGGCCTCGAAGCTCAGGACGCCATCGCGCAGCTTGAGCACGGAGAACACCGGGTTATTCTCGTCGTAGACCACGTCCTGCCAGGGGCGGCCGGTGCTGTCGGCGTCGTAGTACTTGGAGCCGGAAGAGCAGCCGCCCACCACATAGGCGATGCCGGAGCCGGGGGCCTTTTCGCCTCCGTACATCTCGGTGCGGTTATAGATGTGGTCGTGGCCCGAGAGGACCAGGCTGACCCCCATCTCCTCAAATTCGGCGTGCAGGGCCCGGACGTCGGCCTCGTCGTAGCTCATGGGGTAGGCCGAGCGGTGCATCAGCACCACCTTATACCCCGCGTCGGAGCCGTCAAAGACCTCCTTCATACGGGCGAGCTGTTCGGCAAAGCCGGGGTCGTAGGTGTAGGTGGCCTCGGTATCCAGGTTATAGAAGAGGATGTCGCCCACCCGGAACCAGTAGTTGCGGGGGGTATCGTAGGTGCCGTTGTCCGGGCCGTAGAAGTACGAGGTGAAGGCCTGGGCATCGCTGCTGGAGTCATGGTTGCCGATGGTGGGGGCCCAGATGCGGCTGGAGAGGTAGCTGCCGAAGCCGCTGTAGGCGTTGGTCCAGTCGCTGTAGGCCTGTCCGTCGTCGGACACGTCCCCGGCCTGGAGGTTCAGGTCAATGTCGGGATACCGGCTCTCCAGGGCTTTGATGGCTTCGGGGAACTGGTTATACGCCCCCTGGATGTCGCCGTAAAAGGCCAGGGTCAGGTCCCCTTCGGCGGGGGCGGTGGTGAAGGACTGGATGGGGCTGTAGTGCCCCTCGCAGCCCACCTGATAGTAGTAGGTGGTGTCGCTCTTCAGCCCGGTGGCCCGGACGCCCCAGGACTGATAGCTGCGCACAAAGCCGTTCATTTTGGTGTCGATGGTGCGCCCGGCGGCGGCCAGGGTCCGGGTGTCGTCTCCGGTCAGGTCGGCGGTGGTCCCGAGGATCAGCTCACCCGCGTCCACGCTCAGGCTGGTCTCCCAGCTCACCCCCACGGCGGTGGCCGGGTCCTCGCCGGTGGTAATGGTCACCTTTGCGGGATCGGCGGTGCCCAGGCTGTCATAGACGGTGATCTTCTGGGTGTTGCTGAGGGCGCCGGCGGCGTCCTCCACCCACACCTGAAACTCCGTGCCCGCGGGATAAGCGCCAAAAAAGTCGGTGGACACCGTGCCGTCGCCGCCGGTCACCGCGTCAAAATCCACGGCCTCACCGTTCTGGGTCACATGGAAGCCCAGACCGGGCACGGGCTCGCCGGCGCTGTCGGCCAGCTTGAGGACGGTCTCGCCGCCCACGGTGGAGCCGGTCCAGGAGAGGGTGTACTTCAGGGCCACCTCCCGGTCGTAGCCGTCCAGCACCAGGTCGGCGCCGTCGATCTCGCCCGTTTGACGGACCACCGCCTTGTTGACCTTGATGCCGGTCTGGCCGCCGGCTGTCCGGCCGACCTGGAAGGTCAGGTCCACCAGGGGCCGGCCGGCATCCTTCTGGAGGGCGGCCATGCCGGTGAGGGTGTATTTGACCGAACCGCTCTCCCCATCCACCTCGCTGACCGGGGCGGTCAGCCGGTCGTCGTAGCCGGCATCCAGCAGGGTCACATACTTGGGATCGAAGCTCAGCTCAAACTGGAACTCCTCGAAGTTCTTGTAGTCCGTGGCGTTGACGATGTAGTGGAAGGTGCTGCCCGCAGCAGCCTTCTCGTCGGCGGGACAGGTCTCCTCTAGATTGACGGCGTAGCCTGCCACGGTGAAGGACCACTCCTGGAAGAATTTGTTTCCCGCATTGTCCTCCACCCGGTACTTGATCCTGTTGAGGCCGGGTCGCAGGGCGGTGAGGGCGCCGGGATGGAAGGTGATCTTCACCGAGCCGTCGGCCGCCACCTCCTGCTGGATGGCGGCGTGGTCCATAACCTTACCGTTGATCCACAGCTTGGTCCGCCCGGTATGGATCCCGGTGTAGGGCTGACCCTCCGTCTGGGGGTCCCGGACCGTGAGGGAGATGTCCGGCTCATTGGCCACGTCCACCGCGCCGTCGGCGGGGGTCACGCCGGTACCTGGGACCAGCTCAGGGGCCAGCGTGTCGTCATTTTTGAAGTCATAGACCGCCCGCAGGCCGTCCACATAGATGGTGCCCTTCTTGCCGTTGGCGGTATTGGGTGTGCCCAGCACCCGTACGCCCCACACCAGCCGGTAGGGGAAGGATGCCGTGGTCGGAATGGCGTTTTCCACGTACTTCCAGCCCACCCAGTCCACATACACGTCGCCGGCATAGGCGGCGGGGGCCAGTTGGATGCGCACCCAGGCGCCGTTGCCGTCGCCGTAGATCCAGCAGCCGATGGCCTTGGGCTGACCCTCCAGGTACAGCTCCCCAACGGGGCCGGTCTCGCAGGTGACGGTGCCGGTGAGGGGCTTGGTGGCAAAGTCGTAGTCCACCCGCAGGGAACCGTCGCCGCTTTTGACGTACCGCTCATCGTAATTGATGGACATCCTGGCGTCGCCGCCCCGGTCCCCCAGGCCGCCGTCGGCGCCGTTGAAGTAGCGCCACTTCCAGCCCGCGTCGCCGAAGTCCTCTTCAAAGTCATTGAGGAGCACCGGCAGCTTGCCGATCTCCACCGGCAGGGTGAGGGTGTAGTCCTTGTAGGAGATCTTCAGTTCGCCGGTACCCTGGGTGTCGGCGGCGGTAAAGGTGCCGTCGGCGGCCATGGAGCCCAGTGAGGGGTCGGAGAGCTGGAAGGTCAGGGCCTCGCTGGTGAGCACCACCGGGCTGCCGTTGTACTCGGCGGTAAAGCGCATCTGGGTGGTGGCGCCGGGGGCCACCGACAGGATGGAGCGGTCGGCGGTGAGCTTGGTGATGGAGTCCACCACCCGGACGGAGATCGCACCGCTGGCGGAGCCGTCCTGGGTGGAGACGGTGATCCTACCCTCATGGGTGCCGGTCGCCGCCGTCAGCACGCCAGCTTTGGAGACGGAGCCGATGCCGCCCTCGGCGGTGTATTTCAGGCCGGTGCTCCCCAGGTCCTGATAGTGGTAATTGCCGTCGGTGGCCCCCACCCTCAGGCCCAGCTTGCCGTTTTCCAGCACCATGACCTTGTTGCCGTACCCTTCGTCGATATCGGGGTAGACGTGGAGGAGCTCCCTGCTCTCGTCCGGCTGGCTGGTGGCCACGAAGAGCAGGGCGTTGCAGTTGGCCCGCTCGCTGCCGTCAGAGGGGCGGTTGAGGATGGTGGAGCTCTTGTCGCCGGGCAGGGTGGCCGTGATGGTAGAGCTGCCGCCGCCGTCAAAGTTGAAGATGGTGACGCAGCCCTGGTCCCTCAGGTAGTCCACAATGTTCCGGAAGCTGATGCCCAGCGCCCAGCCCGCCTGACGGCCGTCGCACTGGAACAACACCACGCTTCCGTCGGCTTTGACGCCCAGCACGGTGCGGGGATTGGCAGCCAGAGCGTAGATGTCGGCGTCTCCCGAGTAGGCGCCCTCGTTGACCACACCGTTCAGCATCAGCACATGGAAAATGCCCAGCGCCTGAGCCGCCTGGCTCCAGTCCACGTCGCTGTTGTTGTTCTGCACGTCCACCGTTACCCTCTGGCCGACCGTCAGGGCGCTCAGTGCGGCGTAGCGGCTGCTGCCGGTGTTGGCGCTGAGGACAATCTGCCCCTTCCCGATGGGGGTGGTGTTCTTGTCCACGTTGGCCTCCACCTGATTGACGCTGGCCACCGAGGCGGTGATCTGCCCGCCGATGACCAGGCCCTGATAGCCTGGGGTGGTGACGTTGAGCACCACCTCCACGCCGGGCTGGGTGGAGCTGGTGGTCTTGGCAAACTGCTCGGTGAGCAGGTATACGTTCTCGGTATCCAGCTTGCGCTCTTTGTTCACATGGAACACCGTGATGGGGGAGCCGCCCTCCGGCGTGGCGGTGATGTTCAGGCTGGTGTGGCCGTAGATGACCGTACCGTCGGCCTTGAAGCCCACGGCCTCGGCGCTGTTGTTGTACGACGTGGAAATAAGGACGCCGTTTTTGATCATCAGGCCGTTGGAGACGCCGTTGCTGGTATCATAGGCGTCGCCGTTGATGGCAAAGACCACCTTGGAGCCATCGGCCTCCACCTGGGCCACCATGTCGGACATGATGTCCCCGCCCATGACGTAGGGGCCGTAGTTGAGGACCGGCCGGATCTGCGTGGTCTGGGGATCGTACGTAACGGTATAGCTTTTTTGCAGCCCATGTTCGTTTTCACTGGCCACATGGTCCAGGGTGACGCCGTTGTAAATGTCCCGGCTCCACTCCATGGATACCGTGCCCAGTCCCGGGGTCTGGGCGTCCTGTGTGCTCTGCGCGCCCGCCGCAAACGCGCCGGGGACCTGTCCCAGCAGCAGAGCGCAGGTCAGTGCGCCCGATAGCAGGCGCCGTCCAATGACGTTCAAAATCTCTACCTCCTTGAGAAAACTGTCGTTTAGTATAGAGTTTTTTCCCGCGCCCATCCACCACGCCATTGTAGGGATTGCGTAAAGTCTCTTTTACAAAGTCAAGACCTTATGCGCCGCTGTCTTGCCCACGTCTCTGAGGACGGCTCCGAGCAGTCCGTGGAAGCCCACCTGGAGGGAACGGCCGCTCTGGTCGCCGGCTTTGCCGCGCCCTTCGGCGCCGGGGCGCAGGGCCGTTTCGTGGGGCTGGCCCACGACATTGGAAAATATTCCGACGCCTTTCAGCGCCACCTGCTGGAGAATGGCAGAAAGGTGGATCATGCCACCGCCGGTGCGGTGGAATGCGCCCGCCTGGGGGCGGAGTGGGCCGCCTTCCACGCCGCCGGCCCTTTGGGGCCGGGACCCGTTGACCGACTCTTTTTTCGTCCGGATGCTCTACTCCTGCCTGATGGACGGCGATTACCTGGATACGGAGGCGTTTCTGCGCGCCGCGCCGCCGCCTCGGGGCGGGCACGCCCCCCTGCCCGTGCTGCTGGAGCGCCTGAAAGGGCATATCTCCGGTTGGTGGCCGCCCAAAACCGACCTGAACCGCCGCCGATGCCAAATCCTGCGCGCCTGCCTGGACGGCGGAGACCGCCCCTGCCCAGTACCGGCAGTCCCTGGCGGCGGAGAATTTCGACGCGCCGGTGGTGGTGACCACAGCGGTACAGTTCTTCGAGTCCCTGTTCGCCAGCCGCCCCTCCCAATGCCGCAAGCTCCACAATTGTTCCAATAGCGTGCTCATCTTTGACGAGGCGCAGATGCTCCCCTGGAACACCTGCGGCCCTGCGTGGCGGCCATCGCCCAGCTCGTGGCTCACTTCCGCTCCACGGCGGTGCTGTGTACCGCCACCCAGCCCGCCCTGGAGGCGCAGTTCCGGGCGTTTGTCCCTGCCCTGCCCATACAGGAGCTCTGCCCCGGCACCTCCGATCTCTACGAGCACTTCCGCCGCGTGACCTTTGCCCGTGCAGGGCGGCTGAGCCGGGAGGCGCTGGCGGAGCGGCTGGCCGCCCAGCCCCAGGCACTGTGCATCGTCAACAGCCGCAAAAGCGCCGGGGCACTCTACCGGCTCCTGCCGCCGGAGCACCGCTTCCACCTGTCCACGCTCATGTTCCCCGTCCATCGCCGGGCCGTACTGGGCCAGGTCCGCCGCCGCTTAAAAAACGGCCTGCCCTGCCGGGTGGTCTCCACCAGTCTGATCGAAGCCGGGGTGGACGTGGACTTTCCGGCGGTCTGGCGGGAGGAGGCGGGGCTGGATTCCATCCTGCAGGCCGCCGGCCGGTGCAACCGGGAGGGCCACCGCCCGCCGCAGGAGAGCACCGTCACCGTCTTTCAGGGGGAGGACGCCCCGCCGCCCCTCTTCCGCCGCAGCATCGGCGCCACCCGGGAGGCCCTGTCCGACGGAGCCGACCCCGCCCGGCCGGAGACGGTCCGCCGCTACTTTTTGTCCCTGCTGGACCTGTCCGGCCCTGCCCTGGACCGGTATGGGGTCCTGGACGCCTTTCAGCGGGGGTCGGATGCGGGACGGATGCCTTTCCGCTCCGTATCAGAGCGCTTCCACCTGATTGACAGCCCCACAAAGACGGTCTACATCCCCTTGGACGGGGGTGTCCCGCTGACGGACCGGCTCCGCGCCGGGGAGCGCTCCCGGGCCCTGTTCCGCCAGTTGGGCCAGTACGGCGTCAGCCTCTACGACCAGCACTACCAGGCCCTGCGGTCCGCCGGAGACCTGGAGGAGCTGGAGGACGGCACGGCAGTGCTGGCCAACCTGTCCCTCTACAGCCAGGAGACCGGCCTCTCCCTGGACGCCGATTTTGGAAAAGGGCTGTTTGTCTGAAAGGTCCGTTCTTTGGGACATTTCTTGCTGTATTCTGCGATCATCCAATCAAAGGAGTGAGCCTCATGTCCATTCGTGTAGAGGTCTGGGGTGACTATGCCTGCTTCTCCCGCCCGGAGATGAAGGTGGAGCGGGTCAGCTACGACGTGATGACCCCCTCGGCCGCCCGCGGCCTGATCGACAGAGCACCCCGCTCTGTCCGACTGTCTGGAGGAGGTGCAAAAGGGCGCCAATCTGGTCTTCCGTGTGGAGGGCCGTTTCGCCCAGGAGGACGCCGCCATCCGCGTAGCCTGGCAGAACCACTATGACAGCGGTGGCGACGGCCCCGACATGCAGTGTCTCGTCACCGGACAGATGGGGCCTGTCGTCAGGCTCCATCCCGCCGTCAAGGGGGTGCAGGGCGCCCAGTCCAGCGGCGCATCCCTGGTGTCGTTCAACGCCCCCGCCTTCTGCTCCTACGGCAGGGAGCAGAGCCTGAACGCCCCCACCGGTAAGTACGCCGCCTTCGCCTACACCGCCGCTCTGAACCACCTGCTCTCCGACCGGGCGCATGTGCAGCGCCTCGGGGACACCACGGTGGTCTTCTGGGCGGCGGGGGCCGATCCGGCTTATCAGGCCTTCTCCGCCGCCGCCCTCTTCGGCGGCCCGCCCCCCCGCCGGGCTGGAGGAAGCCACGCTGCGGGCCGCTCTGAAAAAACGATCCCGCATGGAGCACTGCGCCGAGGTGCCCCTGGACCCCGCCCGCCCCTTCTATATTCTGGGTCTGTCCCCCAACGCCGCCCGCCTGTCGGTGCGGTTCTTCCTGCGCGACTGCTTCGGCGGCTTTCTGTCCCATGTCAACGCCCACCATGCCCGCATGGAAATCGTCCGTCCCGCCAACGACCCCTACGAGACCATCCCGCTGTGGGCTCTTCTCCGGGAGACCGTTCCTCAAACCGTCAGGGACAAGTCCCCTTCTCCCGTCCTGGCCGGCGCGACCGCCCGGGCCATTCTGTCCAACACCGACTATCCCGCGGCGCTGCTCAACGGCGTGATGCTCCGTATCCGCGCCGACCGCAAAATCACCCGCGGACGGGCCGCCATTCTGAAAGCCTATTACCTGAAAAATCCGCATACTGAGTGTCCGAAGGAGGTATTGACCGTGAGCCTGAACGAAACCAGCTCCATTGTCCCCTATAACCTGGGCCGTCTGTTCTCCGTGCTGGAGGCCATCCAGCAGGCGGCCAACCCCGGCATCAACACCACCATCAAGGACAAGTATTTTAACTCCGCATCGGCCACCCCCGCCACCATTTTTCCCATCCTCAACAACCTGGCCCAAAAGCATTTAAAAAAGCTGGATACCGGCCTGCGCATCCATTATGACCGTCAGCTCGGCCAGATCAAGGAGCTGCTGGGCGAGACGCTGCCCGGACGGCTGTCCCTTCCGGAGCAGGCGTCCTTCGACCTGGGCTACTATCACCAGACACAAAAGCGATACAGTAAATAAGGAGGAAAATTGAGATGAGCGCCATTCAAAACCGCTATGAATTCGTCATCCTTTTCGACGTGGAGAACGGCAACCCCAATGGCGATCCCGACGCCGGCAACATGCCCCGCATCGACCCCGAAACCGGCCTGGGCCTGGTCACCGACGTGTGCCTCAAGCGGAAAATCCGCAACTATGTGGAGACTGTAAAGGACAATGCCCCCGGCTACCGCATCTACATCAAGGACGGCGTACCCCTCAACCGCAGCGATGGGGAGGCCTATACCGCATATCAGGTGGACGAAAAGACCATTAAGAACGCCAAAAAGAAGGACCCGGACTTGGACCGCAAGCTTCGGGACTGGATGTGCGAAAATTTTTACGACATCCGTACCTTTGGGGCGGTGATGACCACCTTTGTCAAGGCCGCGCTCAACTGTGGTCAGGTCCGGGGTCCTGTTCAGCTCGGGTTTGCCCGCAGCGTAGAGCCCGTGGTGCCCCAGGAGATCACCATTACCCGGGTGGCCATCGCCACCGAGGCCGACGCGGAGAAGAAGAGCACCGAGATGGGCCGCAAGTACATCATCCCCTACGGCCTTTACCGGGCCGAGGGCTATGTCTCCGCCAATCTGGCCCGGAAAACCACCGGCTTCAGCCAGGAGGATCTGGATCTGCTGTGGCAGGCCATTTTGAACCTGTTTGAGCATGATCACTCCGCCGCCCGGGGCAAGATGGCCGTCCGGGAACTCATCGTCTTCCGGCACGACTCCGAGCTGGGCAACGCCCCCGCCTATAAGCTCTTCGACGCCGTCCAGGTAACCCGGGCCGCCTCCAGCGCCCCCGGCCCCGCCCGCTCCTTTGCCGACTACCAGATCACCGTGGAGGAAGGCGCCATTCCCGCCGGCGTCACCTGCACCCGGATGGAGTGACCGACTATCCCGAGGAGCAGTGGCTCCTCCTCTCCGGCCTACAGCACTTCCGGTTCTGCCGCCGCCAGTGGGCCCTGATCCACATCGAGCAGCAGTGGGCGGAAAACGAGCGCACGGTGGACGGCACGCTGATGCACCAGCGCGCCCACGACCGGGACCGGAAGGAGGTCCGGGACGGTGCCGTCATCACCCGTGGCATGTCCGTCTTTTCCGCCCGTCTGGGCATTTCCGGAGCCTGTGATGTGGTGGAGTTCCATCCGGACCCGGAGGGCGTCCCCCTTTCGGGTCGGGCCGGCCGGTGGCGGCCCTTCCCGGTGGAGTACAAGCGGGGAGCTCCCAAGCCCCACGATGCGGATGAACTGCAGCTCTGCGCCCAGGCCATGTGCCTGGAGGAAATGCTCTGCACCGCCGTTCCCGGCGGCGCGCTCTATTACGGCGAGACCCGCCGCCGGGTGCCGGTCTCCTTTTCCGAGCCGCTCCGGGCCGAGGTGCGCGCCTGCCTCACCGAAATGCACGATCTGTTCCGCCGGGGGCACACGCCGAAGGTCAAGCCCGCCCGGGCCTGCAGCGCCTGCTCCTTAAAGGATTTGTGCTTGCCAAGGCTTCTGTCCGCCCGGTCGGTGTCCGACTATCTGCGCGAGAGCCTGGAGGTGCGCCCATGAAACATCTGCTCAACACCCTGTTTGTCACCAGCCAGGACGCCTACCTGGCGCTGGAGGGAGAGACCGTGGTGGTCTACCGGGAAAAGCAGGCCGCCGGACGCTTTCCCCTCCATACCCTCAGCGGCATTCTCTCCTTCTCCTACGCCGGCGCCTCCCCCGCCCTGATGGGTGCCTGTGCCCAGCGTGGGGTCAACCTGGCATTCTGCACCCCCAGGGGCCGCTTTCTGGCCCGGGCCGTGGGCCCCAGCCACGGCAGCGTCCTGCTGCGCCGGACCCAGTACCGCTTTGCAGACGACCCCGCGCAAAGCGGGCAGGTAGCCCGGAATTTCCTCTTCGGCAAGGTCTATAACGCCCGCTGGAGCATCGAGCGCACCCTCCGGGATCACGCTCTGCGGGTGGACGCGCCCCGGCTGAAGGAGGCCTCCCTCCAGCTCCGGGAAACTCTCCCCCGCCTGGCGGCCGAGACCGATCCGGGCTCTCTGCGGGGTCTGGAGGGCGCGGCTGCCGCCCTCTATTTCGGCGTTCTGGACGATATGATCCTGAACGGGAAAGATGCCTTCTTCTTCCACGGACGCAGCCGCCGTCCACCTCTGGACCCATTCAATGCTCTGCTCTCCTTCGCCTATTCCCTGCTGGCCAATGACTGCGCCGCCGCCCTGGAGGCGGCGGGTCTGGACTCCTATGTGGGGTTTCTCCACCGGGACCGGCCTGGTCGGGTCTCGCTGGCGCTGGATCTGATGGAGGAGCTACGTCCCTGCATGGCGGATCGTTTTGTCCTGACGCTCATCAACAATCGAATGATCGCCTCCACTGATTTTGAGTTTCTGGAGAGCGGCGCTGTATTCATACGCGACGAGGCCCGCCGGGCCTTTTTGCAGGCGTGGCAGGCCAAGAAACAGGAGTCCATCACCCATCCCTATCTAAAGGAAAAGCTGCCTTGGGGCCTGGTGCCCTACATTCAGGCACTGCTGCTGGCCCGCTACTTGCGGGAGGATCTGGACGGCTATCCGCCGTTTCTGTGGAAGTGAGGCGGTCATTTTGCTGGTAGTCATCACCTATGACGTCAACACCGGGGATGCCGCCGGGCGCAGGCGGCTGCGGCAGATCGCCAGGCAGTGCGTCAACTACGGCCAAAGGGTGCAAAACTCGGTCTTTGAATGCCTCCTGGATGGGGCCCAGTGCCGGCTGCTACAGGCCAAGCTGCTGGCACTTATGGACTCTGAAAAGGACAGTCTGCGCTTTTATTATCTGGGCAACAAGTATCAAACCAGGATCGAGCACTTCGGCGCCAAGCAGAGCTACGAACCCGAAGGCGTCCTGATGATCTGATCCGGTGCGAGGGGCCGGTGGGTTGAAAAAACCGGCATAGTTCGCACCAGACCGGTGCCATTTCTCGTGTCATCCAATCCTATTTGATTGAAATCGGACGATCCAGGGGCAGCTAAACGCCTGTAGACGTCGCACCCCTCGCGGGGTGCGTGGATTGAAATAGAGATTCGGCCCTCTGGAGGCGGCTCTTTTTAGTCGCATCCCTCGCGGGGTGCGTGGATTGAAATCGCAGAAGCAGGAGATTACCCAGGAGTGGCAGGAGTCGCACCCCTCGCGGGGTGCGTGGGCCAGAGCAGCGGGAAGCGGGACAGCCACAGGCTGTCCCGCTTCCCACCTTTTACTCCGCTTACTCCGCCGCAACCGGGGTGGAGGTCTCGCTCTCCCGCTTTCTGCGGTGGAATATATGGCTGATATTGTCAATGACTGAATAATACACTGGGGTAAACAGCAGGGTGATAACGGTCGAAACCACCATGCCGCTGATCATAGTGACACCCATATCCGCCATCATCTCAGCCGCGCCGCTCATACCCAGAGCCATGGGAACCACGGCCAGGATGGTGGTGAGTGTCGTCATCATCACAGGACGAATCCGCAGGGGACAGGCGTTGAGGATGGCTTCCTCGCGGCTCTCGCCCCGGGCCCGCCGGGTTTGGATGTAGTCCACCAGGATGATGGAGGCGTTGACCACAGTGCCGGCCAGCATAATGAGCGCCACCAGGGAAATCATCGACAGGTCCCGTCCGGTGAGCGGCAGGGCAAACAGGGCTCCCGCAAAGGCCACCGGCAGGATCATCATGACGATGACCGGCATGAGAAAGGACTCAAACTGGGAGGCCAAAATGAAATACACCAGGCCCAGGGCCACCAGTAGAGCCAGCAGCAGGTCGCTGAAGCTGTCCATCATGTCGGCGTAGCTGCCACCGCTCTCGGCGGTGTAGCCCTCCGGCATCGGATACTCGGCTAGAATCTCCTTGATCTGCTTGGTCATGGCGGTAGTATTGCCGCTGATGGTGTCGCCGGTGACGGTGATCTGGCGGGACTGATTGACCCGGGTAATGCTCTGGGGCGCCAGCTCCACGTTCACCTCGGCCACGGAGGACAGCGGTACATAGCCTCCGTAGGCGGAGGCCACCGGCATGGAGCGCAGCGCGTCCAGACTCCGGGCGGCCACGCCGTCGCCCCGGACCACCACGTCCAGCTCCTTATGGTCGATGGTAACAGTGGTAGCAGTGGTGCCGGTGAGCTCGGCGCGCACCGCCGCGCCGATGGCGGCGGCGGTCAGGCCGTATTGGGCGGCCGCCTGGCGGTTCACGGTCACCGCAACCTGAGGCACCTGCTCGGACACCGAGCTGGACACGTCAATGGCGTCCTCCAGCGAGGCGATGCGCGCAGCCAGGTCCTCACCAATCCGGCTGAGGACCTGATAATCCTCACCGGTAACCGCCACACTGATGTCGCTGCTGCTGCCCATCATGGCCGTCATGTCGGAGGCGCTGGTGGTAATCTCACACCCGGCGATATCCCGGAGATACTCCCGCAGGTCCGCCGCCACCTGGGCGCTGCTGCGGGTCCGCTCGGTCTTATCCACCAGATTGAGCATGATGGTGGCCGACTCCGCCTGGGTCTGATAATACAGGTCGTTCAGCTCCGGACAGTGGTCCTGGGCCACGGCCACCACCCGGTCGGCGATGGCGGCGGTCTCCTCCAGCTCGGAGCCGATGGGCGTACTGACCTGGATGGTGACCTGGCCCTGATCCATCTCGGGCATGAGGACCATGTTGGTGGACAGGCAGGCGCCCACAAACACCGCCACCAGGGCGATGGAGGCCGCCATGCCCAGGCCCAAATGCCGCACGAAGAACCGCAGCACCCCGGTATAGGCCTTCCGGGCCCGCTGCACCAGGGACGGCCGGCCCGCCCGCTTGGCGTCCCGGGCTTCCCGGCGCAGCCTCTGCCGCCGGACCTTCTCCTCGTCCAGCAGGAAGTAGCACAGCAGCGGCACCAGGGTCACGGCAATGGCCAGAGAGGCCAGGATCAGGAAGGCGATGGTAAGGCAGAAATCCTTGAAGATCATACCCGCCAGGCCGCCGGTGAGACCCAGGGGCAGGAACACGGCCACGGTGGTCAGGGTAGAAGCCGTCAGGGAGAGCATGACCTCCCGGGTCCCCTCCACGCAGGAGGTCATCCGGTCATGGCCCTCTCCGGCGTAGCGGTAGACGTTCTCCAGCACCACGATGGAGTTGTCCACGATCATGCCCACGCCCATGGCGATGCCGCCCAGACTCATCATGTTCAAGGTCAGGTCAAACACGTTCATGAGCACGAAGACCGACAGGATACACACGGGCATGGAGATGGCGATGGTCATGGTAGCGTCCGGCCGCCGCAGGAAGAGGAACACCACGATAGCGGCCAGCACCACGCCCAAAACGATATTCTGGATGGCGGATTCCACTGCCATGTTGATGTAGTCGGTGGCCAGATAGGGTAGGGTATAGCGGATGGAGGGGGCCTTGGCCTGAAGTTCGGCCATTTTGGCCTCTACGGCGTTGGCGGTCGTGACCTCGTTGGCGCCGGATTGCTTGGTCACCTGAAGGAGTACGCAGGCCGTGCCATCTACCTTGGCGATGGTGTCCGGATCGGTAGTCTCCAGCGCCACGTCCGCCACCTCGGACAGGCGGATGGTACCGCCGGCGGGCAGGGCCAGGAGCATATTGGCCACGTCGTCCACCGTCTGGAACTTGGCGTCGGTGGAGACCGTCAGGGTCTTGGAGCCGTTTTGCATGTCGCCGCCGGGGTAGAGCAGATTTTCCGCAGCCAGGAAATTACAGACATAGGCATTGGACAGGCCGTAGCCCGCCGCCCGGGTGGGGTCGAGCTGTACGGCGACCTGCTGGCCCACGCCGCCAAAGATGTCCACGGCGGCCACACCTCCGATGCGCTCCAGGGCCGGCCCCACGGTGTCCTCCGCCAGAGCCTGCAGCTCAGACAGGTCGTCGCCCATCAGGGCCACCATGGCGGCGGGCATCATATCGCTGATGTTCAGGTTGATGATGACCGGGTCGGAGCAGCCGTCCGGCAGGGAGAGGGCGTCGAACTGCTCCCGCAGCTTGGCGGCGGCGATATCCACGTCGGTGCCGTCCACATAGAGGATCTGCACGGTGGTGACGCTGTCGGCGGAGCTGGACTGGACCTCATCCACGCCGGAGACCGACATGATGGCCGATTCCAGGGGGCGGGTAACCAGCTCCTCCATGTCGCTGGGGCCGGCGCCGTTGTAGTAGCAATAGACATAGGCCGCCGGGTAGGACATATTGGGCAGCAGGGACATCTGGAGCTGGGTGGTAAAGACCACGCCGAAGACCAGGATCAGGATGACCGCCAGAAGGGTAGTCACCTTATGCTTGATGCAAAATTTTGAGATGGTCATCCGGCATCAGCCCTCCCCGGTTACGATCCGGACCAGGGCGCCGTCGGAGAGGTAGGCCTGCCCAACGGTGACCAGCTGCTGCCCGGCCTCCAGGCCCGAGGTGATCTCGGTGACACCGTTTCCGGTCAGGCCAGTGGTCACCTCCACATACCGGGCAGTGTCCCCCTCCACCACGTAGACATACTGGGTGCTGCCGCTGGTCAGGATGGCCTGGGTGGGAATCACGATGGTATCGGCAGAGGTGTCGGTATGGAAGGTCACGTCGGCAAACATGCCTGACAGCAGGCCCTCCACCTCGGCGGGAATGGATACCGTCACGGTATACAGCTTGGTCTGAAGACTGGCGGCCTTGTCCACGGAGCGGATGGCGCCGGTAAAGGCGGCGCCCACGGAGCTGACGGTCACGTCCACCGCGTCCCCGATCTTCAGCTTGGGCACCAGGGCCTCAGAGACGGTGACGGTGATCTTGAGCTGATCCACCCCGTCGATGACGGCCACCGGCGCGGCGCTGGAGACGAAGGCATCCTGCACCGCCGACAGGGACAGCAGCACGCCGGAAATGGGGGCGATGACATTTCCGCTTCCGTCCACGTTCTCCAGAGCGGTGGCGAGCTGCTCCACGTTGGCCTTGGAGCTCTGGATTCCCGCCTCGAGCTGGGCCAGGGTGGAGTCCCGGGTCACCTGGGCGGACAGCAGGGTCAGCTCCGCCCCGTCGATCTCCGCCTGGGAGGCGGCGCCGATCTCCTGAAGGGCCCTCAGATCGCTGAGGTTCTTCTCGTACAGGGCGATCTGCTTTTCAAACAGGGCGGCCTGGTCCTGATAGCTCTTCACGGTGGAATCATAGCTGATGCTGGCCGCCTGATAGGAGGACAGGGTACTGGCCAGATCCAGGGTGCAGATGGCCTGCCCCGCCCGGACGGTGTCGCCCACCTCCACATAGACCGCAGTGCACTTGGCCGCGGTGGCTACAAAGACCGACGCGTCCGTGTCGGACTCCACCTTGCCGGAGACCTTGTCCTCCGTGGAGACGGTGTTGGCGTTTACGGTCTCCACCTGGACGGCGGTGCCGGCGGGGGCCTCGCTTTCGGCCGGGCTGTTTTGCGCGCCTCCCCCGCCGCAGGCGCTGAGGGAAACCAGCAGCGCGCCGCAGAGCAGCAGTGCCGGAATACGATGGCTTTTCATACGATGTAGGTCCTCCTTGTCAGTTCAGGATGCCGTGCTCCACAGCCCAGCGGTAGGTATTGTACGCGGAGAACAGGTCCAGCCGGGCCTGTTCCACCGTCTCCTCGGCGGCGCTCACCTTGTCGGCGGCATCCAGCAGGGCGTTGTGGGAGATGCTGCCCTGCTGATATTTGAGCTCCATGGAGGCATAGGTGTCCCGCTCGCAGGACAGGGCCGTCCGGGCGGCCGCCAGGACCTGCTGGTAATCCTTCACCTGGAAGTACAGGGTCCGGAAGGCCATCTCAAAGTTCTGCACCGTGGCGCTGTATGTATACTGGGCGGCCTGGCAGGTATGCAGCGCGGAAGCCAGTTGGTAGCGGCTGGTGTCGTAGTGGTATTTCTTGGCGGCGTCCTTGTAGTCCTCCTCAGCGTCCTGCAGGGTCAGCTCCGCGGCATACAGACTGTAGCTGGCCGCCTTGGCCTCGGCCAGGTCGGTCTCCAGGTCCATGGCCGCCAGCGCCTCGTCGCTCACCTCCGGCAGCTCGCCCAGCTTCATCTCTCCCGTCAGCTCGGCGCCCACCATCAGCTCCAGCTGCATGGTGTAGTTGGTCCGGTTCATGGCCAGGGTCTGGCGGCCGCTGACCAGCGAGGTGCGGCCGGCCGTCACCTGCTGCAGGGTCAGGGCGGAGATCTGTCCCAGGTCATAGCGCAGCTCCATCTCCTGAATGGAGCGCTCCAGCGTGTCCAGACTGCGGCCCAGGGAGGCGTCGGTCAGGTCCATCTCCAGCAGCGCCACGTACAGGGACTCCGCCGCCATGACCACCTGGTTCTCCGCCGCCCGGAGCTGGCGGACGATGTCGGCGTTGTCCTGCTGCAGCTCGCCATCCTTGATGGCGTCAAAGGTGTCCCGCACGGCGCTGTAGTTCTGCGCCAGCATGGCGGAGGAATAGGAGTTTCCCTGGCCGAACTGGATGAGCATCCACTGGTAATCGGCGATCTCGTTGAGCTGCTTTTTCAGGCTGTCGTACATTTTGTCGTAGTCGAGCACCTCGATGGAGGCAATGTTCTCCTCCAGGGCCAGCAGGTTGTAGTTGTTTTCCCGCAGGCGGCCCTCCAGGTTCTCAAAGGACAGGACGCCCACCGGGTCCGGCTGGGCCGGAGCCGTCGGCAGGGCCGCTTCCGCCTCCCCGGTCTCCTCCGGCGCCTGTACGGCGGAGGCCTCCTCCGCCGGGACCGCTGTCCCGTCCTCCGTCTGCCCCGCTGCGAAGGCGGACAGAACGCAGAGGGAGATCGTCATGGCCACTGCCAGCAGCAGCGCGATGGCTCTTCGATTCATGCTTGTATTCCTCCTTGTTGGGTTCGTGCAGCCTCTGGCCGGCTGTCCAGGCTGCCGTACTCCAGGATCTTAATGCGTTCCTCCAGCCTCCTGCGCTGCCGCTCCGTCTCGCCCGGATGTGTAAGGGCCTCCACCATGGCCGAGACCAGCGACATGACGGTCAGGGAAAAGACGGACTCCACAAACATCCGGTCCTTTTTCCGGAACCGCCTGACATCAATCTTTTGATAGAGCTCCTCCGGCAAAAACTCCGGCTCTTTGGACATCGTCTGCAAAAAATCCATCCCGGGATTGACGCGCATAAACTGGATGCAGCGGCATATGGACGGATCCTGGTTGTCCCCCCACTGCACCAGATCGTCATACGCCAGCAGGTGCATCTGGAACAGATCGCCCCCCGCCCGGTCCAGCAGCTTGCAGAAAACCTGGATGAAGTGGCGGTGCACATCGTCCAGCAGGTAGAAAAACAGGTCCTCCTTGCCCTCAAAATACTGATAAAAGCTCCCCCGAGGGATGCCGGCGATCTGGATGATCTTGTTGATGGATACCTCCGTATAGCTGGTGCGGACAAATTCCTCCCAGGCGGCCTCCATCAGGCGCCTTTGCTTCTCCTCCGGCAGACGGAAAAAAGTCCCGGTCGGCATGCAATTCCTCCCCATGTGACAAGCTGTCATAATTATAGAGAGACCGCCCTCTCCTGTCAACTGTTTTTTGTTCTTTTTGCTCCGGCCGGCACAGCGGTTGATTTCGGGCGGAAAACTTGTTAAACTGGGAGAAAACCAAAGCGGAGGCGCATCACCATGCTCAACGAGGTCCGAGACAACACCCTCTATTTCGACGGCTGCTCCACGGTGGAGCTGGCCCGCCAATACGGCACCCCTCTCTACGTGTTTTCCGAAAGCGAGATCGTCCGCCGCTGCTCCGAGCTGCGCCGCTGCTTTCTGACGGTCTGGCCCAACACCCGGGCGGCCTATGCCTGCAAGGCGTTCTGCACCCCCGCCATGCTTCGCCTGGTCCAGCGGGAGGGCCTGTGCATCGACGTGGTCTCCGGCGGTGAGCTGTACACCGCCGTCCAGGCGGGCTTCCCCGCCGAGCGCATCGAATTCAACGGCAACAACAAGCTGCGCGCCGAGCTGGAGCTGGCGGTGGACTACGGCATCGGGCGGGTCATCCTGGACGGTCTGCAGGAGCTGCCCCTGCTGGAGGAGATCTGCGCCGCACGGGGCAAAAGGATGAATGTTCTCTATCGGGTCACCCCCGGCATCCAGGCCGACTCCCACGACTATATCGTCACCGGCCGGAAGGACTCCAAGTTTGGCATTCCGCTGGATGACGACGTGCTGTATCCCGCCGTCCGTGCAGCCCTGGACTCCAAGTGGGTCAACTTCCTGGGCTTCCACTTCCATGTGGGCTCCCAGCTCTTTGACAACGCCCCCTATCTGGCCGCCCTGGAGGTGGTGCTGGGCCTGGTGCGGGAGGTCCGCCGCCGGTTCGGACACACGGTGGCCGAGCTGAACCTGGGCGGCGGCTTCGGCGTCACCTACACCGACGAGGCGCGCCCCCCCTACGCCTATTTTCTGGACCCCCTCATGGCCCGGCTGGAGGCATTCTGCCAGGACGAGGGCATGACCCGTCCCGCCGTGGTGATAGAACCCGGCCGCAGCATCGTGGCGGAGGCCGGTCTGAGCCTCTACACCGTGGGCTCCATCAAGGACATTCGGGGCGTACGTAAGTATGTGTCGGTAGACGGCGGCATGACCGACAATATCCGCCCCTCCCTCTACGGCGCGGTGTACCGGGGGCTGCTGGCCAACCGGGCGGAGGAGGCCTCCACCGACACGGCCACCATCTGCGGCAAGTGCTGTGAGTCCGGCGACATCCTCATCCGGGACGCCCGCATCCCCCCGGCCCGGCCCGGCGACCTGCTGGCGGTCTTCTCCACCGGGGCCTACGGCTTTTCCATGGCCAGCAACTACAATTCCAGCCCCATCCCCGCCGTAGTGCTGGTAAAGGAGGGCCGCAGCGAGCTCATCGTCCGGCGGCAGAGCTACGCCGATCTGCTGGCCACCGCCGTCATTCCGGAGTCTCTGCAATGAGCGCGGGACGCACACTGATTCAGGACGGGCTGGTGCTCGACCCGGCCAGCGGGGTGCAGGCCCGGCAAACCCTGCTGCTGGAGGGCGGCAAGGTAGCTGCCGTTACCTGCCAGGCCCCTCTGGCGGACCGGGTGATCGACGCCTCCGGAAAGGTGGTGGCCCCCGGCTTCGTAGACATCCACATGCACGAGAACTCCGTAGGCCCTGACGGCAGCCTGGAAGCCGGGGTAGACCGCTCCATCTTCCCCTGTATGCTCCGCATGGGCGTCACCACCGTCGTGGTCGGGTCAGCGCGGCATCAACCAGTGCGATCCCGGAGACTATTTAGATCTGATAGACCGGGACGGCGCGGCACGGACTGCATCGTCGCCGCCCACATCCGCAGCGACGATGCCGAGGTCTTTGACGCCGCTCGCGAGTTTCTGGAGGTGGGACAGAACCTTGGGCTGTCTGTGCAAGTCTCCCACATTGGCTCCATAGCCGGGTTCGGCCAGATGGAGGAATTTCTCCATTTGGAGGATGACTTCCTGGCGGGCGGGCTGCGGGTATCCTGCGACTGTTATGGCAACACCGTACAGAAAACTGTGTGCAGAAAATGACGCCGCGTGGTAAAATAAAGAGATGAATAAACAAATGAGTCTGTCGGGCCTGAGGGATGAACTGGCGCAGGTGCGGA
>ERZ781272.441-NODE-441-length-30063-cov-3.058551_pt1 | contig 30063 bp, 27 predicted proteins | sample MGYA00375850_ERZ781272 | MGnify/ENA primary metagenome ERZ781272 (study PRJEB29790, sample SAMN06051246) | human gut metagenome | host: Homo sapiens | place: USA: Cincinnati, Ohio | collected 2013-06-21 | study: EMG produced TPA metagenomics assembly of the Gut...
ATCTGTCTTTTATCTAATTTCTATCCGTATGATAACCACTCGACTCCCCATTCTGCGAATAGCTATTTACATTTGTATTATTTTTTGATTCTTTATTTAATTTTCCCTCAGTTGTTGTCTCCGGCTGAGCATCCACAGTGTTTCCATTTACAGCCATGCTTCCGTTTTCAGTATCAGCAGACTGAATAGCTGCATCATTTTTGAAAACATTTAAAACATTTGTAGTATCCGCAAACCATTTCTTATCCGTCTTCATCTGATTGGTAACATCAACTTTCGCAGTTGCAAATGTTTCTTCACGATGTACTCCATCACGATTCTTTCCTAAATAGAAGATTCCATCATCTGCACGAAAAGCATTCTCTGTAAAATTGTTTTTGTCTGTTCCAGATTCAACTTTTTCTTCATAACCATTCAGTGTATATTTCCATGACCAACCTTCATCTTCAACGATCTGATACATACCAGCTCTCATATTTACGACCGTCTGGCTGTTGTTTCCTGTGATTGAAATCTTAAAGGATTCGATTGGTGTTGCTGAACCGTTCTTAATATCATCTGCAGAAGTATCTTCTGCAAAACGGTTAACGGTAAATACAGCCGTCTGTTCTGCTTCAATCAGCTGCTTTTCTTCTTCACTGTATGGAAGATTACGTAAAAATTCTTTGTCAAAAGTCTTGCTGATTGTAAGTGTTCCATCAATAATATGAACGGTATACTTACCGAAAACATCCATGCTTGTTACGCCAGCATCCCCAGCATCTTTCATGCTGGCAGTATATCTTACACCATCTGCATTCTTCATGCTCTCTGCAGCGTTCTTTGCTTCTTCCGAATCATCTGCAACTTTCGGTGTAGCACTTACTTTAATCTGATATACCGTTTCTGTTTCAGGTGATCTTCCCTGAATATATTTGTAAATCGCATCAAGACCAACGTGATCAAACTGCTCCATCACATTTCCATTTTCATCTAATAATGAGAAAGATAAATCAACATCACTGTAATCTCTTCCATCGGCCGGTCTTCCCTGCTCATTTAATGCAAATATTTTATCCTGCTGTTCTTTTGTAAAATATCTGTTCAGATCCTGTCCCAGGAAAATTGTATCTTCCGTTTCTCCAGCAGAGATATTAATTCTAACATTAACTTTAGGTCTGTTGAATTCATAAAAATTATCTTCTACTGTCACACCAGATCCGGCACCGTTTGTATCAATGTTATTTCCACCCACATAACTGTCGATTACGCGAATCTTAATTACTTTATTCCAATTCTGTAACAGCTGGTTTTCCCATTTAATATAAACACCCTTCTCATCCGTTCCCAATACACCATCGGCTGTATCAATCACTTCAAATCTAGGATCTATATAGTCGATGACATTTCCATATTTGTATATTACTTTTTCATCTGTACTATAAATAGCCTTTGTAATTTCAACAAAAACTGCATCCAGATTTTCTGACTTATCATTAAACGTCAGTTTACTTCCATCTTTTCCTACAGAAGCAGTCTCTTCTAACAGTTCTGCTGCTTCTGTCATATATCCATTATCAATATCAATTCCAACTGTAACCAGTGTCACTTTGTCCATATTGCGAAGAATTGTCGCAGATCCATTTTCTGCGTTCATATCACTCACACCAGAAACCGTAGGACATCCGTCAGTTAATAAGACTACGCAGGTATTTCTGTCGTCGTCCAATGCATTTTCTGCGATTTCGTCATCTGCATTCTCATTTTCATCCACGGTCTTATCTGCCTTGTTTGCAACCTGATCTGCATTTTCATCGCTATTCTTTTCACTATTCTCAGAAGATGCATCTTCTTTCACGTTATCATCAACTGCATCTTCATCTTTTTTGTTTTCTTCTTCTGTTGTAGAAGGAGTCTCTGTCACTTCTTCCTGCTCTGTTGGTTCTTCAGCCGCAACGTTCTCTATATCATCTGCAGTATTATCCGCAGATTCAGTGTCATCGTCTTCTGCTTTCTGAACATTTTCCGGAAGTTCTGCATCTTCTGTATTGTCCACTGTTTCTTCTGTATCTTCCGGTACTACTGTGTCTTCTGCCGTATTTGTATTTTCAGAAACTGTTGTATCCGTTGTATCTTCTGATGTTGTATTTTTTTCTTCCTCTACAACAACCGTCTTCTCTTCTTCTCCATCCTGAACAGCAGCTTTCTGTTTGATGCTTTCCACCAACTTCAATGCCTCGTCCATACCGGATTTCTGATTTGTACCGCTTCCAAGTATTGTATCAAGATTTAATATTTCATTTTCAACTTTGCGAACGCCTTCTGTGTCCAATTGCACCATCTGTCCATTGAGAAGAGTTCCTGCATTGCTGTTAAACCATACAAGTCCAACACGGCTTTCCTCTGAAATAGAAGCAAGCTGCTCAACAAACTGAATTGCAGAATCTTTTACCTGATCAATTCTGCGGCTCTTTCCATCCCACTGATAGAACTGGTGGATTTCATAAGACTGCTCATATTCCTTGTAAGAATATGTGTACTGTTTCACACCATAACGATATGCTTCATTGATGCCAAGTACTTCCGCTTTCTCATACTTATCATTTCCTGTACGGTCTGACGCAACATACATCCATCTTCCATTATTATAGAAAGCATTATAAACGGTTGTTTTTGTATCTTCTGTCACAAAATAATATTCCTTGCTTGTATCCAGACCTTCGGAACTCTTATAAGTACAAGGAGTTAATCCACTTGCAAACTTCATAGAATTCGACGCATCCAAAACAAGAACTACATCTGCCGGTTCTCCGGAAGCAATAATCTCCGATGTTTCCTGCTGTGCATTTGCGGACAAAGAAACATTGTATGTTCTGTTCGTCCAGTTATCTAATTTTGACTGTTTGTCAATTGTTACGATTGTATCTGATTCTTTGTTGTTGTAAATCACATTATCTGTAATGTAATTTCCGTTTTGATCTTTTAAAACAAAATTTAATAAATTATTTGTATTTCCCGAAGCGAGCAAAGTATACGTTTTTCCATTTCCAATATATCCCTCTGGAACGGTTGTTTCTTTAATTGTGTAAATTCCAGTTGTTAAATCTTTAAATGTTACTTTACCATCTTTATCTGAAAATATTTCATTTCCAATCTGTTGATTGTCTTTGTCATAAATTGTAAAACCTGCGCCCTCAACAGCTGCATCTCCAACTGTTTTCTTTGTTAATGTGTAATCTCCTTTAATATCTTCATTTTCATTAATAGTCGGCATATTAAATGTAATCTTACAATTGGAAGCATATCCTCCTCGTTCCAGATAGAACACTTGAAGTCTGTGAGTTCCATTGTCGCATACATCTAGGCCAAGATCCTTAAAACTGACTGCCTCTGCATTGTTTCCAGTATAGCGGCCATTTGAACCAGTGGAACCACTTGGAACAAATCTCTTGCATTCATAGGTAACCTTTTTCTCGTGGAAATCAATCTTCGCCGCACACTTGGAATGTACACCACCAAGGTCGATTGCAAGCTTTCCGTCAATGAATACCCACACATCATCGTCGCCGGAAAAATTGAATTCGCAATTTTTTCCATTATAAGTGCCATCTTCGTTCATTGTAAAATCAACACCGAGATTCATGGAATAGTGATGGTGTCCATACAACGGAAAAAATGTACGGTATCCTGCGCCGTTTATATCCACACTGTTTGTGCTATTTTTATAAGCATAATCATATTTATCACTGTCCAACACATAATATCCATTTTCGTCAGCTTCAAACTGCACCTGTACATTCTGGTAAACCTCACGTCCATCTGCAGTAAGTGATGCATCAAACGGATTGGCCACATATGCATTAAATAAAGGAAGGTCATCTACAAGTGTATTGGAAACCAGCCCCTGATAAGATGTCGGATCCAGTTCTCCTTCTTTTGTCCAGTTTATATTTCCACAGTTGCTGCGATTGTACCAGGAACAAAAAGCGCCTCGATTGTTTACCTCATAATCATCCGCTTTCACTTTCACATCACCATATTCATCGTGGCCCACATTACTTGCTTCATGGAAAAGTAATGCCGGATAATTCATACGTAAATATTTTGTATCCTTATTTCCGCCGTTATTGAATTTGCTTTCATTCCCATCGCGCTTCAGTGCTGCCGCCACCATTTTTAAAGTTTCCGCATTGATATTATTCATATCAAAATCAAGAAACTGCGCCGAAAAAAATGTTCTTGTCCCTGCCGGCACGCTAGTAGTCACAGTATTTGCATCACTTTCATATGTGTCTGCATCAACGACGGCGGTTGTGTCGTCCACGCTTTTTGTGCCTTCTGATGTGCCTGCAAACGCTTTCGTATAGCCCCCGGAGCCCAAAAGCATTGATGTACTCATCGTTAATGCAATTGCCTTTTTAAATAAACCTGCAGATTTCATCCTGCGACCTCCTGAAAAATATATAAAAAATCTACTTTTGCATTTTCATACAAACAAATATAACAATCATTAGTCACACAGAGGTCACACGCAGAAATTTTATCCTCAAAAAAAGAAAAACAGGTATCTGTTTTCCACAGACCCTGTTTTTCTTTCCTGTTTTTCAACTTTATTTAATCCACCAATTTTCCATTCATGGATACTTCTTCCACGTTAATTTTAACATTTACCTTCTTATAATTGCTGTTTTTTGCATACAATCTTGAAATAATCCGATTTGCCACAAGCATCGCCAGTTCCTGTGTACAGGTCGGCAAAAGCAAAATAAACTGTGTATCGCTATATTTTGCTGCTACATCTCCGACGCGCAGACACTCTCCAATTGTTTCTTCAAGTCCGGCCATCACCTGTTTTACACGGAATTCAGCAACTGCAGGTTCCTCTATTTCGCGAGCCTGTACGGTAAGAAGTACCAGATTCTCCGGTTCCTCAGAACGCGTACTTTTTCTTGCTTCTAAATGATAGATTTCCTTAAAAATCGGATATCCGCACATAAAAACGCCAGTAGGATTGGATTCTTCAATATCTTCTTTAATTTCTTCAATATTGTAGGAACTGCCCCCTTTACTGATTTTCATCAGTTCATCGTACACTTTGTTCAGGATTGTCGTCTTTCGGACGCCCAGTTCCTTTTCCATAATCTCTCTGGCTTTCTCATAAGACTCCATTGCCAGGTTCACTTTGCCGCATCGCATACGAGCTTCAATCTGATAACAGTAAAGCTCTTCGTCACCACTCTCAAGCTTAAGCGCATCCGTACAGATTTTCTCGAGATTTTCATATCGTTCCAATTTCAGATAAATCTCAGACAAAGCTTTTACACACGACAAATACAATGAATGGTAATAGGTATGTAATGTCAAAATCCAATGCATATCTGTCAGACGGACCATGAAATCCCCCTGATAAAGAGCAATCGCCTGCTCATAAAGAAGTTCTGCCTTTTCAAGAGAATTTTCCTGTTTTGCTTCATTCATAAGTTTGTCAAACTGTTCGATATCAAAGTTAACACTCACTTGTGAATTCCAGCGATACGATCCTCTGTTCGTCAAAATAAAATCCTGATTTCCGAAATATTTTGACAATATCTTGCGTAAGCGATACATTAAGTTTTTCAATGCACCCGCCGGGTTTTCTATTTCATCATCCTGCCATACTGCTGTTGTTATATCCTCTATTGTTAATGTTTTATCACGATATAATAAAATATAAAGTAATAATTTTGATAGCATATTTGAACGCAGTTCATCGTCCCCCACAACCACGTTGCCATCTGTAATCTGAAATTTCCCCAGTGAATTAACTGTCAGCATTGCTAACCCCCTTTCCGCATAACAGTTTTATTATATCACTTCTATTTCTTTAATTCTACAAAAAAAGTCGATAATATAATAAAATCGACTTTTTTCGTATTTCTTCTATTTTCGCAAAGAATAAACCATATTTAATTTTTCTATTTTCTCACATAAATTTTCGAAAGATTATCCATAATTGCCCCTGCCACATCCGGCTTATTCATAGAGTAAATATGAATATGATTCACACCATTTGCAATCAAGTCAATAATCTGTTCAGTCGCATACGCAATTCCTGCCTGTTTCATAGCTTCCGGATCATTGCCAAACCGATCTACAATACTCAAAAACTTAGCAGGTACAAGATTTCCAGTCAGGGATATCGTGCGTTTTACCTGTGCAGCATTGGTAACTGGCATAATACCAGGAACAACCGGAACATTGATTCCCTTTGCCAAAGCCTTATATAAAAAACGGTAATACACATTGTTGTCAAAAAACATCTGTGTTGTCAGATAATCGCATCCCGCATCCACTTTTTCTTTCAGATGCTGCAGATCCTCTTCCATGGTAGCGGCCTCCGGATGACCTTCCGGATAACATGCGCCTCCTATGCAGAAGTCTCCAATCTCTTTGATTTCTCCAATCAGTTCTATCGCATGATGATACTGATCCGGCAACGGGAAGTCAGCATTTTCCGGAATATCTCCGCGAAGTGCAAGAATATTCTCAATATTTCGTTCTTTTAATTCTTTGATAACCGACTGTACTTTTTCTTTGGTAGAAGAAGCACAGGTAAGATGTGCAATTGCCGGAATTCCATAGGAATTGATGGTATCCGCAATTTCTACTGTGTAATCACTGGTTCCACCTGTAGCGCCATAAGTGCAACTGATATACGATGGCTTTAATTCTGCCATCTGCCCAACAATTGCCTTATAATTTTCCAATTGTGACCCTTTCTTCGGTGGAAAAAGTTCAACCGAAATTGTCACCTGATCTGTTTTCAATAATTCTGATACTTTCATTTTTACCACCTGTCCGTATAATTTTAAAACTTGCGTAACTCGTCTGTTCCATCATCCACTGTATTTTCAATGCGGCGGATTTCCACAAAATAGGAATAACTGTCGTTTACTTTAACTTCGCAGCGGTCTCCAACTTTATGCCCATAAATTGCAGCTCCAAGCGGAGATTCCCTGCTGATTAAATTTTTCAAAGAATTGCTTCGCACAGTTGTCACCAGCTTATAAGTTTCAACCATATCATCCTCTTCGAAATACACATCCACCGTATTATTCATTCCAACCTCGTCAGATGGCGAATCCTCCGAAATTACCACAGCAGTTTTAATCATTTTTTCAAGATATCTAATCCTGCTTTCATTTTCATTCTTAAATTTCTTTGCAGCTTTATACTCAAAGTTCTCGCTCAGGTCCCCCTGCGCACGAGCTTCCTTTACATCTTCTAACGCTTGCTTGCGGACCACCAGCTTACGGTGTTCTATCTCCGCTTCCATCTTTTCAATATCTTTTTTTGTTAACTCGTCATGCATTTTTTACGCCTCCTGTAATATCCTAACATCTCCAATGCGCGCATGCAATCAATTTTTTTAATTGTTTCCAACCATATTCACAGGTACTCCGACAAATCCTTTACCTGCGCACGCTCGTTTTCCAAAGCAGTACATACAGATATCACATATCCATCATCCACCAATATCTGCTGATAAAACGCATTGGATAAAGTATCCACTGTTGTAAGATTTTCGGTCAGTCCTTTCCCCGTCATTTTCACATAGCTTTCTTTTTTTGTCCAAACAGAAATCAGTTCTTCTGTCTGACAGCCAGCTTTTTCCCAAAGTTTCCATTCTTCCGGAGTTAATATTTTTTTTGCAATCTGTAATTTACGGCTTTGCTCTTTTCCTTCCAGCCGGTCTCTTCTTTCCACATCAACCCCTACTTGCTGGTCAGAAATCACACATACAGCCATTTCCTGCGCATGTGCCAGATTAAAGAAAAGACCGTTCTGTAAAAGTTTCGGTTTTCCTCCCTGTTCTTTCGTAAAGCAGGTCTCTTCATAACAAATCCCCTCCTCTTCCAAAGCCTTCTTTAAAAGTAAAGACGCTGCCAGACTCCGGCAGCGATCTTTCTTCTGACAATGTTCAAGAATACGAACCTGTCTTTTTTCTTTTATCTGTCTTATTTTTTCTTCAAAACATTTTTCATCATACAGTTTTGTAATTTTGGCATAATACAATTTAACCATGAATTGCACCTAACATTCCGCAGATCAACACAATCGCGCCAAGTACAATCCGATACCATCCAAAGACTTTAAAATCATGCTTTTTAATATACCCCATCAAAAATTGAATCACGATGAGAGATACAACAAAAGCAACGACCATTCCTACAATCAGAATAACTGCCTCATCCAGTGAGAAATGTAAACCAAAGCGCCAGATTTTCAAAAGGCTGGCTCCAAACATAACCGGAACAGCAAGGAAGAATGTATATTCAGCTGCAACCGTTCTCGAAACACCAATCAATAAAGCTCCGACAATTGTCGCTCCGGAACGTGAGGTTCCCGGAAACACCGCTGCGATCACCTGAAACAATCCAATCAAAATTGCTGTATCATAGCCGATGTCTGCAAGTGCATTAATCTTCGCGTTTTTTCCTTTGTGCCGTGTCTCAACTACAATAAATGCAACACCAAACAAAATCAACATAATTGCAACTGTTGTATAGTTATAAAACAAACGTTCAAACGTTTCATCAAACAAAATTCCGATAATTCCTGCCGGAACCGCAGACACTAATATATGAAACCATAATTTAAAAATGTCCGTTTTAATCCATGCGCCGATTCCTTTTTTTGTTAAAGGCTCATTATTATTTTTCTTCCCAAAGGGCAAAATCTGACTCCAGAACAGAATGACAACTGCCATAATCGCACCTAACTGTATGACCACTTCGAACATACTATAAAACTCATCGCTTACTTTCAAAGGCATAATCTCATTCAGCAGAATCATATGTCCTGTACTGCTGATTGGCAGCCACTCCGTAATACCTTCCACAATGCCAAACAAAACAGCTTTTAATATTTCTATAATCTCCATTGTTTAATTCCTCTTTTATTTTTTCTAATCTATTCTTTCTTTTCCCCAGAAGAACAGAGCTACTGTTCCCGGACCTGTGTGACTTCCGATTGTTGTTCCGATAGAATAAATTTCTACCTTTCCATTTAATTTCGGGAATTTCTCTTCGATAAGTTTAGCAACTGCCTGTGCATCTTCCAGACAAGCCGACTGTGAAATATAACACTTTCCACTATAGTCCAAACCGTCCTTTGCATTTTCTTCCATCTTTCCAACAATTGCCTGTATTACTTTTTTCTTTGTGCGCACCTTTTGTCTCGGAATCAGTTTTCCCTCAAAGTCCAAACTAAGCAATGGACAAATATTCATAACTCCGCCAATAAAACCGGCCGTCTTTGAAACACGTCCGCCCTTAATAAAGAATGTTAAATCACTCGTAAAAAACCAATGCTGCACTTCTTTCTTGTGTTCCTCTGCCCACGCATATACTTCATCAATTGTTTTTCCTTCTTCTCGCAAATCTGCGAGTTTATCCATAAGTAATCCATATCCGGAAGATGCAGCCAGAGAATCAATAACATAAATCTTTCGATCCGGATATTTTTCCTGCATCATAGACTGTGCAATTTTTGCAGAATTAATTACACCGGAAATGCCAGAAGAAAGTGTTAAATGTAAGATGTCTTTTCCTTCTTTTAAAAATCCATCAAAATATTCGCAGAATTCATCCGCATTGATTTGCGATGTTTTTGTATCTGCTCCATCTGCCATCGCCTGATAAAACTGATCAAACGGGACGGACTCTCCCAAATCATCCATGTACTGTTTTCCGTCGAGTTCAAAATGAAAACATATGTATGAAATATCCCTTTTCATAAAATGTTCTTTTGTCAAGTCCGCAGTCGAACTGCAACTCAAAATAAAGTCTTTCATCTAAGTCTCCTTATGTTCTATTGTATCTCTATGAGAATCATTCTAATTTTAGTATAAAAACAATAGAATAGCAATACAACATATGTTATAATAATCTTAAGATTTACGTTTCATCGGAGGTGTGCTATGAGCGAAAAAGTATATAAAACTATGGGGAATACCGGAGCTGGAACTCTCGCGATCGGAATTTGTGTTTTAGTCACAGGAATCGTATCCGGTGTCCTCTTAATTGTAAACGGAGCAAGATTATTAAAAAACAGGGAGCGGCTGATGTTCTAGGCTGCCCCCTGTTTCTCTTTTAACTGTTTCTAAATTGCTCTCTTTATTCAAAATCCATCAATTCCATATATGCATCCGAAAATTCCGGATGCATAGACAGTTCAATATAGTGCATATGCTCCTGGATCTTTTTCGCCTGCTCTCTGGCTTCTTTTGATATCGCAGCTGATACGGCACCTTCCCCCGCCGCATTTCCAACTGCCTGTGTCACCGGAAGAAGTTCGCTTGGAATCAAACCAATCCTCGCTGCACTGTCTTTGTTTAAATAAGTTCCGAAACCGCCTGCTAAAATCAAGCGTTTCACATCTTTATACTTTATCCCCTTTTCATTTAATAAAATCTGTATTCCCGCTGCAATAGCTGCTTTCGCCAATTGTATATTTCTGATATCCGTCTGCGTCACACAAACTTTCTCGGTAAGCCAGACACAGTTTTCCTCTTTGTAGAAGCCTGCATATCCTCGAAATTCTTCCGGCACTTCATCCGCTTCCAATAACATTCCTGTTTCGTCCATAAGTCCGCTCTGTAAAAAGACCGCTACCGCATCAAGCAGTCCCGAACCACAAATTCCTTCTGCTTCTTGCCTCCCCCCTATTATTTCAATCTTGATTTTATTTTGTTCTAATTTAACATGTGAAATTGCCTTTTGTGTTGCAGGCATTCCCATCACAATTTCCGCTCCTTCAAACGCAGGACCTGCAGCGGCTGCGCAGCATACATACTCCTGTTCTGTTCCTAGAACCATTTCTCCATTGGTTCCAATATCCAGCAACAGGGTTTCCTCATTCTCATGTCCTTTCATAGTAGCCAATAAGTCCGCTGTCACATCTCCGCCTACATACCCCGCCGCACACGGAAACAGATAAATCTTTTTGCAAATTCGAAATCCCAATTCTGTTCCGGGATACTCTTTACCAAATAATTCATCCGGTGCAAAAGGTGCCACACCTATCTTCTCCGGTGACAAGCCCGCCAGTAAATGACACATCACGGTATTTCCTGCCACGGACATATATATAATAGGAAGAGACCCTTTCGCTTTTTGACATAATTGAATGATCATCTGTTCCAACTGGCGCACTACAAGCTTCTGCAATTCACGAAGCCGGCCTGACGATGCCGCCTGAATGCGGGACACAACATCTGCCCCATAAACGCCCTGTGCATTTTTTTTGCTAACCGTTCCTATCCGTTCTCCGGTTCTCATATCCAATAAATGGCAGACAATTGTCGTAGTTCCTATATCACACGCAACTGCATATCCTTCGATTCCATCCGACGGATAAATATATCCCTCTCCGTTTTCCGATATCTTCGCATTCTGCTGCTCCGAAAGTCGCACAACCATTCCTTCGGCGACTTTCGTTGTACAAGCCAGACATTCCTCACCATTTATATTCACAACACATTTTTTACATTTTCCCTGCCCATTGCAAGGAGCAGCTACCGATGTAATTCCCTGTTCCCGAAATGCCTCGAGAACCGTCTGTGTATCCTTCGCTGAAATTTCATATTGTTTATCGCCTTCAATAATTTTTATCTGCATAGTTTCCAATTATCCTTTTCACTTTCCCTTCACAACGATTCCGTGTGACTGCGAATCATTATGTCACTTCATTATAAAACACCCATTATAATTTCACAATCTAATTTATTCCAGTTCCGTCATTCCTCCAAGCAGAATTCCAATATTATCACGATATATTTTTTCGAACTGAGACATCGGCAATGGGTTGGTCCCAAGCCCGGCTTCAATTGTATATCCCGGCTTATCATATTCCAAAATAAACCAGTCCTTATACCCTGCATAGCCGGAAGCCGAAGGTGTCTCCTCCAGACGATAACCACTTACCTCCGAAAAATATTTACCAATATCATGTGAATTGACAGGATTGTAATCCAAATACCTCCAATAAATAACTTCTCCCTGTGTATGATATGCAAGAATCAGCTGGAACTCATGCGCTCTCGTAAAATTATACATCGCAATGCTCTCCGGTTCACTGAGTGGCGTGGCTCCAACATAGTCTCTTGGTGCCGGTTTTGTATAACCTTGATTATATTTTATTTGTTTTGCCATATTCCATCCTGCAGGAAACTGAAGATTCAAATCTACACCTCGGATGTTTGCCTTCCACCCATTTGGAAAAGGAATGTCCGGATATGCACCCGCAATGCGAACTGCCTCTCGGTAAAAATCCCCCTGATCCAAAGCTCCGTTTACAATATCCACTCCATCCGGGTTAACCATAGGTATTAAATATAGATTAAATTCTTTAAATAAATGCTGTACATTCACGTTTTGTATTTCTTCTTCGTTCTCATAGTTTTGCATAAGCTGCTCTGCAAATTTTAATAATACCGGCGTTGTAATACTTTCGTTTGCATGGAATGACGCGTTATAACAAACCTCCGTATCTCCGTTTCCCAAATTTAAATATAATATTTTACTACCCATTACGCTTCTTCCAAGACTACCGGTTTTCAAATAGGGGTACCTTGCCTGTAAACCATCCACAATCCATTCCACCAGAAAAGATGTGTACAAAACGTTATCCGGCACAAGTTCAAAATCAAACGGTACAATAAGCAACGTTCCAATATTCAAATTGTTACTTTCTACATTTGGATTTGCTTGCAAAACAGCCTGTTCCGCAGCTCCATACATTTTTGCAATACCATAAATACTGTCACCTTTTTCTACTAGATGTGTGGTATATCCTTTCAGATATGGAAGTAATAATTTCCACGTTTCATCACTCACCGTACATCCACCCGATTTTCCTGTGAATTTTTCAACTGCGCTACATGTATTTTTGCCAAATATTCCATCGACAACAATCGAATTCCCTGCTCGTTGCAACGCCAATTGCAAATATTGAACAAATACACCTTGTTCACCTGGATATAATTTTTTCATAATTTATCGATAACATAACTCAATCCATATTCTGTTTATTATATGATATGGCACAAAATTCTATTCCATATACCTCCAAAATAGCAACAAAAAAAGAAGGAATGTTTCCCATATGTAAGAAACTTCCTTCCTTTTTCATTTTGTTCATTTACTGTTTTACTCGTTCTCGTTCATATTTGCAAGTTTTTTCGCCTGATCTGCGGCGATACATGCATCAATGATTTCCTGAATATCCCCGTTGAGGATTTTATCCAGCTTATACAGTGTAAGATTAATTCTGTGATCTGTTACACGTCCCTGTGGGAAATTGTAAGTACGGATCTTTTCTGAACGATCACCAGTACCAATCTGACTCAGACGAGCTGCTGATTCTGCATCCTGCTTTTTCTGTAACTCTAGATCATATAGCTTTGATCTCAAAAGTGCAAAAGCCTTTTCCTTATTCTGAATCTGTGATTTTTCCGTCTGGCTGTAAATTACAATTCCTGTCGGATAATGCGTAAGTCGAACCGCAGAGTCTGTCGTGTTGGCACACTGTCCACCGTTTGCGGAAGCTCTCATTACGTCAATACGAATATCTTTTTCATCAATGTGCACATCCACATCTTCTGCCTCCGGCATAACCGCTACCGTACAGGTAGATGTCTGAATTCTACCATGTGATTCCGTCTCCGGCACACGTTGTACACGGTGAACACCGGATTCATACTTCAATACGGAATATGCGCCAGCTCCTGTAACCATAAAGTCAACTGACTTCATGCCACCGATACCGGTCTCATCCGCCTCAAGTGTTTCTACTTTCCAACGTCTGCTCTCTGCATAATGTACATACATACGATAAATTTCAGCTGCAAACAATGCTGCCTCTTCTCCACCTGCACCTGCACGAATCTCAACAATAACGTTCTTATCATCGTTCGGGTCCTTCGGAAGAAGCAGAATCTTTAATTCATCCTCAAGTTCCGCAAGACGCGCTTTGGATTCATTCAGTTCTTCCTTGGCAAGTTCACGCATCTCTTCGTCGGATTCCTCACTCAGCATCGCAAGAGAATCTTCAATATTCTGTTTACACTGTTTATATTCCTTGTAAGCATCTACGATTGGCTGCAGATCACTCTGCTCTTTCATCAATTTACGGAACCGGTTTGGATCATTTGCCACATCCGGCTCGCTCAGTGTATTCATAAGTTCCTCATAATGATGAAGTAAATCCTCTAATTTATCAAACATAAATTTCTTCCTTTCCTTTTGCTTCATTTCTATTCGCTGCATACCATTTTTCCGTTACAGATGCCCCATAACGACGCGATCATTTCTGGCAAGATCTTTGATCACACGCACTTCTTCAAATCCTGCACAGCGCAGCATCGAAGATACTGCCTCACCCTGATCATATCCAATTTCAAAAAGCAAATATCCCTTTGGTTTTAAAAATTCTTTGCAACGGTCAATAATTTTTCGATAGAAATACAAACCATCTTCTTTTCCGTCCAAAGCCTCGTGCGGTTCAAAATCAACCACTTCCGGCATCAATGTCGTAACGACTTCACTCGGAATATATGGAGGATTGGATACGATCACATCCATCTCGCTCTCCATCACATCCTCAAACAAATCACTTCGTTCGAACAAAGCGGATACATCATTCAGCTTGGCATTTTCTTTTGCAACATTGATTGCCTGTTTGGAAATATCATATCCAAAACCTTCCACATCATGTGCATATTTCAAAATGCTGATCAGCACACATCCTGATCCTGTACACATATCAAGAACCCGCATCCCCGGTTTTATAACTTTCAAAGCTTCTTCCACCAGTGTCTCGGTATCCTGTCGCGGTATCAGCACGTTGGAGTTTACATGAAAGGTCAGCCCCATAAACTCCTGCTCCCCGGTAATATACTGAAGAGGCACGCGTTCCGCACGCTTTTTGATGAGCACTTCGAATTCTTTCATCTGCTCATCCGTCATTTCCTCATCAATATGCATATAATAATAGGTGTGGTCAATTTTACATGCCATCGCCATAAGAAGCCATGCATCATTCTTTGCATCAACGATATCTGCTTTTTTTAATTCTTCTTCACCTAATATAATCGCCTGACGGTATGTCATACACTCTCTTCTTCCTTCTGCCAACTTCTCCAGTCAAATACTGCTTCCACAGAAGCAATTCCAACTTCAATCATCTCATCATCGGGTTCCTTTGTTGTCAACCTCTGCATCCACATGCCCGGTTTACTGAAAATATTCAAAAACCAGTTCTCATACCGGCCGGCAAGTCTGATAAATTCATATGACACACCCGCAATCACCGGAATAAGCAGTAAACGCAACAGTAACTGAAGGATCTTCGAATCCACCCGGATAAACATAAAGAAAACAATCGAAATAAGCATAACAATAAGTAAAAAACTCGTTCCACAGCGTTTGTGCAAACGGGAACTTTTTCTCACATTATCAACATTCAGTTCCATTCCGTGCTCAATACAATTAATACACTTGTGTTCCGCACCATGATACATAAAGGTTCTCTTAATATCCGGTGTCAGGGAAATCAATGCTATGTAGCCAACAAAAATAGCCAGACGTATCACGCCCTCAATCAAAGCAATTAAAGTCTCCGAAGCAATTACCTTATGAAAAAAGCCGGATAGAAAATAAGGAAGTGCAAAGAAAAGAAGCAATGCAAAAACAATCGAAAAAGCCAATGTTCCGCTCATCAAAAGTTTCTCTTCTTTTTTCTCCTTCTCCTCCATCTTCTTTTTTTCTTCTGGAGAAAGATTTTCTTTCTTCGCCGCATCCTCCTCATCTTCAAAAAAAGAAGCAGAATACATAAGTGTCTTCATTCCCAAAGACAAAGACTCGATAAAATTCACCACACCACGTACAATTGGCAGATTACGCAGCTTCTCATTTTTGATTGCACTTTTGCAATCCGATACTTTCACTTCAATTTCATGGTTCGGCTTCCGGACAGCCACAGCGTATTTATCCTTGTTCTTCATCATTACGCCTTCCATCACGGCCTGTCCGCCAACTCCGGAATATCTCATAATTCTGCCTCCACTGCTCCTCTAAAAGAAAGAAAAAAGGTTGAAGCTGCACAGCCTCAACCTTTTCGAAAATCGTTCAATTCTATTTCATACCATACTTCTTGTTGAACTGTTCGATACGTCCACGAGCCTGGTTAGCCTTCTGCTGTCCAGTATAGAATGGATGACACTTAGAACAGATTTCTACGTGGATCTCCGGCTTAGTTGAACCTGTAACGAATGTGTTTCCACAGTTGCAAGTAACAGTTGCCTGATAATAATCTGGATGGATTCCTTCTCTCATAATTTTCACCTCTTCTATTCTTATCGTTTATTGTAATCAATCTCGAATTGACTCCCTGCACATTTGCTCGCGAAACGACTTTTATGCAAATGCACCTTTCATTCAATCTCTGATTGATCAGCCTATTGTCACACTCTTTATACCCGTATGCCCGATCCGCATATGATACTTGTTGCAAGAGTGACACGTACGTCCGTTTACATCCCGATAAACATCTTGGTTATTCTAACATATATAAATATACATTGCAAGGGATAAATTATAAAATTCTGTTTTTTGTAACCATATTGATAAATTCTGCATTATTCTTCGTATGTGCGAACATATTCAAAATATTTTCCGCCGCCTCATCCGAGCGCATTCCATTCAATGCTTTTCGCATATTTTCCACGCCAATCTGCTCCTGCGGATCCAATAAGAGGTCATCACGTCTGGTTCCGGATTTCACAATATCAACAGCCGGGAAAATTCTCTTTTCCGAAAGCTTACGGTCCAGCACAAGCTCCATGTTACCGGTACCTTTGAATTCCTCGAAAACAACATCGTCCATCTTGCTGCCGGTATCCACCAGTGCCGTCGCAAGAATCGTAAGGCTTCCACCTTCTCTCATGTTACGTGCAGCACCAAAAAATCGTTTTGGCATATGAAGCGCAGCCGGATCAAGACCACCGGATAAAGTACGTCCGCTCGGTGTACATGTCAGGTTGTAAGCACGGGCAAGTCTGGTAATACTATCCAGAAGGATCATAACATCCTGTTTGTGCTCTACCAGACGCTTTGCGCGCTCAATCACCATCTCAGATACTCTCTTGTGATGTTCTGCGGTCTCATCAAATGTAGAATAGATTACTTCCACATTGTCTCCCTGAATCGCTTCCTTGATGTCTGTCACTTCCTCCGGACGCTCATCGATCAGTAAAATGATCATATGCATCTCCGGGTTATTGATCTTAACTGAGTTTGCAATCTCTTTCAAAAGGGTTGTCTTACCGGCTTTCGGCTGGGACACGATCATTCCTCGCTGTCCCTTGCCGATTGGGGACACCACATCCACAACACGCATCGCTACCGAACATCCCGGCCGCTCCATGCGCAGACGCTTATTCGGGAAAATCGGAGTCATATCTTCGAAGTTCATTCGATGCTGAGCCTCCGAAGGATGATATCCGTTTACCGTAGAAACATAAAGCAATGCTGAAAATTTTTCTTTTTCGGAAGATTTGATTTTTGTATTACCGGTAACAATATCTCCGGTCTTCAGATTAAATCTCCGGATCTGGGACGGTGCAATATACACATCATGCTCACCCGGAAGGTAATTTTCACAGCGTAAAAATCCATATCCGTCTGCCATAACTTCGAGAATACCGCTCACGGTGCATCCGCTGTCAAGATCTGCAATATCTTCCTTGATAGCCGCCGAATCCTGCGTATCTTCTTTTACGTTGTATGAAGAATCATGTTCTTCCTGCTCTGCCTTACGGGCACGGAGAATACGTTCTCTGTGTTCTACTGCATTTGTTGTAAAAACCGTCTTATGATCTTTGGCAATTTTTACCACTCCTGTCTTTTTTTCGTTTTCATCCTCCTGAAGCATGCGCTCAATCAATTCGCTTTTTTTCATTGCTGACACGCCTTTTATACCTCTTGCTTTTGCAAGGTCCTTTAATACAACCAAAGACAGGCTTTCGTATTTTTCCCTCATATAATACTCCTTTATATTTAAAAATCGAATTCCATGGGATCTATGTCTGAAACGACGCAGAATCGCTTATAAAAGGTATTATACACTATTATTCTGAAAATAGGAAGTCTTTTTCTTGATTTGTATTTCCAAGAATGGTATTGTTAAAAAAGCACAAGGAAACAAAGGAGAATTACTATGGACAATAAAGAAAAGGCGCTTTTATGCCACAAAGAATGGAATGGAAAACTTGAGACCATCGCAAAATCTAAGGTGAACAGCCGCGAGGATCTGGCAATTGCCTACACACCTGGCGTTGCAGAGCCTTGTAAAGTTATCGCAGAAGATCCATCTGCAGCATATACCTACACTTGGAAAGCAAACACAGTTGCCGTTGTATCTGACGGAAGTGCAGTTCTTGGTCTTGGCAATATCGGACCATACGCAGCGATGCCGGTAATGGAAGGTAAATGCGTACTGTTCAAAGAATTTGGCGATGTAAACGCTGTACCGATCTGTCTGGACACACAAGACACCGAGGAAATCATTACCGCTGTCAAAAATATTGCTCCGGGATTTGGTGGAATCAATCTGGAAGACATTTCCGCTCCACGTTGCTTCGAAATCGAAGAACGACTCAAAGAGATGCTAGATATCCCGGTCTTCCATGACGACCAGCATGGTACCGCGATCGTTGTTCTCGCCGGAATCATCAATGGTTTACGAGTTACCGGAAAGAAAAAGGAAGACTGCAAAGTTGTTGTAAACGGTGCAGGTTCTGCCGGCGTTGCAATCACAAAGCTTCTTCTTACCTACGGTTTCAAACATGTAACTATGTGTGACCGTGAAGGTATCATTGGAAAAGATTATCCGAACTTAAACTGGATGCAGAAAAAAATGACAGAAGTCACAAATCTTGAAAATGCAAGCGGCACACTCGCAGACGCGCTGAAAGGTGCAGACATTTTCGTAGGTGTTTCCGCTCCGAATATTGTAACACCGGAGATGGTTTCCTCTATGAACAAAGACGCAATCCTTTTTGCCATGGCAAACCCGGTACCGGAAATCATGCCGGATGTTGCAAAAGCTGCAGGAGCTAAAGTTGTCGGAACCGGACGAAGCGATTTCCCGAATCAGGTAAACAACGTAATCGCATTCCCTGGTATTTTCAAAGGTGCGTTGGAAGGACACGCAAAACAGATTACCGAAGAAATGAAGCTGGCTGCCGCCGAAGCACTTGCTGCTCTCGTATCCGATGATGAGATCAACGAAGATTTCATTATGCCGGAAGCATTTGATCCACGTGTTGCAGAAGTTGTCAGCGAGGCTGTCAAGTCTCATATTTCATAATATGCGTACTTTATCCAATACCGTCTGCCCTTTTTCTTCCGGCAGGCGGTATTATTCCCTGAACGATTATTGTAAAGAAACATTTGGTGAAAAAGTATACCGTCTCAGCTTAAGTGGTGGTATGACCTGCCCGAATCGCGATGGAACCTACAGTACTCTCGGCTGTGCCTTCTGCAGCGAAGGCGGTTCTGGTGATTTTGCAGCCTCTGCATCTCTTCCGGTCTCGCAGCAATTGTCGGACGCCAAAATGCGCATTGCTGCAAAAACAAGCTGTTCGAAATTCATTGCGTACTTTCAGTCCTACACGAACACTTACGCGCCGATTGCATATTTACGTTCCATTTATGAAGAGGCTTTACAGTCACCTGAGATTGTCGCTTTATCGATTGGCACGCGAAGTGATTGTCTGGGTAAAGATGTACTCCTGCTTCTTTCCGAACTGCAAAAGAAATATCCACACAAGCAAATCTGGATTGAGCTTGGATTACAGACGATACACAATGACACGTTGCAACAGATGAATACGCACACGACGGTCGAACAATTTGATTCTGCTGTTGATGCGCTTACCCGGATTCATATCCCGGTAATTGCCCACGTGATTCTTGGCTTTCCAAACGAGACAAAAGAAATGATGTTACAGACCATTTCCAATGTATCCCGGCTTCCGATTGCCGGAATCAAGCTTCAGCTTCTTCACGTGTTAAAAAATACAGAACTGGGAAATAAATATCTGGAAACACCTTTCCCGGTCATGGAACGGATGCCCTACTGTGATCTGGTCATTGATTGTCTGGAACTTCTTCCACCCAATCTGGTCGTTCACCGCTTGACCGGTGATGGACCGCGTAACCTCTTACTTGCTCCCCAATGGAGCACAGACAAAAAACGTGTGCTGAATACCATTCATCATCGTCTCAAAGAACGCGATACATGGCAGGGACGATTATTTATATCTTAAGGAGGATTTGATTTTATGGCTGAACCATTTACCATATACAAATTAACAATTTTATACATGCTGAGCAAAGCAGGCTTTCCTCTGACCAACACACAGATATCCAATTTCTTTCTGAGTGAAGAATATACTGATTATTTTCGTGTGCAGGAGGTACTCGGAGATCTCGTGGATACCAATCTGATCGTAGCAGAATCCACACACTCCAACACGCAATACACGCTCACAGCTGCCGGAAAAGAAACCCTCGGTTTCTTTAAAGACAAAATCAATGACGGCATCGAAGCCGACATTATGAAGTTTTTCGAAGAAAATAAACTGGAATTTCGTCAGGAAAATTCCATTCTTGCAGACTACTATAAAACAACAAATCAGAAATATGCCGTGCGCTGTCAGGTACGTTCCGACGGCAATCCAATCATCGACCTGACCCTCAGTGTCACCACCAAGGAACAGGCCGAAGCAATCTGCAATAATTGGAAAAATCAGAATGAAGATGTGTATGCATATCTTATGGATATGCTTTTAAAATAATTAATTCAAGATTTCTTTTTTATACTATATCCAAATTTTCCAAGTTTTTCTCCCAGAGAAAAATATTCTCCATGAGAATACATCACGAGGCCGGATTCGTTGATTTCAAACTTTCCGGTCTCGTTCATATAGCGGTCATCAATGGTAACTCCCACCACTTCCGCAATAAACATCGTATGACTTCCCAATGCTTTTTTCTCTACAACACGACATTCAATATTCGCCGGGCTCTCCGCGATCCCAACCGCCTTCACCTGCTGCATCGGCAATGGTGTCAGTTTCATTTCTTTGAATTTATCAACATCTCTTCCGCTGACTACACCACAATAATCACATGCCTTCACCAATTCCTGATTGGTGAGATTGATCACAAATTCACCCGTGCGGTCAATGATATCATAGGAATAGCGTGACGGACGTACCGAGATGGAAACCATCGGCGGATTTGTACAGATCGTCCCTGCCCATGCAACCGTAATAATATTTGACTTTCCATTTTCGTCGGTTACGCTCACCATAACTGCCGGCACCGGATTTAACATATTTCCCGGTTTCCAATTTTGTTTTCCCATTTATAAGCTCCTTATTCCTGCCTCGGACAACGCCCGTTTCAGTTCTATTTTATGTGTTTCTTCCAACTCTGTCAGCGGTAAACGTACCGGTCCAACATCCATTCCCATCATATGCAGCGCTGCTTTCACCGGAATCGGGTTTACCTCTGCAAATAATGTTTCAATCAGCCTATGATATGCTAATTGTGTGTTTTTCGCCGTTGTATAATTTCCATTTAACATTCCCATTGTTATATCATGAATATTTTTCGGTATCAAATTGGCCAGAACCGAGATTACACCGCTGCCTCCCAACGACATTACTGGAACAATCTGGTCATCATTTCCGGAATAAATATCCAACCGGTTTCCAACCAGAGAGGCCAGCTTTGCAACCTGGGAAATGTTCCCGCTTGCCTCTTTGATCCCTGCCACATTCGGACAGGCTTCTGCGATTCTTGCTACAGTCTCCGGAAGCATATTACACCCGGTCCGTGATGGAACATTGTACAGGATGATTGGTTTTTGGGTATGCTCTGCAATCTGTCTGTAATGTTCATAAAGGCCATTTTGTGTCGCCTTATTATAGTAGGGTGTGACGATAAGCATTCCGTCCACTCCCAGATCATTCACTTTTTCCATAAAAGAAATGGTCCGCTCTGTCGCATTACATCCCACACCTGCAATGACCGGAATTCTGTGATTGGTCTTTGCTACCACTGCTTTGATTACTGCAAGGCGCTCTTCCTCCGACATCGTTGCCGGTTCTCCTGTCGTACCACATACAACAATCGCATCCGTCTCATTGGTAATCTGTCTTTCCACCATGTACTCCAGCATTTCAAAATTAACGCTTTTATCTTCATGAAACGGAGTCACCAGGGCTACTCCGGAGCCTCGAAACACAGACATACTTTTTCTCCTTTACAGTTTCAAATCTGGATTTTCACGAATAATTTCAGCGATCAGTTCTCTCTCATCCATATGATGCTTCACACCACAGATTTCCTGATAATCTTCATGTCCTTTTCCTGCCAGAACGACGATATCTCCATCCTGCGCATTTTTCATGCAATAGGCAATGGCTTCTTTACGATCCGGAATCGTCACATATTCTCCGTCGGCTTTATGAACCCCTACAAGAATATCATTGATGATATCCATTGGTTCCTCATTTCTTGGATTGTCGGATGTTACAACAGTCAGATCCGCAAGTTTCGAAGAAACCTCTCCCATCTCATAGCGTCTGGACTTTGCACGATTTCCACCACATCCAAACAGACAAACAAGTCGTCCCGGTTCATATTCTTTTAACGTTGTGAGAAGACTCTCCAATGACATTGCATTGTGCGCATAATCAATCATCAATGTATATCTCTTGGTAACCGGCACAATTTCAATTCTTCCCTTTACGCTGACATGAAGCAATGCTTCTTTGATTTTTTCAACCGGCACACCAAAATGATGGCAGATGGCAATCGCAGTCAAAGAATTGTATACCGAAAAACTTCCCGGCACATTGACTTCCACATCAAAGTTCATCAGTCCGTTTACATGATACTTCACGCCAAGTGCACCGTGCTCTTTTTTCAACTGTACATCCTGTGCAACGAGATCATTTTCTTTTCCATAACCAAATGTCTCCACCTGACAGGTGTGTCCTTTTAAGATTCCCTCTAAGTGTTCACTGTCACCATTGAAAATTCCAAGTTTACACTGCTGGAATAAAAGACTCTTGCAATGCATATAATCTGCAAAATCTTTATGCTCATTTGTTCCAATGTGATCCGGTTCAAGATTCGTAAACACTCCGATATCAAATGTAAATCCAGATACACGGTGCAGCATCAGTGCCTGTGATGACACCTCCATAACGACTGCGTCCAGCCCTGCTTCTACCATCTCATGGAACAATTCCTGCACACGATAGGATTCCGGCGTTGTATTTGCAGAAGGAATTCTTTTGTCTCCCACAATGGATTCGATCGTACCGATCAGACCCGTCTTAATTCCCGCTGACTCCAGAATGGATTTTACCATATAAGTAGTTGTCGTTTTTCCTTTGGTTCCTGTGATACCGATTGTCTTTAATTTCTTTGCCGGATGGCCAAAATATGCAGCAGACATGTATGCCAATGCGAGACGGCTGTCTTCCACTTTTATAACCGTCACATTCTCCGGTAATTCCACATCCTTTTCCACGATAATCGCTGCAGCCCCTTTTTCCACAACATCCGGTATAAAATCATGAGCATCTCTTACGCTGCCGCTGATGCATACAAAAACAGAGCCTTTTTCCACCTTTCTGGAATCATAAACCAATGTTGTAACTTCGGTTTCTTCGTTTCCAGCAAGCACTTCATATTTGAATTCTTTCACAAGTTCTTTAATCTTCATTTATTTTTCCTCACTATTCATTCTTTCCATTCACCGGTAAAAACCTCGGTTGCCGGCCCTGTCATAAAAACATGATTGGTGTTGCGATCATATGTGATTGTCAGATCACCACCACGCAAATGCACCAGAACCGTATCATCGGTAAGTCCATTCAAAATGCTCGCTACAACCGTTGCACAGGTTCCTGTTCCGCATGCCCAGGTCTCATTGGAACCGCGCTCCCAGACACGCATGGAAGCTTCTGTTCTTGAAATAATCTGAACAAATTCTGTATTCGTTCTCTTTGGAAAACGCGGATGTCGCTCGAACTCCGATCCATATTTTTCAATTTCGAAATTTGCCACATCATCAACAAACACAACTGCGTGTGGATTTCCCATCGATACACATGTCATTTTCCACTGTCTGCCGCCAACTTCTATCGGTTCATCCACAACTTTATCCCCGGTAGCTTCCACCGGAATCTCCGCAGGTGTAAGAATCGGCTCTCCCATATCTACACGCACCAGTGTTACAACTCCATCCTCCACCGTCAGTTGCAGATACTTGATTCCGGCACCAGACTCCACGCTTATTTCTTTCTGGTCTGTCAGACCATGCTCATATACATACTTTGCGACACAACGAATACCATTGCCGCACATTTCTGCCTCAGACCCATCGGCGTTGTAAATACGCATCCGGAAATCCGCCACATCCGACGGACCAATCGTAATCAGGCCATCCGATCCAATTCCAAAATGTCGGTCACTCACTGCAATTGATAACTTTGCAGGATCCGCGATTGTTTCCTCAAACAAATTCACATAAACATAGTCATTTCCACATCCATGCATTTTTGTAAATTTCATCGTAAGTCCTCCTTCTGCTCTATATAGAATTGCATGCAAGCATGCATCGATGATACTTTTTGATTCTTTCATTATATTATAGTATACTCCGCACTTTTTTACCCGAAAACTGTATAAGTGCTTTCTATATTGCAAATTGTGTGCTAACATAAAATAAACTGCAATTGCATAAATCAATTGTAACATACCTATATCATTTATATCGAAAGAGGTATCTTTTATCATGAAAGAATTTAAAAAAACCGGATATCTGAACAACGATTTCAAAATTTTCCATCTTATCGATCAGGGTATGGCTCCGGTAAATTTTCATTTTCACGAATTTCATAAAATACTGATTCTGTTAAAAGGGAATGTCTCCTACTGCATTGAAGGCCGCAGTTATGACCTTCAGCCGGATGACGTTGTCTTTGTTCCTGCCGGAGAAGTGCACTGTCCAATCGTTCATGACCAGAACACTTACGAACGAATTATCATTTATATTTCCAAAGGATATCTGGATGGTTACCGGACAGATTCTTACGATTTATCCAAATGTTTGTCCGAAGCCCACCAGAAACAGTCGCATGTTTTACGTATTCCAGCTTTTACAACCAGCAAACTCGGACAGATTGTAAGAGAACTCGAACACTCACTTGATTCAAAAGAATATGCAAATGAGCTGTATCACAATCTCCTTTTTCTGGAGTTTATGGTACAGCTCAATCGTAATGCCTTGCGCAATGGCATCGAATATTTATCCAATACTTCATCCAATCAGAAAATGATTGCCGTCATCGATTATTTGAACGAACATCTAACGGAAGACATCTCCATCGACTCTCTTTCTGAGACTTTTTTCCTGAGTCGATATCATCTGATGCATTCGTTCAAAGAAGAAACCGGCTATACAATTGGAAATTATCTTTCCACCAAACGTCTGCTTCTTGCCCGGGATCTCATCCTTCAGGGAGAACCGATTACCAATGTCTGCTACGAATGTGGTTTTCGGAATTATTCTACTTTTTCTCGCGCTTTCAAGAAAAACTTCGGATATTCTCCCCGGGAACAGCGCGCAATCGACACGACTCTCCGTGAATAGCGAAGCGTCTTTTTCATCCTTTATCCTTTTTCTGCAAGTGTATTGATCAGGTTTGGAATCAGCTGTTTCTTTCTTGAAACAACACCCTTTAACATAATTCCTTTTTCATTCATTTCACAATTAAATGCACTTGCCGCAATCTGTGCGCTATCCGCCCCACGATACACCAGAAATGTAGATTCATTCAGTATATCTGTCAGCATGATAAAAATCATCTGAATCTGCTTTTCTCCCATCATCTGCTCAAGATACGGTTCAATGCGCTTCTGCACTTTATCCAGTTCCGCACGGCTCATAGCACTAATCTGTGCCACACCGAAACTGACTGCCCCCGCATGAAAAATCTTGAAATCCTGATTCAGAATTTCATTTTCCGTCTTATTACTGAAATCACTTCCTGCTTCAAACATGGCAGAGGCAAGTTCCTCTACTTTCACATCCGCGATTTCTGCCAATGCCAATGCCGCACTCCGATCAATCTCTGTGCAGGTAGGGGAACGGAACATGAGTGTATCGGAAAGAATTGCTGCACACATCAGACCCGCCATCTGTGGACTGATTCCGATATTCTGCTCCAGATACATGTGATAAATAATCGTAGAGGTACATCCCAATGGCTGATTGCGAAAATATACCGGAGCCATCGTCTCAAGGCTTCCCAGACGATGGTGGTCTATAATCTCAAGAATTTCTGCTTCATCAATATTGTCAACCGCCTGTGTTTTTTCATTATGATCTACCAGAATCAGTTGCTTTTTGTCTGTATTCATCAAATTACGGCGTGAGAACATTCCCACGTAATTCTGATCTGCATCAAGAATCGGAAAATCACGATGCCGGATTTTTGCAACAGTTTCTCTTACATCATCTACATAATCATCCAAATCAAAATGAACAATATTCTTTTTTGTCATAAAATGTTTGATTGGAATACTCTGATTGATCAATCGGGCAGCCGTAAATGTATCATACGGTGTACTGATCACAACAACTTCCCGGTCCTTTGCCGCCTCAATCACTTCCGGTCCCACTTCATATCCATTCGTAACAATCATACTGCTGCAATTGGACGCGATAGAGAGCATCTGTAACTCCTCCCGGTCTCCAATCATTACAAGGTCGTCGCTGTCCACTACCGAAGAAAGTACTTCTAACGATCCCACACCGATCACAACTTTTCCTTTTACAAAATACGCATGTTCATTTCCTGTAAGAAGCTGTCCTTCCAATGTCTCCACAATATTTTTGTACTGTGTTCTCGCTGTAGAAAGAATCGTATTGTCATAAACATCCATGTAGGATTTCGCAATATCCCCAGTTACAATGAGACCTTCCAGTTTATTTTCTTTCACAACCGGCAAAGTAACAACCCCCAGGATTTTCATCATCTCCCATGCCTTTTTCATGGAAATATGACTGCTGACACCTTCCGTCTTTCGCATATGAATATCCTTCATCTGTGTTCCTACATCAGTGATCAATTCCGGCGATTGTGCCTGAAACCGATCCAAAACATAGGTTGTCTCTGCATTTAAGCTTCCAGCACGCTTTGCAACATATTCTTTTGTAACTTTATGGTCTGTATTCTTTTTTTCAAGACAGTTTTTTAAGTTTGCATAAGCAATTGCTGCACAGATTGAATCTGTATCTGGATGCTTATGACCAACTACCCATATTTTTTTCTTTTCCATAGTGTACTCCTTGCTATAAATTGAATTGTATACACAGTCAGAAAAATGCAATCCTCATCATCGAGAATTGCATTTTTATATTTTTTATTCCATTCCTATGCAAAAACACCTATATTAATCAGTATCAATGCAAGCAAGCCAACCAGATTCACAATTCCAAGTACTGCTGCAACAATTGTCCAAGCACCAATTGATCTTTGCTTGTCCTCAATCATGGTCAAATGATCTACTTTCTCTTCCATGCTTCGGAACAGATCCTGAATATTGCGATAACATTTTACATTTTCCGTATGTACTTTTTCAGAAAGTTCGGATTTAATCGTTGTGAGCTGCTCCTCAATCTGTCCGAGAGATTCTTTCAGTTCTCTTGCTTTCTCTTCATTGAACTTCTTTCCATCAGCAACATCTTCCTTCATTGCAGATTCGATTTCATCCATCTTGTCTGCCACTTTCGCGATCATTGCATCAATCTGTTTTTCAACTTCAATTGTAAATCCATCGGCTTTACTCTGACGCTCCTTGAGGATTTCTCCCAAAGCTTCCGCTTTCTCCTGGCGCTCATCAACCAAAGTCTGAAGTTCCTGCGCTTCCGTTTCCTTTGTATCAAGCAAACTTTGTAACTGTTTTGCCCGCTCTCTAAATTCATCAATTTGATTAAGTAAGAAATCTTCTTTGCTCACAATCGCTACTGTCCTTTCCTGAATATGATCAACAGCCTCTTCTTTCGGCTCTGGCAAATCCTGCTCCACTGGTTTTGGAATCTCCACTGGTTTTGAAATCTCCACCACCGGCGCTTCCTCCTGTTGGATAACCTTATCCAGTTCCTTTTCCAGCTGTGTCTCTGCCATACTGTTCCTTTTTGGAACACTATCTTTCATATTCGGTGCCTCGTGTCTATGTACTGACACATTCCCATATATACCCTTGCGGTGATTTTTCGCTATCTGCCTACGCAGTTCCAGCAATAGACCCGCCATCACAATTCCTCCATCTTGGTATATTTACATACCTTATTCAATTTATTTTATCATTCATTCCGTACTTTGTAAATGGAAAATTGAGGCATAACATATAAAAGGAATTTCCTATACAATAAAAAGCCCCAACACGAATTGCAATTCGTATTGGGACTTTCTATATTATTAATTATTTAACCGATTCTATATCTGATTATTTACCAGCATAAAGAGTTACTAACTTCTTTAAGTGCTCATAACGATCCTTAGAATTCTGCTCAGAAGCTGCAAACAGTTCTGCTGCTCTTGTTGGGTTAAACTTAGCAAGAGATGCATAACGGTTCTCACCCTTTAAGAATGCCTGATAATCGCCTGTTGGCTCCTTGCTGTCTAATGAGAATGCATCTTTGCCTTCTGCAGCAAGTGTTGGGTTGTAACGGAAGTTGAACCAGTATCCGGACTCAACTGCTAACTTCTCCTCAGTCTGAGCTTTGCTCATACCCTTCTTGATACCATGGTTGATACATGGAGCGTAAGCGATGATAAGTGATGGTCCTGGATAAGCCTCTGCCTCTGCAATTGCCTTAACACACTGGTTCATATCAGCACCCATAGAGATGTGTGCTACATATACATAACCATAGCTCATTGCAATACCAGCAAGGTCTTTCTTCTTTGTCTCTTTACCACCTGCTGCGAACTGAGCGATTGCACCAGTAGGAGTAGCCTTAGAAGACTGTCCACCTGTATTTGAATATACCTCAGTATCGAATACCATTACGTTGATATCCTTACCAGATGCTAATACATGGTCAACACCACCGAATCCGATGTCGTATGCCCATCCGTCACCACCGAAGATCCACTGGGACTTCTTAGCAAGGAAATCTTTCTCTTTTAATACGTTCTTAGAAGCATCGCATCCACAAGCCTCTAAAGCTGCTACTAACTTCTCTGTAGCTGGTCCATTCTCGATACCAGAAGCGAATGTATCATTCCACTCCTTGATTGCAGCCTTAACATCAGCGTTATCTGTGTTTGCATCGATCTCATCCAGCTCATTCTTTAATCTGTCACGGATTGCTCTCTGAGCAAGTAACATACCATATCCGAACTCTGCTGCATCTTCGAACAGTGAGTTAGACCAAGCAGGACCATGTCCCTTCTTGTTTGTTGTATATGGTGTAGATGGTGAAGAGTTAGCCCAGATAGAAGAACATCCTGTAGCATTTGCAATGTACATTCTGTCACCGAATAACTGGGTGATCAACTTAGCGTATGGTGTCTCACCACATCCACCACAAGCGCCTGAGAACTCAAGTAATGGCTGACGGAACTGAGATCCCTTAACAGAGTTAATCTTGAATTTCTCGATAACGTCTTCCTTGTCCTCAAGTGAAACTGCATAATCGAAGTACTTCTGCTCATCTTCATGTGCTTCGAAACCAGTCATTGTAATAGCCTGAACCTTGTCTGGACATACATTTACACAAGATCCACATCCTGTACAGTCAAATGCTGATACAACGATTGCGAACTTGTAACCTGGCATCATGTTCAGATCTTTCATCTGCATTCCTTCTGGAGCTGCAGCTGCCTCAGCCTCCGTCATCGCTACTGGACGGATTGCTGCATGAGGACATACATATGAACAC